>Ga0114967_10001798_pt1 | contig 18028 bp, 32 predicted proteins | sample M_130628_MF_Meta_FD_92639 | JGI IMG/M metagenome (GOLD analysis project Ga0114967, IMG submission 92639) | Freshwater microbial communities from Lake Montjoie, Canada to study carbon cycling - M_130628_MF_MetaG | ecosystem: Environmental > Aquatic > Freshwater > Lake | place: Lake Montjoie... | reverse complement strand
TCAGGCGGGGCAGCGCGGGAAGTATTCGCCGCCGGTACAACGGGGCGCAGCATTCGTCGATGCGTTGAATCGGAAGCACGGAAAGGCGCAGCGCGCATTGTGGCCTGCGGCTGTTGGTAAACTTCCTGAGATACGTCGGGCTTTTATCATGTCGATTGACTTTCAAGAGTCGAAAACGAATCAGAAACTGAAGAGGTACTAAGTGGCTCTTGTCGTCCCCATCATTGCTGACACGTCGGGGCTTACGCGTGGGCTAACTCAAGGCACCAGCAGTCTCCGCAAGTTTGGCAAGATGGCTGCGATCGTCGGCGGCGTTGCCGCCCTCGGCGGCTTGGTCGCCACGCTGAAGATCGGCGTAGACGAGTTTATGCAGGCACAGAAAGTCATAGCGCAGACGGGTGCTGTGTTGAAGTCGACGGGCGGCGTAGCGAACGTGACGAGCAAGCGGATTGATTCGCTTGCTACCAGCATCATGAAGATGAGCGGAATCGATGACGAAGCGATCAAGACCGGCGAAAACATGCTTCTGACGTTCACCAAGATTCGGAATGAGACTGGTAAGGGCAACCAGATCTTCGACAAGGCAACATTAGCGATGACTGATCTGGCGGTCACGATGAGCAAGGGCGTCACGCCGAGCAGCGCAGAACTTTTTAGATCTTCAGTGATGCTTGGTAAGGCATTGAACGATCCGATCAAGGGCGTAACCGCGCTCGGTAAAGCTGGTGTTCAGTTTGATGCTGGACAGAAGGCAACTATCAAGACGATGGTCGAGTCTGGCAATATTCTCGGTGCTCAAAAGATTATCTTGAAAGAGCTCGAAACGCAGACTGGTGGATCTGCAAAGGCTTTAGGTACGACTCTCGTTGGTCAACTCAATATCTTGAAAGAGACTTTTAGAAATGTTGCGGGAGATCTTGTTTCGATATTTATCCCGTATGTTTCTCGAGCCGCGACTGCGCTGCTCGGATTTGTGCGGCAGTTTGCGGCGCGTCCGACGTTTTTCGGTAAGGTCAATTTCACGATCGGATTGCTTACCGATGCTGCGAAAGGAAGCTTCAAGAATCTTTATGAATGGTGGGACAAGTCCAAGCGCGACATTAGTCCGACGTCTGGCATCGTCAATATTCAGATTAGTGGTCGCGCTCAATTCGACAAGTTTTTTACGAATCTAGAAACGAGCGCCAATAATCTTGGCATTCGGATCGGCAAGGGAATGGTCACTCTACTCTTCGGTGTTTTCACCAGCGAGGGTAGGGGCAAGATTGCCAACATGATGTCTAGTTTCAAAGACTTCATGATGTCTGCCGGCGAGAAAGTGTTTCGCATTACTGGCGGCAGTTTGGCCACGTCGCTTATCAATGGCATAGTTACTGGCATTGGTCAGGAGATCGCTATTCTTGGATCGGCTTTCGGGGATCTGTTGACGAGAAGCGTCATCGATGCCGCGAAGGCTTTGCCTAAGCCTATCGCTGACGCAGTACTAAGCATGTTCAAGGCTGCTGGTTTAGCTATGGGAAGAAAGGGCGCGGTTGCATTCAAGGCGCCGTACAACATCATCATTGTTGATCCAATCAAGGAAGCAATCAAAACGGCTCGGGCTAGTCTTGCTGGGCTTGGCTCGGAGATCGGCGGATTCCTCGAGCGTGTGGGTGCCGCTGGTGGCAAGTCGAAAGAGGCGGCGGATATTCGTAAGCGGTTGAAGGATGAGGCGGATGCGCGCGAGAAGGCGCGACTGACCGAGGCGGTCGCAATGGCTACGACGGATGAGGATCGGGCAACGGCTACGCGCGAACTGAATGACTACATTGCGAATGAGAACGCGGATCGTTTGGATGCCGAGGCTAAAGCAGCGCAGGATCAGAATCAACAGGACATCCAGAATCTAATCCAAAAATTCAACGACGGAACAATTGCTGCCGAACAGTTTGCCACCGATCTGAACGCGATTATCGGGCAAGACTTCGGCGACAGTCTCGGCATCGCATTCGTCGCCGGATTCAAGGGGGCAATTGCGAATCTGATTACAGAGATTCAGGGTATCCAGACCGGCCTGGTACCCGGAGGACAAGCCACTGCTGGCTCGACTGTTGCCGGCGTACAGAGTGACGTTGCGATCTCGGCAAGCGAGGCGGATAAGGCAGAGCGTGATCGGAAGGAGGCCAACTACCAGAATAGGCTTCAGGCTTGGAAAGATCGGCGCAACAACTATCGCGAAAGCCTGCAGGAGAAATATCGCAAGGAGGGTAGCGACGGGGGATCGAAGATCACTGCAGCCGAGCGCAAATTGATCGAGGACGCGATGGTGAAATGGAACGAGAATCATGATGAGCCGATCCGCATGGCTGCCGGCGGCATCCTGAAGCGCCAGGTCTTTACGGCTGGCGAGGCTGGTCGCGAGGCGGTGATCCCGTTGGGGTCGAGTGAGGCTATGAACATTCTGCGTCAGGCTGTTGGCGGTGGCGGCGGAGGGGCGACGTATAACCTCGTTATCAACGCGGGGCTGGGGACGAATCCCGACGAGCTCGGTCGCGTCATCGTCGAGTCGATCAAGAAGTTTGAGAAGCGCAACGGGCAAGTGTTCGCTGGTCCGCAGATTCAGGCGACGTCGGCTGGTGTCTCGACGAACGGTGGCACGCAGTCGCGCAGTCTTAGGATGGGCTAGCGGTGGCGACGCCGAGCCTGCTAGTCCAGATAGGGTTTGACACGTCGAGCCAGGGTGGTCCGTTCTTTTTGTGGGGTAGCGGGACGGCGACCGATACGCAGGCGGCTAAGGATGCGAATCCGCAGAGCATCTTCAACAACACCACCTACCGCTTTGGTGGGACGCTGAACTATGACGTGACGACGCGCGTGCGCTCGGTGTCGATCACGCGCGGCAGGTCGCGGGAGTTGGATCGTTACCAGACTGGCGTCGCCAATATCACGTTCAACAACCAAGATAGGGCGTTCGACCCGTTCTACACTTCCAGCCCGTACTACCCGGATATCAAGCCGCGTCGTAACGTGACGATCTCGACCGTCATCGGCGCGTCGACTGCCGTCCAATTCACCGGGATCATCGAGGACTGGGGGCTTGATTACAACATCTCGGGCGAGTCTACGGCTGGCGCGGTTGCCGCCGACGGATTCATCACGTTTGGCGGTCAGCAACTCTTGGCGCACACGGCGACCAGTCAGGCGTCGGGCGCGCGTATCGCGGCGATCCTGAACCGCACCGAGGTCGACTGGCCGACGACGCTACGCAACATTGACACGGGCGCGGCGACGCTACAGGCTGACGTGGTGGATGCGGGTACCGAGGTGCTTGGCTACTTGCAGCTGGTCGAGGCGTCGGAGCCTGGTCAGTTGTTCATGTCGAAGTCGAATGCGCTGACGTTCAAGAATCGGAACTCTGGCGCGACGATCGGCACCGTCACGTTCTCCGACTCTGGCGGGACGACGATCCCGTATACCGACATCACGGTGTCGTATGGTACCGAGCTTTTGTACAACCGCGTGAGCATCGCGCGGCTCGGCGGGACGATCCAGACGGCTGCGGGAACCGCGTCGCAGAATCAGTACGGCATCACTTCGCTCGACTATAACGGGCTGCTGATCGACACGGATGCGAACGCCGCCGCGCTCGCCACGTATCTAGTCGGCAAGTATGACGAGCCAGACCTGCGCTTCGACACGATGGGCGTCGAGCTCGCTGGACTCGGCACGGCTGACCAGACGAAAGTGCTGGCGCTGGAAATCGCCGACATCATCCTGCTGGAGTACCAGCCGAACCGGATCGGCGCGCGGATCTCGAAGAACGTGCAGATCATCGGCATCCGCAACGACGTGCGACCAATGACGCATAAGGTCACGTTCTCGCTGGCGTCAACAGACACGGCTGCGATGGTCTGGGCGGGTGGTACCGTCACGTCGGGCACGGCAGTCGCGGCGCAGTACCCGTTTAGTATTATTGGGACGTCGACATTCGGACTCTAGAGGCAGGTAGAATAGACTCATGGCTTACGTTACTCCGGGAACTGTGGCAGCTGGCGATGTAGCGACGGCAGCCGCTTGGAATGTAATCACGAATGATGTGATTGACCACGAGACGCGCATCCTCACCACAGGACAAGTCCTCACCAAGTCGCAAGCATTCTCCGCCGCTGGTACCGTATCCGTCACGTCCTGCTTCAACTCGACCTACACAAACTACAACGTCATCATCGACTGTACGTTCAGCACGACAAATACCGCGACCATCCAACTAGCAGCAAGCGGAGTCGCTTCAACCACGGGGTATTACACGGTCAGCAGCAACACGGAGGCTGCTTCCGGGCCAACGCGCAACTATAACGCCAATACAGCAGACCTAAGCGTATTCGCTGGAAGCACCGGCACAAACGGCGTAACATTCACGGCCTATCGACCAAATCAAGCCGCGTCTTTTACAACATTCACCGGAACGGCTTTTGGTGGACTTGGAGCCAGCGTATATTTGAGAAACTTTGGTTTACAACACAACGTCACGGCAGCCTACGATGGTCTAATCTTGACATTCCCCGGAACGATGACCGGCAACATCCGCGTCTACGGGATGCTCAACTCGTAACCCGGAGCGCGTGTCGAGTCGCAAGCAACCCGGCGGGAGACGCTAGGTTAGGGTGTGAACCTTGCCACTAGGGCGGTTACACTATGCTCATGTCTGATGCCGAAGTTGAGCGATTGTATCGGGCGATGGAATCCCTCCGCATCGAGGTCGTTCAGTACCGGGCAGACTTGAACGGCAGGCTGCGCGCGCTAGAACTACATAGTGCCGAGGTCGATGCGCGTGAGGATCAGCGCACGATGACGCGGAGGGCAACGCTGGCGTATATTGCCGGTATCGCATCCGTGACGGGTATCATTAGTGCTGTCGTCACTAATCTGCTCTAAGGGGAACATCTTGCATATCTCGCCGAAAGTCACCGCCGCCGCTCTTGCTGCCGCGCTCGTCACGATCATCGTCTGGGGCGCTAGTCTCGCCGGCGTCGAGATCCCGACCGTCGTCCAGGGCGCGATCATCACGATCCTCGTTGCCGCTGCTGGCTACGTGGTACGCGATCCCGCCCGGTCGTGAAGATCCTCCGCCTTACCTCGCCGCTGACCGAAGGTACCGGCGTCGCCCTCGCGCAGCAGCACCTCGTGAAGTATGGCGTGCTGGCTAAGACCGCCGTAGACGGCATCTACGGGCCTGTGACGGCGAACGCAGCGAAGAGGGCTAAGTACCTGCTGGGCTATGCAGACACGGTAGGAACGTACGACGCCACGTTACAGGCGTACATGAGCGGCAAGACGAAGCCGACGCTGGCGATGCGCGCCCGAGTCGCTGCGCGTAAGCGGAAGCCGCTGCCGTCGCTCACTCTGGGCGAGCGTGCCGCTGACCGAATGGTGACGTGGTATGCAGCGCGCTGGTCGGAGAAGCCTGCCGACTCGAACGTCGTGCCGCAACTATCCCTGCTCGGTAAGGATCTGAAGCTCGCCGCCTACTATTACCAGATGGGTTACGCCTGGTGCGCTTACGCGCTGTTCGTGGCCTTCCTCTGCGAAGGCTCGACAGCCGCCAAGTACGGGCTACGTGAGGGCAAATACAATGCGCTCTATACGCCGGAGATCCGCGCGGTCGCCGAGCGTGGCGCGTACGGCTTGGCTACCCAATCCAAGACGACGATCGTCAAAGGAACCGCGCTGCTCTTCGACTTCGGCGGATCGAACGGCTCCGAGGTCGACCATATTGGCATCGCCCTCGGCAAGCCGGGTCAAGTCGTCAAGGCTGGCGGTAAGACGTGGCGACCCGGCAAGAACAGCGTCGTCACGGTCGAAGGCAACACGTCCTACGACGACGCTGGTAGTCAGTCGAATGGTGGCTGCGTCGCGATCCGCACCCGTAGCCTGACCGTCATCCGCGCGGCGGTACGCGTACAATAACGGACGACACGACCGGGAGGGTTGCGGTATGGGCTTGTTAGACGAGATCGGCGCGCAAAGAAAGTCTCGACATCGACCCTGCGTGGTCGCGGATATTCTCGACGATCTTCCAATCGAAGACGCACGAGAACTACAGCAGGCGCTCGACAATGCGGCTATGACTCATACCGCGATCACACGCGTCCTCGTCAACCGTGGCTATCCCGTCGCGCCGAACGGCAAGCAGGTCGCGAATCATCGTCACGGATCGTGCCAATGTCGGGGCTAGGCGCCGAGGTTGCGCTGGAGGTTCGCTGTGACGAACTAGCGCAAACGTGCGCGCATTTGCAGCGTCAACTCGCACGCGCCAAAGGCAAGAGTGCGGATCTCGTCGCAGCCGTCGAGCGTGCCGCGCTCGAGTCGTCGAGCATCGCTGGCAGAGGCAAGGCAGTCAAGGCGCCGAAGCGTGACAAGCGTCCAGGCGGCGAGGTCGCCCTGCTCCACCTGACGGACTGGCAGCTGGGTAAGCAGACAGAATCGTACGACACCGAGGTCTGTCGCCGGCGCGTCATGACGGCTGTAGCAAAAGTGCTACGGCTGACCGAGATCCAACGCGCCGCTCATCCCGTTGACGAGATTCACGTCATGCTCGGCGGCGACCTGATCGAGAACGTAACGATCTTCAAGATGCAACCCTTCGAGGTTGACAGCTCGGCGACGATGCAAGTATTTGCAGCCGCGACCCTGATCGAATCCGTCCTGCTGACATTACTCGAGAACTTCGATCGTGTCGTCGTCCACGAGGTTCGCGGCAACCACGGCAGGATCGGTCAGAAGGGCGAGACACCAGACAACTGGGATCGCGTCGTAGGTAGGATCGTCCGAGAACGCCTAATCGATCCGCGCCTAGCGTGGGAAGCACCAGACAACTGGTACGCCATAGGCGAGATCGGAGAGTACCGATTCTTGCTAGTCCACGGCGATCAGGTCAAGAGCTTTGGCGGGAACACGCCGGCGTTCGGAATCATCCGCAAGGCGACCGCGTGGAGCTCTGGCGTCCTCGAGGGATGGAACGATCTTTACCTCGGGCATTATCATCACGTCAGTCAATTCCAGATCCCGAACGGTGGCCGCGTATTCATGACGGGCAGCACCGAATCAGGCAGTGAATACGCGAGAGAGTTTGTCAGCGCGAAAGGCAAGGCATCGCAGCGGCTTCACTTCGTCGACCCTCGAGCGGGACGCGTCACGGCTGAGTACGTTCTCTGGCTCGACTAGGCGCGCTCTACACGTCCAGCGTGTATTGCGTAGGAATTGCGGCGATGTGTAGATAACCACGGCACCTATCTCCAAGATTGTGCGGAAGCGTATCAATCCGATACGATCTAGCCGCGCATATATGCGAAGTAAGGTCGCCTTACCAGCGCGCGTCGCAGACTTGTGCGGATTAGGCTTGGATAGTAGCCTCCAGAGAGACACTATCCAAGCACTAGTCCTCGGTCGCGTACGCGCCGAACTGTCGCCCGTGAACGTCGACGTGAGTCCCCGGAGCGCCGAAGCGCTCGCGCCATTCCGCAATCGTGTACGTACAACCGTCGGGATCGTCGTCGATTACGTGAACGCTGACGAGCGGCGGCTCTCCGCCCTTACGGTCGCCGTACTTCTCGCCGGCGTCATTCGACCAGGGCGCATACAACTCGGTATCTCCGCGCGCCAGATCGATCGCGTCGAGGAAAGTCTGAGCGCGTGGACCCCAGCGCGCAATAATCTGGTTACGCACACCCTTCGGGATGCGCCGATCTCCCGTGACGTACCGCGTAACGCGAGGACGCTCGCACCCGATCACGCTAGCCAACTCGTCAGCATCAATATCGAGCTCGATCATTAGCGCGCGCGTAGGAGACATAGGAGGCATCAGACTGCCGCCTTCACAGCGCGTCGCTTCGACCGAGCAGCGAGCTTCGCGGCGCCACGGTCGAGCCTGACCTTCAGGTTCGCCGCGATCTTATTCTGCCCGGTTCGCTTGCGCCTACGGTTACTCATTACGTTCTCCCCTAGTGGTGGTTGTTTGTCGATCATACACAAAAAAGCGAACACCCGGCAGGAACGAATCCTGCCGGGTGCGAGTCGCCCGAGGGAGGGTAGGCGCCTGACTACAGATTACCCGTCCGGCGACTGCTATCGTCAGAGCGTAGGCGCGTCGCTTGCCCCCGTGGTGGTGGGCTGCGACGCGCCTGCCTTTACGATCAGCCCGACCGCAGCGCGCGTCAAGCCAACCATGTCTCCGATCGCCTGAAGCGTCATCGCCGGCGCCGCCTTCCTGATCAGATCGTCACGCAGTCGCCGTTTCTCCTGAACGACATACTCAGCGTCAAGGAGCTCGTCTGCCGCCTTGTAAAGATCGGCTTGGGTCTTTGTTCTCATGCCGCCACCCCGCTCTCTGCTTTGATCGCGCGAGACTTGAACACGGCGTACGCTCGAGCCTCGGGCAGGTAGTCGAACTCATGTCGCCGATCACGCTCGACGACGACATAGCCGCCTCGATCTGTCGCCCAGAGTTGCACGACAGGATCGTCAGTTGACGACACGTAGATCAGCGTGGCGCTCATGCGTACCACGCGTCTGGGTGTAGTGGCTCAATCCAACCTTCGGGGCGAAAGTCGACGTAGGCGGGGAAAGGCAACCGGCACAGTCGCTCTCCCATCAGCGTCAGGGCGGTGGAGATATCCCGCTGGACATCGTGGAGCTCTTCGCACTCTGCTCCGTCGCTTCCGCATTGCCAGAACTCGTGCCGATCTTCGATCAGCCCGGCGATCGTCCAGCGAGCGCACTGTAGGTGATAGGCGGTTAGATTCATGATATTGATCTCCTGTCTCTTAGGTGGCTTAGAACGTGATGCCGTCGAGGATGTCCTCGAACTGGTCGAGGTCGCACTCCATCATGACCTTGCCGATCATTTGATCGGTGGTCTCGATGCCGTCCTCTTCGAGCATTTCGATGATGCCGGCGTCGGTCTGCCTGACGAGCTTCCCGACTGCGGCGAACTCTTCGCTTGTGAATCCGATGGTGTTCATGCTGATCTCCTGTCTAGTGGTGGGTTAGGACTTCTGCTCACTGGCGATAGCTGCGTTGAACATCTGCACAGCCTCAGCGTTGCCAGCAAGGTCAAGAGCCCGGATGATCGCGGCGTACTCGTTTGCGCTAAGGTCGCAGATCTCGAGGAGACTGCCATAGCTAGCGTCCGAGTGAAGGGTCAGGGTCTCCATCGCCTCCTGTCCTGCGCGGGTGTCGTCGAAGTTGATCAGGGAATCGAGAATGCAGTCTTTCGTGTATTCATCGATGACGATGTAGGTAGGAAGGTCGCTCTGGTTCATGGTGGTCTCCTGTGTGGTGGTGTTCATATGAGAACCATAAAGAAGAACAGGACGTATGTCAAGCGAACTTGACTAACTAGATTTGCGGGGCTTCCGCTCGACCTTGACCATCGCGTACGGGTTAGTCTCGGGGATCGCGTAATCGTCCTTGCGGATCAGCTGCATGTTCTTGAAGCTCGAGTAGTCGACGTGATGATGCCAGCGTTGGAATCTCCAGACGAGTCGAGTGACGTCCGGGTGCATCTTGACGAGCATCTGTGACTTAGGCAGGGTACCTTCGGAGTTGTAGAAGGCTTCCGTGTTTCCGCCGCCGAGGGTTTGGGTAGGAAGTTTATATTGGAGGAAGGCCATGAACTCGACCGTCTGCCAACCATTCTTCAGCATGACGAGGGACAGATCAGTGTCTTCGTTGTATCTTCCGCGCCAGCGATAGGGGAGATCATTGCGAATCAGGTTGCAGGAGTAGATTCTCGTGCCGGTCAGGAACGGTGGAAGCTTCGACCGGCTCGGCGCGAACATCCAATAAGCTGGTCCAGCCATGCCGATATTTTTGTAGCGCAAGCAGAAGTCTTCCATTGCTCTGAAGATCGTTCCGTCCCCAACGGGTATCCGCTCATTCTTGTGCAGTCGAGCGAAGAGGGAAATGTTGTCGTCCATTACCCAGTGCCAGGCATGACCCTCTTCGATCGAGTGATCCCAAATAAAGTTGCGCGCCGCGCCTGGACCCTTCGACTTCGTGTTGCCGAGATCGTCGAAGGTATTGTAGTCGTCGAGATATTTAGGATCGAGGACAATGAGTTTAGACTCGTCAAAATGCAACGCATAATCGGCGTACTGGTCTTGCTCGACGACTAGCCTGTACGGCACTTTGATCGTGTCGAGGAAGCGCGGCGTGGTTGCTATCGCCGCTCGACTCTTCGACGGGATGTAGAGTGGGAACTGCGGCTGCGGCATTACTCTGACTCGGCGACGTACTTCTGGAACACGTCGGAGCCTACGTGCTGATCATCGACAGGCCACCACATTGTTGGCTTCTTGGGGCGATTGATCAGCGTGAAAAATGCCTCTGTATCTTCGGAGCTCTTGAAGTGAATGGAGACCTTGAACGTACTCGTCTTGTCGTCTTGCTCGAAGTCGGGCATGCCTTCCCATTCCTCGAACGCGTCAATCGGGTGCGTTCCGGCTGACTCGAGGATTCGCAGGAGCGTGTCGAGATCTTCTTGGTTGTATCCCGTCCCCTCGAGATCATCGGCGCTCGATAGGCTCTCGAGGATCGCGACTAGCGCATCATTATCGTATGAGGCTTTGTCGTTCGTGCGGTTATCCGCCAGAAGGATCTTCAGCGCCGTCGTGTCGTCACAGTCGATCTCGATCACGGGGACGCGTTCGGCTCCAGACGCAATAGCCGCCTGAAGCCGATGGTTGCCGGCGAGGATGTAGCCGGAGCTCTTCTGTGAAACGATTGCGCCGTAGAAGCCGTTGGCCTCGATCGAGCTTCGGATGGATTCGACGTCGCCTTGTCGAGGATTCTGGGGATGCTGGGTCAGGCTATCGACTGACTTCAGCGCGTATTTTTGTGTGACTGTTCTCATGACGGATGGTCTCCCCTACCGAGATCGACAAGATGATTTCACACGAGCGTGTGTGCTACTAGATCAGTAGCGTAACATCATGCCTCTTCGTCCCGCGTTTCGATTAGAGCCTCGAGAGCTTCGCGGAAAGTTTCCTGATACGCGAAATATACGCAGAGGGTTATCCGCTTGTCGATATCCATGTCTGACTCGAACTCGCCAGAGATTTCGTAGTCCTGTACCTCGGACGACTCAAACCAGACCGAGCGGGATCGCCACGTGTAGATCACGTTCTCCTGCGCGTCAGCGTATTCGGATGCTGCGTCATAGGTTTGATCGAGGTCGAGGTCGGGATTATGCTCGAGGTGCTCGGCGGCATCCTTCTCGATGCTCTGTGTGATCCGATACCAGTCGAACTCTTTTTGCTTGTCGGTCAGCATGTCGGGCGCTCCACGTCGAAGGGGCAAAGGTCTTGATCGATGAGGTACGTGTTGTGATCGTCGCCGGTGTAAGTGATCCTTACTTGGCTGTCGTCGGCGCCGGCGGATACTGTCGTGATCCGGTAGCGGTTATTGTCTTTCGCGCTCGTCATTCGGGTGTCTCCTACTCGGAGCTCTTCGGGATGTTGGATCTGAATGATCATGCTGCTACCTCTCGGATAGGATTGCCGGGAACGTGTACGCGGGGAGACTCGTCTGGCGTTCCGAGCCAGACCGTCACTACGTCGACGAGCTCTTGTCCTCTCCACGTGTTCGGAGCCTCGCGCTCGTAGAGGTAGAGGTGGATGATGCTGCCGTGTCGAGCGCACTCGTTTTTATCGGCGGCGGCGTACTTGACGGTCACCAAAGAGCTGAGGTCATCCTCGAGGTTGAACGCAATTGCTCGGTAGGCTTCCCAGTCCGTCCACGTCGGCATGATGCTTTCGTGTTGAAGGATTCGGATGCCGACCTCGGCGGTCAGGGCTCGAGGGCTGTAGCCGTTAGACGACGCGGCTACTGCTTTAGCGGCGCGAATGCGGCGGGTAGCTTCGGTCTTGGTAAAGTGACTCATGCCGCCACCTCCTTATGGTCGAAGATTGCGTTGACGCCGTTTACCGTTAGCCAGATCATCGAATCCTCATCACTAGCGGGATCTTCGATCAGACCCTTTTTGCAAAGGCTTCCGATGACGCCGGCTGCCTGATGCTTTCCGCCGCAGATATCCTGGGCAATTTTGAGGTCGCCGTTTGTGTAGTTGTCGCTCAACTGATTGTCCCGGTCGTCATAGTTGAGGCAGTAGCCGAGAACTGCGGCTTCGAGGGAAGTAAGCGTGGTGGTCATTTCGAGCTCCTGTGTGGTGGTGTTCATATGAGAAGAATAAGGAAAGGCAACAGATAAGTCAAGTCAACTTGACGAACTGCTGTAGACTGCGCGGGGAGTCAGGGCGTACGATCAGCCTCGCGGCACAGAGTCGCAAGCCAACATCTAACTCAAAGGGAGAATATGATGGCAAATATCGTAAGTGCGGAAGATATCTTGGGAGGCGGCGGGGAGCCGTACCTCTCTGCAGAAGACAAGGCTGCCCTTCACAACGCTCAATCGGCGTTCTATATGACAGGAGCCGTAGCCGAGCGCGAGGGAACCTACGGGACGCAGACGATCTTCACGATCAAGGCAAAAGGGATGGAGCCTTCGATGCTCGCGTTCCAGGCTTCGGCTTCTCGGATCGCTCAGGCTCGGAACGTCCTGAACGCGATCGCTCAGGGAGCCGATGCGATTGGACCGTGCTACCTCGGTCGCTGGGAAGCAAACGGCAAGTCGGGTTGGCAGATTACTTTCAACCCGTCGACGCCACTCGCGATCCCAGCAACGCAGCAGCAGGCAACTCAGACTGCTACCGCCGAGCGCGTCGCAGTCGTCACGGCTGACCTCGCCGACAGTGACATCCCGTTCTAATGGCAAACGAAGTTGCACTGCGCGTCGGAGGGCTAACCTTCGGCGCGCTGCAAAACGTTGCCGAGAATCGGCACATCATCACATCGGACGGCGAACTGCTTGACGTCACACTCGCGACGGATGACGATCTTGTCCTCTGGTCGATCGTGACTCAGCGACTCCGCACGCTCGCACGGAATATCGAGCAGGGAGTCAACGCCGAACTCGCCGACCGGGTACGCAGAACAGGCGGATCGATCAGCACGCCACAAGGTAAAGCGTCCGAAACGATCAGCCGAGGTTCCGTGTCCGGCATTGCGTCGGCACAGATCCGCGAACTGCTCGAGGCGGCTGCGGCTGACGGGGTAATCCCGTGGGAGGCGGTCGATAACGTTGCGCCCCTGGTCGCTCACGTCACACCCCAGAAAGCATGGCAATATGCTGAGGACGCGCCCGATCAGATTCGGGAGCAACTCGAAGCCATGATTCCGGCGAAACGTCGCACAATCAAAGTCGACGAATCGCCGGTATGACGAATACGCCACCCGCGCCCACACCCATCCTCCAAGATGATCCTCTCGTAGGAGCGGGTGGCGTCCACACAGTGATAATCGGACTCGACGCGAGTCCCCTCCGCATCGGTTATGCCGTGATGATCCTTCAGACCGGCGAGCTCCTGACGAGCGGAACAATGCACGTATCTAACTCGGGCGATGATCTTCGCAATCGGCAAGCAGCGTGGCGTCACATAATGGCGGAGATCAATCGAGTAACAGACTCGAGCCTAGTCGTCTGTGTCGGACTCGAGGAAGCCTACGTGCGATTCAAGCGTCAGGCGATCCTCGGCGCCCTCACGATCGGCAACCTCGAAGCCTTCGCCCTGCGCTCCTATCCGTGGATTCTGGTTCATCGCCTCCAGCCGACCGAATGGCGCCGGCTGATCAGTATCAAGCAGGGCGGTAAAGAGGCGCCGATGGAGTACGCTCGCACGATCAAGGCGGGACTCGCGGATCAGGACGAAGCCGATGCGATCTGTATCGCGCGCGCGCTCTGTCGAGTCGTCGACAGTGGCGCATAAATGCGGCACGTAGGACTTTACGGCTCGAGCGCGAAGAACAACCCGACCACCACCGGAAGGATCGTTATGACAACCCGCAAGACACGCACGACGAAACAGAACGAAGAGATCAGCATCGCATTCGCGTTCGCCGAATACGACGCACATAAGCGCCGGATACGCGACCAGCGCGAGAAGCGTGATCGAGATCTCGCGACGTCCGTCGGCATTGAGATAGGTACCCTGCGCGAGGCGGATCGGCGTAAGGCTCGAGAGAATAAGATCTGGGATCGAGGTTTCATCGTCGGCGTTCTAGTCGCCGTTGCTTGCATCCTGATCGGACTCTACTCAGCAAGTCTCGCCGAGGGTGCTACGCGTCCGGCGCCGACAGCGATCCCGGCTACGGCGGCGCAGTCTTACCCTCCGCATTGGCGAACGTGGCTCAGGATCGGAATGTGCGAGCAACCGAAGCGCGGGATCAGTTGGCACGACGTCAAGACAGACAAGCAGCGCATCCGAAGTATCGCGTGGGGTCAGAATTACAATTACTCTTTCCCCGGTGGCCTCGGCTTCACTCGGCAGAACTGGGACGACTTCAAGCCGCTAAGCGCGAAGCGGATCGCACTGATGAGTGACGCGACGATCGCCCAGCAACTCTGGGCTGCCGAGCGGCTCTGGCGATGGGCGGAGAGAACCTATCCCGGCAACGGGCATACCGCCTGGGTCTGCTCCTTCACGATTGGCTGGACTACCTCCGACCCTGACGACGCGCTCCGATGACGAGCGACGAAGCTCTCAACCTCGGCGTCATCATTGCGATCGTCGCCGCGATCGTCGGGATCGTCGCCGGCGAACTCGTCCAACGCTGGCGGCGACGATGAGCCTCGAGGACTGGCCGAACAACGCGACACCTGACGAGCGCGCCGCCTTCAAGTTAGGACGCGCGAAAGAACAGAAAGTCACGCGCGCCCAATCCCGCAACCACGAGAAACTCGTCCACGCCGTCAGGTCGATCGCAGCCTACTTCCCGACGCATCCGGCAGGATCTATCGCAGAGAAAGCACTCGACTCCCTGAAATACCACATCGAGACTGACGATGACAATCTCTAGCATCCTGATCCTCGCCGTCATCGTTATCCTCTTCCTTCTACTAGACAAGTCTGGACGCGCATGACGACTACGACGATCACGATCACGCCGGCGTACCTATCCCGAATCCACGACGGCTTCGAGCTCGCGAACATTATCCACGAATCAGCATATGACGCCTTCAACATGCATCATGTCGATTTCGACCTCGCCGTTGTTCACACGCTGATCGCAAAGATCACGACCGCCCTGGCTGACGAATGCGACACCGGCAAGACCGCCGACGGGGATGAGTATCATCTCGTCCCTGTCACCACTTACATCCCGATCGAGAAAGCAGCCGCAGCATGAATCGCAGCGAACTAATCCACCAGCCTGACGTTTGGCCTCTCCTCGCTGCAAAGATCCCCGAAGTCGTCGACGGTATCGGCGAGATGATCGAGGCAGTCACACGCCGGCGAGACTTCCACGAACAGATCGAGGCAAAGTACCGCGCCGGCGAGGTCGAACACGAACGCGACTGGCTCAAGTGGAACGATCCTCACCGCTTTATAGTCGAGGCTGCCGAAGAGCTCCACGACCTAATCGTGTATCAGGCAATGTTGCTCGTCTGGCTTGACGCCGAACTCTCTGACACGCCGCCCTCGGTCACGCTATGACGCGCGACATTAGCGACGAACACGCCGCGTATCGTGCCGCCCTCGAGCAGATCGCGCGCTACAAGCACACGCCTCGAGCGTACCGACACACGAAGTTTGAGCAACTCGTCAAGATCGCCCAAGAAGCACTAACCACCACCGACGTAGGGAACGACGCAGCATGACAAAACTAGACCCCAAAACACCAGGCACATTGACGCTCGATATAGACGTGATCGATAGTTACTGGTCTAGGAAGTCGTTAGGCCTATTAGGATCATCGTGCGGTCTATACACGATTCGCTTCACGTCTACAAAGAAGTGGGAGCTTCGGAAGGGTAATCAGAGCTTGGTTTATCCCAGTTTGATAAAAGCAAAGCTCGCCGGGATCCGAATGATTAGGCGGTCGACAACCACCACCACCGATGCAACCTAGCCTACGCACAGCGGCAGCAAAGTACGCCAGTCTAGGCTACGGCGTCATCCCGCTTCACTGGATCAAGGATGACGGCAAGTGTAGTTGCGGAAGAGTCGATTGCGAATCAGAGGGCAAGCACCCGCTCGGCGAACACGGCGCGTCGAATCCGATGCTTGACGCCGAGCTCGTTACCGCCCAGTGGGAGGACACGCCAGACGCGAACATCGGGCTAGTCGCCGGCGCGTCGCGTCGCGTCATCATCGATCTCGACTCTCTCGCAGCGAAGGATCACCTCAAAGACATCTGCGACCTCGACACTCACACGGCGATGATGACGGCGCCGATCAGCAAGACAGGTAAGGGTTGGCACGTTCATTTTGACGATCCTAGTGGGTCATACGCTCCGAGCGTAGGCACGAATGATGACGCCGGCATTGATATTCGCGGCGGAGTCTCCTACATCGTGGCGCCCCCGAGCAGGCACAAGAACGGGACGACGTACAAGTGGATTCAAGGCGGGGACACTACGACAGCGCCGCCGGTCACGGCATGGCTCCACGATTACCTGACCGGCAGACGTAAAGCGCCAGCGCCGATCCTTGAGGACGATCACATCGAAACAAAAGGCGGCAGGAACAATCTCCTCGCGAGCCTGGCGGGATCGATGCGACGGCGTGGCATGAGCGTCACGGCGATCGAAGCCGCCCTGCTCGCCGAGAACGCACTCAAGAACAAGCCGCCGCTACCCGTCGCCGAGGTCACTGCGATCGCTCGGAGCATCGGGAAGCTCCAACCCACGGACGTCCCCGAATACATGCCAGCCGTCTACCTCGGCGACCTCATCGAAGAGAGAGCCGAAACAACCGAGCGGCGCTACACGTTTCTGAATGAGACACAGATCGAGAACCTCCCACCAGTCGCGTATCTGGTAGACAAGGTGCTACCGCTCGGAGGCTACGGCTTGATCTACGGGCGCCGAGGATCAGGCAAGACGTTCGACGCGCTCGACCTCGCCCTCTCGATCAGTACGGGGCGGCACTATCACGGGCTCGCGACACACGCAGCCGGCAGCACAGTCGCGTACATAATGTCTGAGGGCGCCGCCGGCTTGAGGAAACGGATCAATGCGTGGAAGCAAGCACGACTCGTCAGTACGATCCCCGGCTTCCACGCACTCCCCTCTAGCGTCCCGCTGAATGATCCGATCGCCCTCGCCGAACTCTGCCTAGCACTCGACAGCCTACCCTCGGCGCCTTCGCTGCTGATCATCGACACTCTCGCGCGTAGCGCCTCGGGTCTGGATGAGAATAGTAGTCAGGACATGACGCGCTACATAGGCATCGTAGATAGCCTCAGAGAGCGTTACGGGTGCGCAGTCATCCCGATCCATCACGCCGGCTGGAACGCCGGACACGAACGCGGCTCGACCGTAATCGGCGACGCCGCAGACTGGATCATGAAAGTCAGCCGCGACGATCAGAACATCGTCAGCTGCGCGACCGAGAAGGTCAAGGATGACGAGCAGCCCGACGTATGGAAAGCGATCTTCGTCGCCCAAGACGGAACGGGATCAGGCACGCTCGAGCCGGACACGACACCCGTCCCGATCGACCCAGACATAGAGCTCGTCATCCTCGCGTGGGAAGAACTATCAGCCGCCGACCAGGGACAAACATCGTGGAATCAGATCTGTCAAATGGTCGGCTTCGGATCGAAGAAAACACGCGACCTCCGGGAGCGCCGGCGACACGACATCGAGTCGACCGGCTGGCGAATAGTCGCCGGCACGAACACGGGCAAACAAGGGTCAGGATATACGCTAGAACGTATCTCGAGAGTGCCTATTCTGACCGGCGAATAAGCGCCCCGACCCCTGCCCTCGAGACCCTCAAAAACTTACCCCTGTAGGGCAGGGGTATAGGGGGTCTGTAGCCGCATACCTTAGCCAAACTTCGACAGCCCAAGACACCCCTGACACCCCTGCCCCCCTCCTATAGGAGGGGGCAAGGGGCAGGGGTAGAGTCGCGGCACGTAAACTAGAC
>Ga0114967_10001796_pt1 | contig 18029 bp, 16 predicted proteins | sample M_130628_MF_Meta_FD_92639 | JGI IMG/M metagenome (GOLD analysis project Ga0114967, IMG submission 92639) | Freshwater microbial communities from Lake Montjoie, Canada to study carbon cycling - M_130628_MF_MetaG | ecosystem: Environmental > Aquatic > Freshwater > Lake | place: Lake Montjoie... | reverse complement strand
CAAAAAGGGATAACATTAAGAATGAACCTATAACCAATTTATTATTTCTCATTTTATTCATTTTTTAGTTGATTAGAAATTAATGTCTAAACCTAATGTAAACATGCTAGGGTTAGGATATTCGTTCAAACTAATATTGTTATTATCTTCTGGATCTAAACCTCTCCATGGACTCCAAATTGCTAAGTTTTGACCTTGAGCATACAATCTGCCGCCAGTAAACAATGGCTTACCATTTGGACCCTTGATTGCTGGTAATTGATACGCAACAACTAAGTTTCTAAAACGTAAGAACTTCGCATCTTCTAAGTCAGAAGAAGTAAAGCCTCTGTCAAATGTAGATTTTTGGAAAAGTTTATTGTCACCTGGATTTTGCCATTGGTTATCAATTAACTCTCTTGAACCTCTAACGATAGACTGGTATCCAGAAGTACCTCTTGTGATCCAGTTTCTTGTGTTATTGCTTCTAACTACATCAAACTGGTAAGAGAATAAACCATTAATTGAAAACGCTTTGTAACGGAATTCAAAATCAAATCCACCTTGGTGTTTTGGTAAGTAGTTACCAAACTTAGCAAATTGACCTGCTTTCGCAACGTCAGTTGTTACCGTACCATCTGGTGCTTCGTATCTTGGCGCACCTGTTGCAGGATCTGCACCTAAGTAATTGTAAGTATAATGTGATCCATAAGGCAAGCCTTTTCTAATCACGAATGTACCTAAGAAGAATTCATTCACAGCACCTAGGTCAAGAATTGTATTCACGTTGTAAGAATGGTTCACACCAAGTGTTACACCAAAATCACGTGTTTTAATCACATCCACTTTCGCATTTAATTCTAAACCTTTGTTTTGCATTTTACCAGCGTTGATATACAAACTAGAGAATCCAGTTGTACCAGACAATGGTTGGTTTACAAATAAGTCTAGAGTCTTCTCGTCATATGCATCTAAGTTAAAACGAGCACGACCATTCCATACACTAAAGTCGATACCAATATTTGATTTTTGAATTCTTTCAATTTTCAAAAGAGGGTTACCTGGGCCAGTAGGCGCTAAACCTGAAAGGGTAGAACCAGCATAAGAGGTTGTACCAAAAGTAGGCACCTGAGGTCCTTGATAGTTGGTGATGGATTGTAAACCTGCTCCGTAAGATGAAGTAGAAATAGAACCAATATTTGGAATGATACCAAATGACAATCTCAATTTCAATTCAGAGAAAATATTTTGCTTACTCAAGAAACGCTCTTGTAAGGCATTCCATGTAAAACCAGCAGACCAAGAAGTTACTTCTCTATTCTCATCGTTTACGATTCTTGAAGTACCATCACGACGGATATTACCGTTTAAAGAGTACTTGTTATCATAGGTATACTTTGCTGTAGCAAAATACGAACGGATACCAAATCCAGATTTAGCACTTGATGCATTTTGAGGATAAGTAGTAGCACCATTCGTTGGTAAAGCACTAGCACCTTGTCCTGTTTGAGTCAAACGCTTGTCTAAGTTATACAAAGTAAAACCTAAACCTCTTTGGAAACCTCTCACAATCTCAAAGTTAGCAGACGCTTCTAATTCAGATTTACCAAATCTCTCATTGTATGCAACAGAAGAAGTATTGATGAATTCAGAAGTCACTGTATTTGATTCTTGCGTCATACCTGAGAGGAATGATTGTAAAGAACCGATATAAGAATCTGCATTCACATAACGGTTGATATAGTTACTAGAAGCATTCACACCCAAGTTATTTTTAACTGTTAAGGTTGGGAAAAGCTTGTAAGCCAATAAACCATTTCCTATCATTTTAATTTGATCATATCCTCTTGTTGTATTCTGAAGACCTTCTAATAAGTTTGCAACTTGTTTGTAGGCCATAGAAGAACTTGCACCCCAGTTTAAAGTACCGTCTGGTTTGTAAGGATTCTCATAAGTTTTAGCTCTATAAGTCATTTGGAATGGACTTCTTGGGCTATTACCTAAGTAATCACCTTCTGCTAATTTAGACTTAGAATAACCTATACTGCTGTTAAATTGAGCAGTAAATTTATCGGTAGAATGATCTAAGTTAAAACGAATTGTATAACGCTTTAAAGAAGAACCTAAGTCAATACCTTGTTGGTCAAATAAACCAGCAGATAAGAAGAACTTAGTTCTATCAGAACCACCACTTAAAGTTAATTCATGTGATTGTGAGATACCTTGTCTATAGAAAATATTGGCATAATCAATATCTATAAGACTCAAGCTATCCAATGAAACTTTCTTAGATGCTGCAGTCATGCCTGTAGGGATGGCTGGGTTATTTGCAGACCAGTTCCATCCTGGTGTACCTACTATTTTTTCTCTTTCCTCATAAGTTAACATCTCGCGTGTACTCATCAAGTCCATTCTAGCGAAGCTTGGACGTTGAGTGATACCGTATTGTGTTTTATAAGTCACCACGTTTTTACCTGCTTTACCTCTTTTAGAAGTAATAACAATTACACCCGTACCTCCTCTAGCACCGTAAATCGCAGCTGCTGTCGCATCCTTCAATACAGTAATAGATTCAAAATCGTCAGGGTTGATTGTTTGCATGTCAAATGCAGGAATTGGCACCCCATCTAATACATACAAAGGCTGTGCACCAGCACCTTGAATAGATTTGATACCACGGATAGTAACCTGCGCACTAGAACCTGGTTGACCAGATCCAGAGTTTACCAACATACCTGGAACACGACCTTGGAAAGCTTGGTCGAATGAACCTACTGGTACATCGTTTACAGTTTTACCACTAATTGTAGTTACGGCACCCGCGAATTTAGATTTGCTTTCACGAGCATACCCTGTAATTACAACCTCTTCTAATACCGCTTCTACAGATGCTAATTCAACATTAATTGTAGTAGCAGCTCCAATAGTTCTAGAAAGCTTTGCGTATCCGATAATACTAAAATTTACAGACTTTTGATCTGTAACATTAATTTGGTAATTACCATTTGCATCAGATAAAGCATTCACTTTACCAGCATTCACTGTTACGCCTCCTAATCCTTGCTTCGTTTTTTGGTCAACTATCTTTCCAGAGATCTTCTTAGATCCCTGAGCCAATACTTGAAGTGCAAAACAAAAGACAAGAGAAGACAATAAAACAACTTTTCTCATGTGATTGATTTTAATTTGAGTACGAATATAATTCAAAAATTAACAAATTGTTATAAAATAAGCTCAAAAAAAGGAGTAAAAATTCTATATATTATATTATTTTATACTATGTATAGTTTTTTATCTACAAAACCAAGATTTAAATTAAACATATTGAAATTAAAGGCGCAACATAATCCTAGATTAACTTAGTATTAATTCTTGCCTTTTGGGCGTTTCAGGACATCAAAGCTTATTGATTCGGTTTAGTTTTGCGGTGGCATTTTAACAAGATTTTGGCAATTCCAAACCCTGTTAGAATGTAACCAATTTAAATACGCATTTCGAAATCAAATCAAAACAAATGAAAAAAACAATCTTGTTTTTAACAAGCTGCATGATGACCATCATCAGTTTCGCTCAAATTACCACTTCATCTATTTCTGGTGTAGTTGTAAACGAGAAGAAGGAAGTTATGGTAGGTGCATCCGTTGTTGCAACGCACGTGCCAACAGGTACAACCTACAAAACATTAACTAACAAATCAGGCGCATACGTGTTCCCAGCAGTAAGAGTTGGTGGACCTTTTACAGTAGCAGCAAGCTTTGTAGGTTATAAAAACAATCAAGTAGCTGATTTAAGCACCAACTTAGGTGTGGCGAGCAATATTGATTTTGTTTTAATAGCGACTGGTTCAAACTTAGCAGAAGTGGTTGTTTCTAGTAATAGAAGTGGCTTATTCTCTAAAGAAAGAACTGGTGCTTCTCAACAATTCACCAGAAGAGACTTGCAAAATATTCCTATTACTGGAGCAAGAACAATCGATGGTATTACAAAGTACAATGCGAACGGAAACGGAACTTCATTTGGAGGACAAGATGCTCGTTTAAACAATTTTACAATTGATGGTTCTCAGTTCAATAATAGTTTTGGTTTAGGTTCAACTGCACAAGCTGGAGGTAGAACTGGTGCATCTGCCATTTCATTGGATGCATTGGAGCAATTACAAGTGAACATTGCACCTTACGATATTCGTCAAAGCGGATTTACTGGTGCAGGTATCAATGCAGTAACAAGATCTGGTACAAATGATATCGAAGGTTCTTACTATCAAACACAAAGAGACAATAGTTCAAGATATGTAGGTAACAAAGCTGCTGGTGTTCCAGTAGTCGCTTCTAAGTTTGATGAGAAAGTAAGTGGCTTCCGTCTTGGAGCACCTATTTTCAAAAACAAATTATTCATTTTTGGTAACTATGAAACATTAGAGCGTACAGAGCCAGGTACTACTTGGTTTTCTACAGGTTCTCCAAAAGCAACAGGTACTCAAATCAGTAGACCAACCTATACCGATATGGAAACCTTATCTAATTTCATGAAAGATAAGTTTGCTTATAACACAGGTGCTTGGGAAGGTTATTCTAATGCAAACAAGAGTAAAAAATTCTTAGTAAGATTAGATTGGAACATCAACGATAAGCATAAGTTAACTGCACGTTATGTGCAACACGATTCTGAGGCAGAAATCAATATTTCTAACTCTAACTCAGCTGGAAATGGTAATAGAACGACTCAGCAATTGTCTATGGCATATGCAAATAGTGGTTATATCATTATGGATAACACCCGTTCTTATGTATTAGAGTTGAATAGTAAGTTGTCTAATACTTTACACAATTCATTGATCATTGGTTATGACAAGCAAATTGAAGACAGAAAGTATAGAAGTGCTTTATTCCCAACAATTGATATCTTAAATGGTACATCAACTTACATTTCTGTAGGTTTTGATCCATTTACACCAGGTAATAAATTAGATTACAATACTTTTCACATTACTGATAATATCACAAAATATGCTGGTAAGCATACTTTAACTGGTGGTGTTAATTTTGAAAAATACCAATCTAACAACTTGTTCTACCCAGCATCTAATGGCGTTTACATTTTTAGTTCTTTAACAAGTTTCTATGCTGCAGCGAACGAAAGTATTGCAAATGGTGGAAAGCCATCTGTAACAAACTTACCTACTCGTTTTCAATATAGATACTCTGCATTACCAGGTGCAGTAGATCCAATGCAAGTTTTTAAAACAACTCGTTTAGATATCTATGGTCAAGATGAATACCAATTTAGAAAAAATATCAAATTCACATTTGGTTTAAGAGCTGCAATCATTGATATTGAACCAACTTCTTTAGAAAACAAAGCAGTGACTGCAATGACTTTTGCTAAAGGAGAAAAATTGAATACAGCAGTGATGCCAGAAACGCAAATTTTATGGGAACCAAGATTTGGTTTTAACGCAGATGTTTTTGGTAATAAGCAAACACAATTAAGAGGCGGTACTGGTGTATTCACTGGCCGTCCTCCATATGTATTTATCTCTAACCAAGTGGGTAACAATGGTGTGTTAACTGGTTATATTGATAGTGATAACAAAGGCGCAACTAAATATGGTTTTACTGCGAACCCTGGTCAATACTATATCCCTTCAACACCAACTTTGCCTTCTACATTTGACTTAGCATTTACCGATGCTAAGTATAAGTTCCCACAAGTTTGGAAAACAAATATCGCTGTAGATCAAAAATTACCTTTAGGATTCATTGGAACGATTGAAGGTATTTATAATAAAAACTTAAACGCAGTTCATTACTATAATGCCAACTTAGATCTACCTACTGGTAACTTTTCTGGGGTGGATACAAGAAGTCAATTTGCAAGAACAGATGCTGGTGTAAGAGTGAATGATAACGTATCTAACGGTATCGTTTTAACAAACAAAGATGGTTCTTACTTTAAGTCTTTAACTTTGAAATTAGAATTACCTTATAACAAAGGCTTATTTGGATCATTTGCTTGGACTACATCTAATGCAAAAGACTTTATGAGTGCTGGTTCAATCGCATCAGGTAGCTGGACATCTGCAAGAGCTATTAATGGTAACAACGACTTGTCTTTATCTAATGCTGATTATTTCTCACCAAATCGTTTGGTGGGTGTATTTGGATACCGATTAGAGTATGGTAAAAAAGGTGGTGGTGCAACTTCAATCTCTATTGGATATATTGGTAACCAAGGTAATCCATTCAGCTACACAATTAGTGGTGATATGAACGGAGACAGAGTGAGTAACAATGAATTGATTTTTGTACCTAAGGATTTTCAAGATATCAAATTTTTACCTTTAGTAGTAGGTACAAGAACGTACTCTGAAGTGGAACAACAAGCTGCTTTCTGGAATTATATCAACCAAGACGATTATTTAAAAACGCGTCATGGTAAATATGCAGAAAGAAACGCGTCATTTATTCCTATGTTACACCGTTTTGACTTATCAATTGTACAAGACATTTTTGTAAATGTAAAAGGTAAGCGCAACACCATTCAAATTAGAGCGGATATCTTGAACTTTGGAAACATGTTGAACGACAATTGGGGTGTATCTCAAAGAGCAACCAACCCAACAGTTTTAGCATTCCAATCTGTTGTGAACAACCAACCAACTTACAAATTAGCAACAGAGAAATTTGCTGATGGTACAACTGGTTTAATCAAAAATACCTACAGCAAAAATGCATCTGTATTTGATGTGTGGACAGCTCAATTAGGTATTCGTTATATCTTTGGAAAATAATAAGATGAGTATGAATCAATAAAGTTGACTTTTATAATCCTACTTTAATGATTCACTAACAATAATTCATATAACTAAGTTCTTTAAACCGCCCCAATTGGGGCGGTTTTTTTATGTCTGCACAAACCATTTAAGTATTTCAATGAACTCTTTAAAGATGAATGAATTTGAGAAGATTGATTATTGAAAAAAATGTAGGAACTTAGGAATCTAAATTCAAGTATATGGCCATATCAGTTTGGGAACAGTCTACCTATTTTGCACCAAAGGACTTAGTGATTGTGGGTTGTGGCTTTGTGGGATTATGGACAGCATATGAAGCCATTCAAAAAAATCCAAAGCTTCATATAACCATGCTTGAGCGTGGCGTGATACCTTCTGGAGCGAGTACACGAAACGCAGGATTCTCTTGCTTTGGTAGTGTTTCTGAATTAATGTACGATGTAGAATTAATGGGCGAAGCTGCCATGCTAGAGACAGTGAAGATGCGCTATGATGGATTACAAAGAATTCAAAAAGTATTTAAGGCAAAGGAGATTGATTACAATCAATGGGGTGGCTACGAATTATTTGAAGGAAAAAAGATGGCCAAGGATACAAAAGAAAAAACAAGTAAAAATAATAAAGGGGTAAGTTCTGAAAAGAGTGCGTTATATGATATTTCAAGATTAGAATTAGATATTGCTTATTTAAATAAAATATTAGCACCAGCATTAAAGACGCCAAAAAAGAATGGTAAATACTTGCCCATTTATACCAATGCAAGTGAGGATATTAAAAAGTTAGGTTTTCAAGGCATCGAAGCTTTGGCATTTAATCAAATGGAAGGACAATTAAATTCTGCAAAGTTAGTATTGGCTTTACAAAAAGCAGTACAGGCAAAAGGAGTTCAAATTTTATTTAGTACCGAAGTCAAAAAGTTCAAGCCTCATAAAAAAGGCGTGACAATTACTACCAATTTAGAGGCGCCTATAGAAGCAAAGCAATTTTTGATTTGTACCAATGGATTTGCAAAACAACTCATCCCAAGTTTAGATGTGGTACCAGCAAGAGGTCAGGTATTTGTGACGGAACCCATTCAAAATTTAAAGTTCAAAGGTTGTTTTCATTTTGATGAAGGGTATTATTATTTCCGTAACCTGGGCAACCGTTTATTATTGGGTGGGGCAAGGAATGCCGATTTTAAAAATGAAAAAACATACTCATTAGAAACTTCTGCTACAATTCAAAAAGTGCTAGAACAATTTATGATGCAGCGTATACTACCTAAGGGATCCAAAAAGCCAAAAATTGAATTAAGATGGAGTGGCACCATGGGTATGGGTAAAATCAAGAAGCCAATCATTGAACAAGTCCAACCCAATGTTTACTGTGCAGTGCGCATGAGTGGCATGGGTGTAGCCATTGCCCCTATCGTTGCTCAAAAAGCATTGAAATTAATGAAGCTTTGAGTTTAAGACGCTACAATAAATGTATGGCTTGATTTGCATCCGCTATGGCTATATCACTTTTTTTAAACCCTTTTTTATCTCTAGTTACAATAAGATTGATTTTGGAGTTGGATTTTGCTGAAACAAATTGAACTCCATCTTCAAAATCATCAAATTCACTATTAATTGCTTTATTAATAATTAGTTCATTTGTAGGTAGAACAGATGTGGTTTTCAATAGATCTTGAAAAATCATAAGACATTTATTATGTGCAATTTTATTAATTCTTAAAATATAATAGATAGTCGTAAAGGATTCGGCTGACATATAAATTTTAATTTTATTGTCTTTGGCTAATCTGTATAACTCAATAGCTGCAATATCATGTGGAGCTCTTGCAGCGAAGATGTCTATTATAATATTGGTGTCTAGAAAAATATGTTTCATTTTAATTTATTATACTTTTTAACTAAATACAAGCCAATTTCTTTTTTATAATCATAGTCCTCTGGTATTTTAATAATACCTCTATGCTTTTCAATTAAACTTGTAGTCTTTTTTGAATTAGATTTTTTCGGATTCCCCAATTTAGAAGTTTCCGCAACCGCTTTCAAATAATTTTCTACCAGTGAAGAAAGACTCTCCTCTTTTTTCTTGGCATAGATTTTTGCGTTATAAATCACCTCGTCTTCCATTACAAGGGTTAATTTTGTTTTCATTACACGTGTATTTTATATTATAAATATACGTGCAAAAAGGCCATTGATAAAAAATAAATTAAGTAATATTTCAATTAGAAGCCCTTCTAATCTTATCTTTGCGGCATGGGTCAAAAAAAACTAATCAAGTTTGCAGCTATTAAAGCATATGAGAATGTCTTGGAATTTCCTCAGGACATGCAGGGAAAATGGACTGCTTTTTTTGACGCATTAAACAATGGCATATCGCCTATCGATATTGCAAGCTTATCCATTAGTAATAATCCCGTTGTGTCAAATGTTTCTTCTAATAATAATGACAACGCATCTACAAAACTTACTCTAGAACTTGCCTGTGGCAGAGGAGAATATGCCGTTGGCTTGGGGCGTATGTTTCCAGAACAACATTTTATAGGCATCGATTTAAAAGGCAATCGTATCTGGAAAGGAGCCAGTATTGCTGGTAAAGATGGATTAAAGAATGTGGCTTTTGTACGTTCTCAAATAGAGCTGACCTCGAACTACTTTGCCAAGAACGAAGTGGATGAAATTTGGATCACTTTTCCCGATCCTCAACTTAGATGGTCAAAGGCAAAAAAGCGATTGACCCATCCAAAATTTTTGAGATTATACCAGCAGTTTCTAAAAAATGACGGCATCGTTCACCTGAAAACAGACAGCCCCCTACTCTACAATTTCACACTAAAAGTGATTGAGCTATATGGTTTACATCTGATCTACAAAACAGATCACTTATACAATGAACAAAACATAGATCCTCGTTGTTTAATAAAAACCTACTACGAAGGTTTGGATATCGCTCAAAGTAGCAAGATTCACTATATTCAGTTTAATATTGATAAAGCACTTCCTTTGGAACTAGATGAAGTTTTAAAGGAAGCTATCAAAGACATCCTCATGGATGCAGGTGAATTAATAAGAATGGAAGCCGAGGCGGCAAGAGCAAAAAAAGAAGCGTAAAGGAAAGAAAATAAAAAAAGAGAGAAAAGTAAAAGAGCGCAAAGTAAAAGAAAGAGTTAAAAAATGATTGAAGGCATACATTATTATATAGACCCAAAAGGCAAATGGGTATTTACTGCAGCTTACCACGAAGGCAGAGGTTATTGCTGTGGTGAAGCCTGTAAACATTGTCCATTTGATTATGACGCCGTACCTGAGCCTATTAAAACGAGGCTACAATTAATTAGAGCTGGAGCTAGTAAAACTGCCCCAGAAGAACATATTGAGGAATATATAGACAAGAATAATCCCAATAAGCATTTATAAAATGTTGACTTAGTAATGGATCCTTTCAATTTTGTATATTTAGTCTCCAATTATTTATGCAATACACGCCCAAGACCCAAGATTTTTTTCAAAATGTATTTGATATAGTGCGTCTTATTCCCAAGGGTCGTGTGACAAGTTATGGCGCTATTGCAAAATACTTAGGCACAGGAGGAAGTTCTAGAATGGTGGGCTGGGCAATGAATGCATCGCATGGCGTAAAACCAAAAGTACCCGCACATAGGGTCGTGAATCGAAATGGTATGTTAAGTGGCAAAGCGCATTTTGAAACCCCCACCACAATGCAAACACTTTTAGAAAAGGAAAAAATAAAAGTCCAAAACGAAACCGTCTTGGACTTTGAAAAATTATTTTGGGATCCTGCAAAGGAATTACAATTCTAATCTTTTATTCTACAACCCTAAAGGTATATTATCTCTTGTTTATCTATCTATAGTTTTAACCAATATTAATTGTAATACTGCTTAATCATTAAGTATACAATTGGTCCGGTTACAGCTACATAAAACCAAATAGGCCATACTTTTTTAGCTAAATTTTTATGCGCTGCAAAATCGCTTGTTAAAGCCCTGTAGGCAGTCCATAATATAAATGGCAGGCTAGTTGCAGCTAGTACAATATGCGTGCCTAATAAAACCAAATAGATATCACGATTAGTTGCCAAATAAAATTCTCCCTCATCTATTACTCCATCAAAATTGGCATCACCATATTTTGCTTCACCCGCTAATAAATGGTGCGCGATATAAGTCACTAAAAAAAGCAAAGAAAGGACCATCGCAGTCATCATAATTGATTTGTGCAACTTATATTTTTTTTGCTTTACTGCAACTAATCCAGCAACCAATAAAATAGCTACGCAAGTATTTAATATCGCATTGATCAATGCAAAAATATGCTTGTCAAAAGGGAGTTCGACATTCAAAGTGAATTTGCTTAGAAAAGTCACTACAGCTAATACAATAATAGAGAAAACGCCAATTAAAATATAAGCTAATTTGTCGTTCTTCTTTAATACAGGTTCTAACATACTATTTTATTTATGATTTTAAAATATCCTTTAGGATACGAAAAGCCATAGTTGCAATCAATACAACTAGTCCAACTCTAATTTCTTGTTTATACTTAGTTTTAAATTCATTCCAGTTCATAAAATAAATTTTAATTTTTTAATCTTGTCTTTGTAAAATAGTAAACAAAGCTTGATACCATTAAGGCAATCACCAACCACAACCAACTTAGGTCAACAATATCTTGAAATACTTGACTCTTTTTAGTTTTGTCTTTTTCTAACATTAAGTAGCCAACGTCTTGTGCAAGTTTTAACATTGATGCAGAATCAAGTCCACTATAATAACCACGTACTTGCATTTTTTTGTCTATCAATACAAAGCGGCTTGTATGCACAAAGTCCGGGGATACAGGCTCGATGCTAAATTGATCCACCTTCATTTCCTCAAATGCAAAATTATAAATAGAATCTCTACTACCAGTAAGTAACCACCAGTTATCAGCAGACACACCCATTTTGTTGGCGTATTCTCTTAATACGGGAACTGAATCACGTTCTGGATCTACAGAAAAAGAAATGAATTGAATGAAATTGGTGTCCAATACTTTTTTACGACTATTGCCTCCTCTTGTAAAAGACTGTTGCAATTTCGCCATATTAGCCGTCAGCTTTGGACAGATACTTCCGCAACTTGTAAAAAAGAAATCCGCAATAATGATCTTACCAGACTGTTGGTACAAATTCACTGAATCACCTAATTGATTCACCAAACGAATGTCTTTAGTCGTATGCCAAATACTATCATCAATGGTTTTGCCTTTTTCTACATGGCTCACTACTGTGTCCAATAAATAATGTCTTGGCATAGACACCGCAGTATCACTTGCAGACTTAAGCCATAAATAGCAACCAATTGGTATGACTAGGGCGATCATTAAACCAAGCAAAGAATTTTTAGACATGCTGTTTATGGGGTTAAATAGGATGTAAAGTTACAACAAAAAACCACCCCAAATAGTTGGAGTGGTTTCGAATATCGTAAGAAATCAAGCCAGAAGAGGCAAAATCTCAAGAGCCTTATGTTTAAAGATTAGTGCTTAGTCTCTTCGTTCTTAGTCTCGTGCTTAGCCTCTTCATGCTTTGCAGAAGAATCAGTCGTATGTGCTGCACCAGCCACGCCCTTTTCAGATTCATGTCCACCACCGCCGTGTTCTGGTTGAGCTACCTTAATCGTAGATTGTTCCTTAAAATAGCGATCATAGTCATTACGTAGGTTTCTAAAAGAATTACCGTCTGCTAAAAAAGCAACGATAAACCAGATGAATAAAGAAAGTGGCACCACAATCGTCATGATCAAGTTTTTCACTTCATGTTTTAAGTGCATGAAATAAGCAACAATATAAAATGCCTTTGCCATCATCAAGATCACAATAGCACCTTTAATAGCAAGTACTAATGCTTTATTTTGCATCCCAATCATCCCAAAACCCATAATCAATTCAACAATTGTTAAAACTGAAAGGATAATAGTAACTTTTTTAATTTCTGCAATAGCACCACCACCGTGCTCTGCGTGTGTATCATTTGTATGTGACATAGTTCGTTAATTCGTTAGTTTGTGATAGGATTACAATCATGTATTAGCTTATAATAAATAGAAGCAAGTGAATACAAATACCCATACTAGATCTACAAAGTGCCAATAAAGACCTGCTTTTTCAATCATATTGTAATGTCCTCTTTTTTCAAATTGATTGGTTAAAGTCATGATCAACATAATAATATTAATCAACACACCACTGAATACGTGGAAGCCGTGGAAACCAGTAATTGTAAAAAAGAAGTTCGTGAAGTTGGTCGAAGATGCTGTGCCATCTGCATTGATGAAAGGATTTTGTCCCCACCATGCACCTTCATGGAATAAGTGATTCCACTCCCAAGCTTGACAACTTAAGAAAGCGATACCACCAATGATGGTCCAAATCATATTTCTAACAACCCCTTTCTTATCCATATTGTGACCAGCATGTACCGCCAACACCATGGTCACAGAACTAACAATCAAAATAAAAGTCATTACCGATACAAACACCAATGGAGCGTGAATGCCTTCTGGTGCAAACGGGAAACTTCTAAAAACAAGGTTTGGGTCAGGCCATCCGTTCGTAGAAAAACGAACCGTGCCATAAGAGATCAAGAAAGCGCCAAAAGTGAATGCGTCACTCATTAAAAAGTACCACATCATCACTTTTCCGTACTCTACACTAAAAGGGCTTTTTCCCCCACCCCATAATTTTGCTTCATTTGGCGAAGCGGTTGTTGTTGTTGACATGTTCAGTTTCAATTTCAGTGCAAAAATATTGGTTTTTAGTCTATCCTACAAATTGTAGGAACACAAAAAGATAAATCCATAGTATATCTACAAAATGCCAATAAATGGATGCTAATTCCACCGGCAAGGCATTGTAAAATTTTGTTTTTACAGAATAAGCTCTTAAAAAGATAATCGCAAGGGCAATGACCCCACCCACCACGTGGAGGATGTGTAAGCCAGCAATCACCAATAAAAAAGAACTCGCTGAATTGCTTCTAGGACCAGTTAGGGCGATGCTATTGGCCTCTAAAGCGCTAAATCCCATTAATTGTGTTACCACAAAGACAAGGCCAAGTAACATGGTTAAAGTAATGAATCCACGATATTGACCCATTGCTCGCTCTTTGAACTTCTTCAAAGAGATCTGCATAGTCACACTACTTAATAGAATCACTAAAGTAGAGTACCAGAACACCACAGGCAGTTCAAAGTCCAACCAATTGGCCTGACCTTTTTTGACAATATAAGCACTGGTCAACCCTGCAAAAAGCATAATAATACTTCCTAAACCTACCCAAAGGATAAATTTATAAGGATGCGCTTTCTTTTTTTCTGTACTCATAATTGTTCTTTAAATTTTATTTGCCATTAATGCCAAATACACAATCGGTAAATAAATATAACTGCTAAACATCACACGACGTGCCGCAGGCACACCCATGTTCTGATATAAACGCACACATTGTACCACCATAAAAATATTCGCCACTAAAACCACCCACATACTCCACTCCCCAGTAATTTTATAATAGTTTGGCAAGAAACCAATTGGCACCATCAACACAGCATACATCACCGCTTGTAAAGCAGTAAACTTAGTCGGCCCTTTATCTGCTGGCAATAATTTAAAACCCACTTTAGAATAGTCCGTATGTGACACCCAAGCAATCGCCCAAAAATGTGGGAACTGCCAAAGAAACTGAATTAAAAATAAAGCGTAACCACCCGCGTTCGAATAGGTTTTGCCATCCACAATAAAAGTTGCGATAGGACTGATTTCATTGGTTGCAGCAACCCATCCAATCAAGCAAGGAATGGCACCCGGAAAAGCACCAACCAACACTGCAATTGAATTGACTTTTTTAAGTGGCGTGTAGATGAATGCATATAAGAATAAACTGAATGCACTCAATACTGCAGACAAGACATTGAATTGATAGGCCATTAAACCTACACCAACCATACCAGCGATGATGGCAAATGCATAAGCAGTTTGCTGAGACATTCTACCAGAAGCCACAGGACGATTTGCAGTACGCTTCATCTGTGCATCCGTTTCTTTTTCTACTGCCTGATTGATCGCATTGGCACTACCCGTAATACAAAGACCTGCAAAAGTTAAGATCAAAATATTCCACCAATCAAATCCAATAATATTCGGCGCAATCTGATAACATATTACACAAGTGAAGACCACCGTAAAACTTAAGGTGAACTTCATCAACTGGGCGTAATCTTTTATAATTGCTTTCACAATTTAGTGTGTCGATTCATCCGCACCAACAGGTGTTGTTTGTTGAATGAAATCTTTTCCATCTTTACCGTAATCATATGCCCAACGGTGTACTTCTGGTATTTCACCAGGCCAGTTACCGTGACCAGGACGAATAGGCGTAGTCCACTCTAATGTATTTGCTTCCCAAGGATTTTGAGTAGTCACTTTACGTCCTTTGAAAATAGAATAGAAGAAGTTGATCAAGAATAAGATTTGTACTGCAAATACGATCATCGAAACAATGGTGATAAACTTATTTAGTTCAGCAAATTGCTTGAAACTTTCCCAAATACTAAAATCAAAATAACGACGTGGCATACCTGCTAAACCTTCGTAGTGCATTGGCCAGAAAATCAAATAAGCACCAGCCATCGTTACCCAAAAGTGGATATAACCAAGTGTGTTATTCAAGAAACGACCATACATTTTAGGGAACCAGTGGTACACACCAGCAAACATGCCAAACATAGATGCCACACCCATTACAATATGGAAATGCGCAACTACAAAATACGTATCATGCAAGTGAATATCTAAAGCAGCGTTTCCTAACCAAATACCAGTTAAACCACCAGAGATAAATAAACTCACAAAACCAATTGCGAATAACATAGCAGGTGTGAAACGGATATTACCTCTCCATAAAGTAGTCAACCAGTTGAATACTTTGATAGCAGAAGGAACCGCAATTAATAAAGTTAATAATACGAATACAGAACCCAAGAATGGATTTAATCCTGTAACGAACATATGATGCGCCCAAACCAAGAAGGCCAATGCAGCAATCGCAAACAAAGAACCTAACATGGCCATATAACCAAAGATTGGTTTACGAGAACTCACAGACATAATCTCAGATACCATACCCATGGCAGGTAATAAGATAATGTATACTTCTGGATGACCTAGGAACCAAAATAAATGTTGGTATAAAATAGCGCTTCCACCTTCGTTCGGTAAAGCACCTACACCATTCACAAAAATATCAGATAGATAGAATGAAGTTCCAAAGTTTCTATCAAAAATTAATAAGATCATACCAGACAACAATACTGGAAAAGACAATACACCTAATACAGCTGTAAAGAACAATGCCCAAATGGTTAAAGGTAAACGCGTCATGCTCATACCCTTGGTACGCATATTTAAAATAGTAGCGATATAGTTCAAGCCACCTAATAAAGAAGAGACAATGAATAAAGCCATCGCGATAATCCATAAGTCCATACCAGTCTTAGAACCAGGAGAAGCATCTCCTAATGCAGACAATGGAGGATACGCAGTCCATCCACCACTAAATGGTCCTGTCTCTACAAACATAGAAGACAACATCACAATACTAGCAGTGAAGAAGAACCAGTAGCTCAACATATTTAAAAATGGAGACGCCATATCTCTTGCACCAATTTGCAATGGAATTAAGAAGTTGGCGAATGTTCCAGATAAACCTGCTGTCAATACAAAGAATACCAATACAGTTCCGTGTGTAGTTACTAAAGCATAATAAGCTTCTGGCGTGATTTGACCACCCTTAGCCCACTTACCTAAAAGTGATTCTAACCAAGGAAAACTTGCATCAGGATATCCTAATTGCAAACGGAAAAGCACACTCATTAAACCACCTAACACTGCCCAAACCATACCTGTGATCAAGAATTGCTTCGCGATCATTTTATGGTCCATGCTAAAAACATATTTAGACAAAAATGTTTCATGGTGTTCGTGATGACCATGATCATCATGTCCGTGTGCATCATGATGTGCTGCACCATGTACATGTACGTCTTCAATAATTACTGCTTCGTTACTCATACCGTTTTATTTAAAATATTTTTCTAAGTTCTTTTATTAAATTTTTCTACAAATTCTTTTTACTAACAATTACATTTTTGCAACTGCAGTTTTTGCTGTGCTGTCAGTTGCAGTAGATGCTGCTGGAACATTACTAGGATCCTTTTCAGGGAATGCCACTAAGTATTGTGCTTTTTGTTTCGCCATCCACATATCATATTCTTCCTGTGTAACCACTTCAACAATTCCTTTCATAGAGTAGTGACCGTTACCACACATTTGATCACAAGAAATCTCGTAAGCAAAATTTGGATTACCAGTTTTTTCTTTCATCTCCTTTGTTGTGAACTTAGGTGTGAACCACATTGTTGTTGGAATACCAGGAACGGCGTCCATCTTTAAACGGAAATGAGATAAACCTACGTCATGAATCACGTCTCTAGAACCAATGATTAATTTAACAGGCGTTCCTTTTACCACATACATGGTTTGTTCTGTTAAGATATCGTCTTGTGCTAATTTATCATCCCATACAATACCAACTGAATTGGTAGCAGGGTCAATGTTTTTATAATATTTTTTACCAAATACCGCATCCTTTCCTGGGTAACGGAAGATCCAACCAAATTGCTTTCCAGTGACTTCTACCACCATCGCGTTCTTTGGAGGTTCGCCAGTAAAAAAGAACCAGTTACGTAAACCAAAAATAACCAATACTGTTAAAGTGATGGCAGGGATCGCAGTCCAGATTAATTCTAACTTAGTGCTATGTGCAAAGAAGAATACTTTTCTGTTATCGTTTTCTTGGTATTTATAAGCGAACCAAAATAATAAAAATTGCGTGATGATGAATACGACACCAGTGATAGCTAAAGTCACCCAAATCATTTCATCTACTTTTTCTCCTTGAATACTTGCAGCTTCTTGCGCTAACAAAGTCTTATCAAAAAGATACTCATTACATACATATACACCTACAAAGCCTAATACCAAAAACGTGACCATTAAAAAACCATTGATCTTGTTGCTTTGTTTGCGGGCAACTTCTTCTCCTTTAAGGACAGAAACGTACTCACTTGCTTTTGCAATTTGAAAAATCACAATAAAGATGAGGGCGATAATTGCTATGGATAAATATAAACTCATAATCT
>Ga0114967_10001795_pt1 | contig 18030 bp, 16 predicted proteins | sample M_130628_MF_Meta_FD_92639 | JGI IMG/M metagenome (GOLD analysis project Ga0114967, IMG submission 92639) | Freshwater microbial communities from Lake Montjoie, Canada to study carbon cycling - M_130628_MF_MetaG | ecosystem: Environmental > Aquatic > Freshwater > Lake | place: Lake Montjoie... | reverse complement strand
GGTAACCTTAGGAATGAATGGAGTTCGGAATGAGTGCCGTAATTGATAGCGATGTTCTTATTGATTATCTTCAAGGTTTAGAGAAGGCGCGGTTTGAAATCGACCGCTATGCACGTCGTGAAATCAGTATTATTTCTTGGATGGAAATAATGGCGGGTGCCGAAAGCCCGGAGGAAGAGAAAGAGTGTCGTGCGTTTTTATCAACGTTTACGATTCATCCACTATCTGTTGAAATAGCGGGGGAAGCCGTAAGACTACGCAAGAAATTTCGTGTTCGATTGCCGGATGCTATTGTCTGGGCGACCGCCAGAGTGAACGATTGTCTTTTAGTCACCAGGAACACCAAGGATATTTCAACGGAGGAGCCAGGCGTGAGGTTTCCGTACAGTGTCTAGTGGTCGAAGGACGGATCTTCACAAGTCTGCGACCTCTGGGTGCCAGAACTCAGCGACACGTAGAGAAAAGGCGGAAGTGTCTGTCCCCTGCGGTTACCCCTCTAGGCACTCGGCGCGACAACCGCCGAGAGGACTAAGAACTCGCCATGGAAAACGATCTTTCTAAGCTAACCTCGCCATGACACTTTGCCTTACCTCCCCAGCGATTGCCCTCCGAACTGCGCTCCCGCTTTTAATGATTTACGGTTCATTGGCCTCCTGCGCTCTGGCTGGCGAAGCATGGCCCCGTTTTCTGGGCCCCAACCAAAACAGCCGCGTTGAGGATGCCCGGAAACTTCCCGTAAACTGGGAGGAATCGAAAGTCCGCTGGAAAGCCGAGATCCCGGGTGAAGGTTGGTCCTCGCCCCTGATCGCAGAAGGGCGGGTTTGGATGACGACATCCACCGAAGACGGCTTGTCGCTCAGGGCCGTAGCCGTGGATCTTGAATCCGGCAAAATGCTCCACAACATCGAGGTTTTCCATACGGAATCTGCGATCCCAAAACACCGTCGTAATTCCCACGCCTCCCCAACAGGACTGCTTAGCGGAGGCCGCTTTTTCGTACACTTTGGCACCAACGGCACAGCCGCACTCGATGCCAAAACGGGGGAAATTCTTTGGCGCCAGCAGAGCCTGAAAGTGGACCATCAAAATGGTGCCGGCGGATCCCTCTCGGAATACGGAGACTTATTGCTCATCCCCTGCGACGGGCAGGACGTCCAAATGGAAGTCGCCCTCAGTAAAAAGGACGGGGGCATTGTTTGGAAATCGGAGCGCTCCGCGAAGCCGATGTTGGACACTCTGGCTCCGGACCGTCGCAAAGCCTACGGAACCCCCTTTCTAGTGAAGGTGGGACCTGAGACGCTCAGCCTTACTACCGCATCGACACGGCTTTACGCGCTCGATCCAGCCACGGGAACAGAACGCTGGCACCTCAACTACGGCAGCGGCTTTTCAAATGTCCCGCTTCCTGCCACGGACGGAAAGACGCTCGTGATTTGCACCGGCTTTATGAAACCCGAGGTCTGGGGCGTGAAACTCGAACCCGCCGCCGGCGACATTTCCGAGACGCATGTCATTTGGAAACAGAAAACCGCTGCTCCGGATCAAACCACCCCAGTCATCGTCAATAACCTCGTGTTTTTGGTGACGTCCAACGGCATTGCGTCCTGTCTGGATCTCGCGACCGGAGAAATCCGCTGGAGGGAACGCATCGGGAGCGATTTTGCAGCCTCGCCGCTCGCGGCCAACGGGTTGGTATATTTCTGGGACACCTCGGGAACCACTACGGTGGTCAAGGCACAGCCCGAGTTTCATGTTGAAGCCAAAAACACGCTCGGCGATGGCTTCATGGCATCTCCTGCGGTGGTGGGAAACGCCCTAATCCTCCGCTCCAAAACGGCACTCTATCGCGTGGAATAGTCTCAAAACCCGAGGTCGCGAGGGACGTCTTCGAAGGAAAAAGTGAGATACGGAAACAGTCTAACCCTACGTCCAACTTGTGAAAGCGGCCGTTTAACGCCCACCCGTGGCAAAGCTGAAAAATTGAGCCGGAGGAGTAAAGATCCTCGGGGCAAGCCCCGAGGCATTTAAGTATGCTGGCGGATTTGAACGATTAGACGAACGAAGCAAGCTTCGAGGTATTGGACCTGCGAGCGAATAAATTAAATTCTTCCCTCCCATTCACATTGGGCTTTTCACATTCAATTTAACCTCAATAATCAATCCAATGAAAACGAGTTCTATCATCGATGAAGGATCGATTTTTACGCGACTGGCTCAGTTCTCTTTATTCCTTTTTGTATTTTGTTTGGGAATTGCACCGGTTGCTGCGCTGGCCACGAGCACGATTTTGATTTCTGGAGGAAATTCCGTACCAGCATCAACTATCACGTCGTCAATCACCCTCGGTGGGGAGAATATCATCATTAATGGCGCGGGCGTCCTGACTATAAATGGTTCGAATACGTTCAATGCTGGCACTACGATTTTGACTCCAGGTTCGCTAACCAGCACTGGGACACTGGTTGCAACTAACGGCGCAGGAGTCCTGACGTTAAATGGTTCAAACAGCTTTGTTGGAGGAACAACGGTTCTGAACTCGGGGACGTTAATTATTGGTGGAACGTTGGTTACAAACAATGGATCGGGAATCCTGACGTTAAATGGTTCAAACAGCTTTGCTGGAGGAACGACGGTTCTGAACTCGGTGACGTTAATTATTGGTGGAACGTTGGTTGCCAACAATGGCTCAGGAGTCCTGACTTTAAATGGCTCGAACACCTCCAACAGTGGCACTGTCATTCTGAATTCTGGGTCGCTGATCGGTGCTGGAACGCTGGTTGCCACTAACGGCTCCGGAGTCCTGACATTCACTGGCTCTAGCCCCCTAAACTACGGGACGATAAGCGTGACTTCAGGAACTCTTGTTCTCGGATCGACCGGCTTGCCTACGAATACCAGTCCAACATTGCAACCCGTCGTAATTATAGACCCCGTCCCCGTCCCATTGACGACCGGCTTGCCTACAATTACCGGTGCGACATTGCAACCAGTCGTCGTTAGTTCGGGAACGTTGGCCGTTCAGCTCCCGGTGAAAGTTTCCGCCAAAACCATCAGCGTCAATATCCCCTCAGGCTGCACCGCATGCCAAATTGAAGTTCGACTGAAAGGGGCGCAAAAGTGGGTTCGCTGGAACACCTCCGTCCTCAATGGAAAACCCTCTTTACTGACTCTCAATGCCCCAAGAGTCGCGGGCCCAGTCGAATGGCGAGCCACCGGGACAATCAACTCCGACAAGGCTAAAGCGTTTGCGAAGAAGTCCAAGTTTTCCGACGCCTTCTACCAAGGACCTCGCGTCTTTGATAAGGCTCCGGCGCTCGGCTACGTGGCCACAACGACCTCTGGATATGCCAACGGTCAAAATAGCGGTGTGCCTGTATCAACAGTGGTGAGAACAACCGCCGACGTGGTGGATTCGCTCAAAGTGGCGAACGTCACTGCCACCGCAACTCCGACATTAACCGCCACGAACACAACGACAACTACGTCGACGACTAGCGCGCAGGTGGATGAGGCGGATATTTGGAAAACCGAGGGAAACTCTGTATATTTCTTCAACCAATCGCGCGGGCTACAAGTTCTAGACGTCTCGGATCCCAGCAACCCAAAACTCAGCGCCTATCTGCGCCAACCGTCCGTTGGTCAGGATTTGTATCTCTTGCCTGAGGAGGTGGCGGGTGAACGTTTGGTGGTGCTGCTCACGCGGGATTTCAGCTCCTATCTCGCGCAAACCAATGTCGTGGTGGTGCGAGTGGCCGGCAAGACTGCGACGGAAGTTTCTCGCACCGTTTTGAATGGCTGGCTTGCAGACAGCCGTTTGCTGGGGAATCGATTGTATGTGGCAACCAGCGATTGGGGGGCCCAAACAGCAGGGACGACGCTATCCGAAGTGCTCGTCGCCACGGATGGCAGCCAGACGGTTGCGGCCGCCCATCAGGTCTCGGGTCAGGCTTCGGGCGCTCTCATCTCCGCAGGTGCAGATTGGATGACCGTCACCACCAGCGACTGGCGGGACTGGAATCATTCGCGGGTTACTTTGTTTAAACTGGATGAGACTGGGGCCACCGTACTGACGCCCAACTCCATCAAGACCGCAGGGAGCGTTTACGACAAGTTCAAGGTATCGTTCCACCAGAACACACTCACAGTTGTTTCCGCTAAGATTGATAAATCCAACTTTTGGACCCCAGTGAGTGTGCTGGAGAACTTCAGCGTGGCAGGTGACACATTAGCGACTTTGGAAATCAAGCGCGGGGAGCAACTTCGCGCCACTCGGTTTGCTGGGGAAAAACTTTACGTAGTCACCGCCGAGCAGATTGATCCGTTGTGGATCATCGACCTTTCGGATCCCGCCGCACCCAGCGTGACGGGAAGCGTCGAGGTGCCAGGATTTTCTACGTACATCGAGCCAATGGGAGATTCTGGACAGTTCCTTTTCACGATTGGTTACGATTCGGGCAAGGTGGCGGTGTCTCTTTTTGACGTCTCAGACGTAAGCAAACCGGCGCTCAAAAGCAGGGTGTTCATCGAGGAATCCGGCTGGGGTTATAGCGAAGCTACCTACGATGAAAAGGCGCTCAAAATTCTGCCAGAAGATGGTCTTGCACTCATCCCCTTTTCGGCCTTTTTCAGAGGTCCCGTAGTATTTGCTTCGACCACGGCTGCGAATTCCAGCGCCACTGCTTCCACTTCGGAAAAAACCTCCTTCGTCCGGTTGGTGGACATCGACCTTCAAAACGGTGGCAGCCTGACTTTACGCGGGCGCTTAGATCACGAGTTCACCCCGCGCCGAGCCACTTTGCTCAACGGGATTCTCACCTCCATCTCCCAGAAGGAACTGATTACTGCAAACATCGACGACAGAGATAATCCAGCTGTTTTGGCGGATGTGATGATCGCCTGGCCCGTGAATCAAGTCATCCCCTCGGGCGACTACCTGCTCCAAATTAGCGACGGATCCAGCGCTTTGTGGTCCGGTGACAAGGCTGCGGTGCGAATTTCCAAAGGTGCTTCTGAAAACACCATCGTCAACGACATCGAATTGGGAGACGGCATTGTTCAGGATGCAGTGCTGCGTTCCTCCAGACTCTATGTGCTGCGCAAGAACTGGAATCCGAACCTGTCTTGCATGCCTTATGTGCGTTTCATGGATGGGTGGTCCAACTCGTCCACCAATGCAGAACTAGGCTTGGACATCTACGATGCTTCAGCACTTCCCGCCCTGCCTCTTCTGGGGCGCGTTTCGATCAGTACCGGCAGTACCGCCACAAATTGCACCATCAGCAGCCTCCTGTGGGTGACTGACTCCCTGCCGGTTGTCATTACTCAAAACAATCCAGCAGCCTACTGGAGGTATCCCAGAGTGGTCTTCAATGACGCAGTTGCGCCCCCAATTGCTTCCTCTGTGGGCGCCATGGTTTCGAGCGTTTCACCCAAAGCGGCAGCCTTGCCGACTGCTTCGCTGGCGATGCCCTTCATGCCGGCGTCGGCTTATAACATCAAGCCGGCACCCGCCATGGTGCGGCCCATCGATGTGAGCAATCCCTCCTCACCCGTTGCGTTGCGGCCATATCCGCTCGCAACCACTTTAAACACGCTTGTTTCAACCTGTGCCGCAGGTGATGGACTGCTGGTTTTTGGTTACGGCCAAAGCCCCTCTCCTTGGAGAAACGCGAAGTGGCCCGCTGGAATCGAGGTGCCGCAAGTCTACTCGCATCGCCTCGGTGTTTTGGACTTCGCCAACCCGCAACGACCCATCCAACGCATTCCAGTGGTTCTTCCCGGACGACTTTTCGCGCTGGGTGAAGTCTCCCGCTCCGGCTTTCTCGCGTTCACGGAAAATGTGGTCGAAAAAACCGATGGCCCAGTGCGTCAGCTTCAGGTGAGCTTGGTGGACGAGACGCAGGCGTCCTTGTGTGCATCTACGGAAGTGGGCGTTGGTGCAGTTCTAGCCGCTGAGGGACGAACGGTGATGGTGGCCGATGGGCAATCGGTTCAGCGTCTGATGTTGGACGACACTGCGCAGTTAGTTCAAACTGGTGGAATCGCGAAGCTGGATTGGGCCCCGTACGAGCTAAAGATCCAAGGCCTCACCCTGCTGACTTGCAACGGCAACGAAGTGCTCCGTGTGTCGTGGCCGGGCTTGGACGCGGTCGTTGAGTCGTGGAAGGTTCAACAATGGTTCCCCGTATCGAGGCTAATGGTCGGCTCCAACCGTGCCCTTTATGCGCCGGTTGGCGATTACGGAGTGAATGTGCTGCAACCGCGCTGATTTATCAGGGCGCTTCTGGGTTTAAGCGGCGGTCATTAATAGTAAAAGTGTGACTAAGGTGCCTATCCTCTCACTGTGCGCCAGCCGCCGCTCTCTCTTGCAATAACGCGCAAGCAACCTTAGGAGAGATCATCGTCAAGGGTTCAAAGTTCACACACCACTTTGTTCCGCTTCTCGAGTCGCTCCGTGGAATGGGTGGTTCTGCCGCTGCCTATGAAGCCATTGACGCTGTCATCGAGTGAAAGAACGTCTCGGAAACCTTGCGAAAACCAACCGACGCAGGGTTGTCGCTCATTTCGTGGGCGTGACCCACGGTAGCCCGCTGCACGCAAACATGGGCTGGATGATTGAACACCTTTGGTGTTCGTTCTTCGCAGTCGCACTTGGATTTCCAACGCCAAGGGCGTTGAATCTTCCAGCCTAGGGTTGGCCCGACGCAGGAGCGCCTACCCTAGGTCACCCAAACAATCCGAAAACCCTGAAAGGGTTGCATCATTCCGAAGCCCTTTGTTCTGGCAATGTTTTCCATTCTTGCGTTGAAAAACAGTGTGACGGCGCGATGGGGACAGACACGAATGGCACCCACAAACACATCGCAGCCCTACTCGGGTAGAATCGGCGACTCCCAACCCTCGAGCGCCTCGGGCTTGACGTGCGCATTCCGCTTCGTGGTTCCCATCCACGTGGGGCGGTATGGGCCGACGATCGCTGTGTTGAGCTCCGGAGTGATGGCGCCCTCCAAACCTACCGCCCAAAAACAGCCGTTGACCGCCATCCGGCGAAACCCGTCGTTGAGCAAATCTCCCGAACCGCCGTACGTGGATGCAAATACGCGTCCCTCCTTGCCCGATTCGCTTTTGTAAGTCCGGACCCAAGCACCGGCCATTGGCTTTTTGGCCTCGTCCACCGGGGAATCCGGCGTCATTCCGCTGAGCGGCTGGGCCATGGCGAGAATTTCACTCCCTTCGATTGGGTAAGCATTGTAGCCGCCCAGTTCCGCCCACGCATTACTCACTCCGCGCAGCACAGGGTGCCCCGTTTTTTCAGAAACAAGATCCAGACGCGTGCTTGATTTGTGATTGGGGCCGTAGTGCCCAACCCACGTCTCGCCTAAGATTTGGCGCCCGAATCCGCCCATATAATCGGCCCCCTTATAGTTGTAGTCGTACTTGGCGTAGGGACTGTCGGCCGGTATTTTGAAACCGTGCGTTGCAGTGCGAAATCCGACGACAGGGCCGCCCCGCTTGAGATAGGCCACGATCGGATCCATCTGTTCGGCAGGAAGGTTCTGGAACCGTGTGAAAATCACCATCAGATCGGCGTCTTTGAGAATTTCAGTACCTGGAATATTGGACTGGCCGGGCTTAATTTCCCCAGTCGCAGGATCGAGCCCGAAAAGCACGGAGCAATGGAAGCCATGATGTTTCGCCAAAATCCGAGCCAAAGCAGGCAGCATTTCCTCCGATTTATATTCATGATCGCTAGCTATAAACACGATTTTTTTGCCCTTGCCAGGGCCATCCGCACCTTCATAAACCAAAGGCGCGGAGCTGCCAATTGGCGCAAGAGCTAGTGTGCAGGAAAGAAAAAAAAGGTGCTTCTTCATAGTATTAAAAATGTCAGAACCGCGGGGGCTAAGCCCATCACTAGCACCTTGAGCGTCGTTTTCTTAGCCGCATTCGGCGGGCAATGTCTGGCGGCGTGGAACCGTAAGAGAGAGACACTTTCCGCACGTGGCTACGCAGGCAACTCGGCGAGCGCTGCGTAATCCGGTCGGTCCGCAGCATCGGCATGAATAAAACGACGCACCACCCTCCCCCGTTGAATGAGAAACACCCCGGGCATTTGAGTGCCATCACCTTCCAAGGCACCGGGACGATGACCCTCAAAGAACGACTTCTGCCCGCGCCACCAAACACGCCAACCGAAAAGCTGACTCAGCTTGCCCCGACGCAATCCGAGTCCTCGATAAAGTCGACGCTCGGGATCCGAGATCGCGGACACGTCACTCAGGCCATACTTTGCCGTGAAGGCAGAGAAGGACTCCACGGTTCCCATGTGAACGAGGACGAGTTTAGTCCCGTTTTTCTCAATACTGGCGCGCCCTACCGAAAGATCCGCTAGAGCCTCGCGACAGAACGTGCAGCCGGAATGACGCAAGCAAACCAGTAACAAGGGATGTTTCTGGGAGAGTTCCGCGAGGTTACTACCCCGATTGTCTTTCGTTTCGGCGAGAAGCGCGGATTCCTCCGGCAGCACATCGTTCCTTGGATCACTCTGAAATTCGTCCCAAGCGTGCTTTAAGATCAGAAAGAAGGGCACCCACCAGATGAGGTCGTTGGTCACGCAGTTTAACGCAAAGCCCCAAGGCAGTTGCCCGCTCCAAAGGGCCTGCACCATGCCCAGAGGGCCGAAAACCTTCCCGAGAAAACCCACCAGCACGATGGGCCAATGCCGAACCGGATCAAACGCCGCGATGGCATACCCGACGCCGTAGACGCCCACAATCATCCCGATACACTGCCAAAACTGCGGGTAATTCGGCTGCGGCATGTCCAACCAGCTGAAAATGGCACTGGGAAACAGCACCGCCCAGGCACCCCAAGACACGTTATAAAGTCCTGCCGCTAAAAGGACGTTTCGCATCCAACGCGGGGATGAAGCTTGCGTAGTCATAGGTTTTGAACGGGTCGGGAGGCATGGATCATCGCTTCTGCGGCCGCCCAGCCAGAGAGCGCAGCGCCCTCGACACGTGGACCCGCAAAGGCGTCTCCGGCCAGCAGCAATAGAGGGCTAAGGCTGACTTCGGCAAAGAGAAGTGGGTCCGTTTGTTTGGGTTTACTGTACCGCCAAGCGTGGATTTGAAACGATTGGATCCCGACCCCCAACCACTTCTCCGCTGCCGCCAGCAATCCCCGGGCGGTCTCATCGCGATCCTGATCCCATTGGGCGACGCTAAACGCATCCGTGGCGTGAATCGTCACCGCCGGCTCATCCGAGATGCCTTTTAACTGGTTATCTGCAATCCAAGCAATAGGTCCCTGAGTAGGCGCAAAACCGCCCGGCGCCTGCATGCGCGAAGGGCCTCTCAGCACGGCCATCACCGCCAGGCAGCGCTCGTATTCGATAGCCGAAAGACGCGTCTTCAAAGCAGGCTCGAGCTGGACCCCGCCCGCTTCCAAAAGCACCAGCGCCTGTGGAACGGGCGTGGTCAAAATGATCGCTCCGGCCGAATAAACTTCCCCGTCCGTCATGCGAATCAACCAATGATCCCCCGCTTGGCTCAAGGCTGCGACCTGCCTTTCCTGAACGATTTCCAAACCCACGGTTCCGAAATTCGCTAACGCGGAAATTCCCGGAGCGCCGCGCCAACGTTTATGGCCATCAGCTTCCGACGTGAATCCACGGCACCATTCAACCGCCACACCGGCAGTCTGAGCCTCCTCGAGCAGCGCCGCAAAGCGCGGATCCCGTGCAGTCACAAACTGCGCTCCATGATCAAACGTCGCCCCACCCACCCGTCGAGTTGCCATACGGCCGCCCGTTTGCTTACCTTTGTCGAGGACAAGGACTTCGCGTCCAGCCTTTCGCAAGGCGGTTGCTGCGGAGAGTCCCGCCATACCCGCACCAATCACGAGCACGTCTGCGTTTCGATGGATGGCGTTCTGCATCTCGGGTAAAAACGGTCGCCTAACTCACTCTTCAATGCGTGGTCCGCTTAAATGCCGCTCAAGTAACCTGCGATGTTTGGTGACCCGCCCACAAACACGTTTGCGCCACATCCGAAAACTGGAGGGCTTCAACTCCCGACGCATAAGCTCGACCACCTCTTTCTCCACGAGACCAGTGCGTTTCTCGATCTCCTCGAATGTGGTGCGATCCTCCCACGCGTAACGGATGACCACAGAGACTTGTTCTGACGAATAGGTCGGTTTCATGAAGGATGACGCGGGTGGATGGGATGGCGTACTTAACGCCACCCAGACTCCACCTCGTTTTGAACCCGTTAGCAAAAAGGAAATCCCCCTCCTATCCGAAAACCCCAGCTTAAGAATCCCCTGCCCGCTCGATTGTGACATCGATACATGCGTCCTTTTTCGGAGGTACTCGAGGAAACTTGCTGCCAAGCTCGAGGGGAACCGCAGGGGACAGACACTTTTGGCACTCTCTTTTGGCACTCTCAATTTGTCGCCCGTGAGATGGCCGTAGATTGGAACAGCGCAAAGCCGCGTTGAATCAAAACGGAACGATCAGCCCTTCCGCTTCTGCTAGTTGCTTTTGCTTTACGTCAAACGTAAGAAACTCCGTCACACCCAGATGCAAGGCCGTCGCTGCGTGAAGTAGATCAAATCCGCGATAGCCCAGGGTCCACGTGTACTGTGAGGAAAGTCGCTCAGCGATACTCACCACGTCCGACCAGTCGATTGACACCAGGATGATTGCTCCAGTCGAGATATTTGCGTTGAGCTGGTTTAAGGCAAGTTGGGCGGACCGCTTGAGAAAGCCCTTGGTGGAATCCTTCGAGTACAAATATGCCTGCCAACGTAGGGATTGCCGAAATTCAAAAAGGAGTGGCGACGAAACAAAAACTGGTTCCGGCATTACGCGAAAATGCTCCGCCGCTCGAGGCGAATTGACCTGTGCCCGGTAGAGGGCACACAAAAAGGACGTGTCAGGATACGCGATCATCCGAGGTCCTCGGAGAGTTCGGCTTCGCGCATCGCCCGCACTTCCTCCATGGAAAACACCTTGTCTCCCCAAGTCGCCTTAAGCTGCGCCATGATGTCCGGCTTGGCCGGCGCATGGCCCTCTGCGTTTTGAGGTAACGCGGTCAACAAGGCGAACGGCCGGCCGCGTTTCACGATCTGCACGGTCTCGCCATCCTCGATCCAAGAAGAGACGCGTCGAAAATGATTCCGGAGATCCGCTACCGTGGCCCTTTTCATGATAGATTTAAGGTATCATCAAGTCTGCCAAGCAGCAAGTTTGATCGGTGCCTGAGGCCCCTTGGGGTGCCTCGAAAAGTGCCTGTCCCTGTCGCCCCCCCTAGCGGAGCGGAGGAACCGGCAATAGAGGGAACCGCTCGCGCGCGCAGTCCAGATGGTGCAACTCCTCGTGTGCGGAGGGAAGTGTCTGTCCCCTGCTGTTCCCCCTCGAGGCGCGCTCGGATGCGCCTGCTCAGGGAGAATATGTTCTTCTGGGGACAGACACTTTTAGCTCAGAACAGTAGCGCCCGTGAACGACTCACAGAATGCCGCAACCACGGGCAAAACTACGGTGGCATTCTCGTCATTAATCCTTTTTGTGAAGACTTGGCGACGGGCACTTTTTCGCTCCACTCCGTCATCCATTCGCAGCCAAGCTTGGGCGTTCCCCAAAAATGAAATGAGCAATCTACTGATCAAAGCTGCAATTAGGACGCTTTTCACTCTCACAAGTCACAAAAAAGCGCTGGAAAAAAGCGGGAATCTTTTGCGCCAATACTTAGAGCTTGCGGACGGCTTGCCGAATGAAGTCGGCCAACTATGCGTTGAAGTCCCGCCAATGCGGGGAGTCGATGAAGATATGCGACGGTGGTCCTTCTTCATGATTCTTGAACACAATGCCATTGTGAATAGGAGCATCACAGCGACCATACTTCAACTTGTCAGAGGCGAACCATTGAGCGGACCCGCAGCACTTGATCCAAGGAAAGATGTCATGCCCAATTCGTCAGCAGGCAAGTCGCAGTTAGGCGTTTTTGCCGACTCCGTCACCAGCCATATCGAGGCCGTTAAGAGCTTGAAGCAACTCCGAAACACGGGAACTTCACCGCACCCAATCTTTGGAAAGTTTGATGCGCACAAGTGGAACTGTATGTTTGCTTTTCACCTAGGCTTGCACTTGCGACAAGCCGAGCATGTTGTCAGTAACGCAAAATCAGAAAAATCGAAGGAGAGGTCTCTCGCTTAGGAAAACCCGCCCGAACACAATAAACAATAATGCGGCGATTGCGACCGGATGATCGAAGACAGTTATTTAATGTCGGTTCGTGAGTTTTACCCAAGTGTCTGTCCCCTGCGTTCCTTCCACTCGCCGATCCCTGTGTTACTTCCTCTTGCCGTTTCTCCTCATGACGATCGGATCTTTTTTCGCAACACTGCTGGGCTGCTCTCACCTCACCGCTTATGAGGAAGCAATCGCGAGACTTCCCAAGGAAAATTTCCTGACCTTCCGGGGGCGGAAGGTCTATGTGGAGGAGCACGGCTCCGGCCCGCCGCTGCTCCTGCTGCACGGGTTTGCTGCCTCGAGTTACTCCTTTCACAAGCTTGTGCCGCTGCTCGCGGGGCACTTCCGCGTTGTGGCATTGGACTATTACGGATTTGGCTACACGGAGCGTCCAAAAACGGCGGATGAATTCGGACTCGACGGGCAGTTGGAATTGGTCACGCATGTCATGGCCGCGAAGCGAATGGGCCCGGCAACGGTGCTGGGCCATTCCTACGGCGGCACACTGGCACTCATGCTGGCGCAGTCCGATCCCAAATTGATCGAACGCCTCGTGCTCATCAGTGCCGCCACGGAGTTTGGCGACCCGCCGGCCTGGGTGCGCTCGCCCGTGCTGCGTTGGGCGGGTTACCCTGCGACGCGGCTCTTGCTCTCGTCGCCAGCGCGGTTCCGAGAAATCCAGCGGAGGGCTTATCACCGAGAGGGAGTGCTGACCGCAGAGGTGGCGGAGGCGTATCGGGAGCGGCTGATGATCGAGGGTTTAAAGGAAACCTACTTCGCTTTGATAGAAGGCATTGCGACTGGAGGAAGCCCCGCTTTGGACCTGGCGCGCGTAAAGCTTCCCGTCCTCGTTATCGCGGGCCGGCATGACAAGATCGTCCCCCCGGAGAGCGCGGAGCGACTAGTTGCGGCCCTGCCGAGCGCACATCTGCTGATACTGGAGGAAAGCGCTCACTCCGCACCAGAGGAAGAGCCGCAGGCAGTGGCGAAGGCGATCCGAGAATTTACAGGCGCCCCTCGCGCAAGTCAGTGAGTCCGCGCTTCCATGGCGTGCGATGCCTTTCCGAGGCATTCCAACGGGAATCGTGACTTCATTCTGAGCGACATGATGAAGTGGTCGGGCGGACGCCTTGCGAGTGTGAAGCCATCGAACGGCCTATTGGATTTAGTTTTTCCGGAACAACCGAATCCAGGCGGGGAAGGACGTGACCACCAGAGCCGTTCCCAGAAGTCCGAGCAGACTGGGGAGTTCTGAACTAAAACTGAACACGCACCACGCGGTCACGATCCAGAAAAAGAGATTGCCGGAAGCCACCGCGTAAACCCACGAGGCAAAGCGGTGTTGATCCCGTAAAAAATGCATCTCCCGAATCGGAGGAGTGTCCTGGGTGTTTTTCAAGACGAGGCGCAGAAAAACAACGGGGCTGAGATTCAGGGCGATGATTCCCACCGCCCAGAGCCACAAAACCCGGAGATCGTCTGTGTAATGGTGAAGAAACCAAGTGGCCGTTAGGGTCGCTAACACATTACCCGTGGCTCCGGCGTAGATCACTAAGGGGAACTGGCCCATGTCTTCCAAGGCGTTCATTTCATGCAATCGCTTCGCGGGAGTCGGGGAATTCATGACGCCACAGTTTGTCACGCCTTTCGATTTGTGCCAGTCCATCGGTGCAAAAGTGACATTCGGTCTACTGCGATGACAAGTTCACTACCGTGCTACCCCACAGTATTCACAAAATCCTTTTCCCAAAAATTCGCCTCCCCAAAGCCTTTTTTAAACTCTCGCACATTTGCAAAGACCTCGCATGCTGTCAAATTTTCGACCCGCGTGACAATCTGAGTCACGCTGTAAGTTGGAAATGACTGAATCAGAAAATGCGAGCGAGCCCAGTCCGTTCCCCCTTCTATAAAATATATCTCCCGCCTCTTTTCTATTTCAAGACATGTATCCTGAAGAACTCCATACACGAATGGCACTTAGTTAAAGCGCTTTTTCAATTCTCTGGTATTTCCCACTACACACCACATGGCGCATAAGATACGATGCGTTGTGACGCTTGTGGATATAACGACTTTCCATTCCTCAGTCTCAAACTCCCTAAAGTCGAAGCAAGCTTCGAGGTATCAGACTTAATCCGAATGAAACACACGCTCCCGCTCCTCACCGCCCTCCTTCTCGTTTCACTGGATTACGCCGCTGACGCCAGCGACCCGTTCGCCAAAGTCCTCGACGGTGAAGCGCCGCAGATTTTGCGCGAAGTGTCTTCAACCGACCCGGCACCGGAGAACATCACAGTGCGCCGAGTCGTGTTTCGCTCGCGGGAAAACTCGGAAATCTTCGCGGTGATCGCCACACCAAAAACGTCCGGCCTGCACCCCGGCATTCTCGTGCTGCACGGCGGCGGCGGCTACGCGGAAGTGGAAAAAGCGATGGCTTGGGCGCAGCGCGGTTATGTTGCCGTCGCGCCGGATATGCCGGGCATTGCCGATCCGAAGAAAATCACGGAGACGAAAGGCAAATGGAGTTCGCTGAAATACGGCGAGGGCCGATGGCTGGCTAAACCGGACGCGGGAGCCAGCAGTCTGTTCGACGCAACGCTAGCCGCAATGAAGTCGCTCTACCTGCTTAGGACACAGCCCGGAGTTGATCCGACGCGGATCGGCGTGGTCGGTGTTTCATGGGGTGGTTACATGACGACAATGGTCTGCGGCTTGGCCGGTGATCAGGTGCGAGCAGGAATGGGCCTGTATGGCTGCGGCTTCATGGATCTCGGATACGGTCAAAGTGCTCTTTCTCAAATGCCTGCCGACGAGCGCGAAGAATGGCTGAATCATCTCGATGCTGGTCGGCGCACGCCGAACATGAAGGCGGCGTTCTTTCTTGCGGCGGCGAGCAACGATTTTTTCGGATATCCAGACTCAGTCCAAGCGACTCTCAATTCAATCACTGGCGAGAAGAATCATGTCTTCGCGCCGAACGCGAATCACAAAATCCCGGTTCCGGGTGGCAGCACCTTCGACAACAAACCCGCGGCTCCTTTCACACCTACTCCGTTTCAGCCTTATCCGACACCGAGCGGCGGCAAAGCAAACTGGCTGGCGATGGAAGTGCCGTATTTTGAATTTTATCTAAAAGGTATCGGGTACCCCTTTCCGAAGGTCAACGTACAGAAAACCGGTGATCCGCATCTCGCCCGATTTGACATCAACGCGCCACTCCCGCTCACGGAGGTAAAAGTGTATTGGGCCAAGGCGAGTCCTCCGGTCTCAACGCAGGAAGACGTGAAGAAACGTGAATGGCTCGAGTTGCCAACACGGAAGACTGCCGAGACATCCTATGAGGCCAATCTTCCCGCTGAAGCCGCTGATTGGTTTGCCCTCGTGACCGATGAACGCCCCGTCACGGTCTCTGGTGACCTGGTGCACCTCGCCACGCCCGCAAAATAGTTCGATTCAAGATATTCCTCATGGCGGCCGCCTTCATCCCCCTCATCGCCCTGCTGCTGTCGCCACTCGCTCTGCTTCACGCGACTGCTGTGCCGGCAACTGAGCCCGTCACCATCGCTGCCTTCGGCGACTCGACCACGGCGATACGTGGCTCCACGAAAGTCTATGCATCGCTGCTGCAGGAGGAGTTGCGTAATGTCCGAGTCCTCAATGCGGGGGTGAGCGGGAACACGACGGAGATGGGTCGCAAGCGCTTCGAGGAGGACGTGCTGAAGCATCAGCCGCAGATTGCGATCATCCAGTTTGGCATCAATGACGCCGCGGTGGATGTGTGGAAGACACCGCCAGCGACGGAGCCGAGGGTTTCGTTGGAGCGCTACGAGGCGAACTTGCGCCATTTCGTTCACACTTTGAAATCCAAGAACGCCCGCGTGGTGCTGATGACTTCCAATCCACTGCGCTGGACGCCGAAGCTGAAGGAGATGTATGGCAAGCCGCCTTACCAGCCCGAGAATGTGGATGGATTCAACGCCCCGCTCGCGCTGTATTGCGAAGCCGCCCGCCGAGTCGCGCGAGAAGAAGGTGCGGAGTTGCTGGATATGCAGCAGGCGTTCGTCGAACAGGCACAGAAACGGGGCGTGACGGTGGACTCGCTTCTCTCCGATGGCATGCACCCGAATGACGGCGGTCATCGCATCGAGGCCGACCTTTTACGCGAGCGCATCCTCACACTGGCGAAGACTCACGGCCTCGCCATCACCGAAGGCCCGCTGTGGAAAGCCAGTGGGGAGTTCGTAAAGATTCATCCGCTTTGCACCGACATCACGCATGATTCGCCGAACCCGACTGTGCTCGGCTGCGGACTCGCGCGCATGAAAGACGGCGCAGTGATGACCGTGTATTCCACGCCGACGGGTTATTACAGCAAGCCCGGCACGACGTGGATCGCGGGCCGCGTAACGATAGACGGCGGCAAAACGTGGTCGCCCGAGAGCGTGATTGCGCGGCATCCGGACTGTCAGCCCTCGCATCCCTCCGTGCTCACCACGCGCGATGGCGTGCTCCATGTGTTCTATCTCGGCTTCAAGAAGTGGAAATGGCAGGGCGTGAATCCCACAGACGAAGCGCAGAGCGACCTATGGACCACGCGCAGCAGCGATAACGGAGCAACCTGGAGCGAGCCGCAGATGATTTTTAAAGGCTACACCGGCGCGAGCAACGGGGCCATCGAGACGCGCGACGGCAATCTCATCGTGTCGTATTCGCACTATGTGAACGACCCCGGTCGGCTTGTCAGCCAAACGTCGATGTCCACCGATGGCGGCAAGACGTGGAGCCTCAGCAATGACATCGACATCGGCGGTGCGGGTGACCACGAAGGCGCGCTGGAGCCCTGCGTGATCGAACTAAAGGACGGCCGCGTGTGGATGCTTATCCGCACGACGCACAAAGTTTTCTGGGAATCCTTTTCCACCGACGGCGGCAAAACGTGGTCCGCTGCCAAGGCAACCACCATCGACTCCACCTCCGCGCCCGGACACCTCACCCGACTCACCGACGGCCGCATCGCACTGGTGTGGAATCGGGCGAACAAGGGACGCACCGAACTGCACCTCGCCGTGTCTGCCGATGAAGGTAAGACCTGGACGCCGTCCCTCAACGTGGCGCAAGGAACGCCGGGCGGTGCCACTTACCCCTTCGTGATCGAGATCGATCCCGGCGAACTCTGGATCGGCTACCACAACGTGCCCAAAGGCTGGAACTTTCCACGCGCGGGCCATCTCCGGATCTCCGTGACGCCATTCGTATTGAATGTCGCTTTGTGAGGGATGAGACTCAGCAGTAGTACCCCCTAAATGAATCGCACAATCCTAACCCTATCAGCCCTCCTGCTCGCGCCCTTATTTGGTGCGTATGGCGCGGAACTCTCTCTGACCTCGCCGCTCGATTATCAAGTCGTGCAGCGGAACAGTCCGGGGAAAGGGTTGCTTCGCATCACGGGTGATTTGTCGGAGGAGGTAACAGGGGCGGAAGTGACAATCGAAGCGAAGGTCGTGGGCGAAAAATCGGAGAGCGGCTGGCTTCGCGCCGGGGGTTCGATTTCTGGCAAAAAGCTCTCCGGCGCGGTGGAGGCCCCATCGGGTGGTTGGTGGGGGCTGGAAGTGCGGGTGTCGCAAGGTGGCAATGAAGTCGCGCGCGGCAGCGTGGCGCATGTGGGAATCGGCGAGGTGTTTGTGGTAGCGGGGCAATCGAACTCGGCAAATCACGGCGAGGAAAAGCAGACGACGACTACTCTTCGCGTGGCGGCGTTCGACAGCAAGACGTGG
>Ga0114967_10001794_pt1 | contig 18033 bp, 14 predicted proteins | sample M_130628_MF_Meta_FD_92639 | JGI IMG/M metagenome (GOLD analysis project Ga0114967, IMG submission 92639) | Freshwater microbial communities from Lake Montjoie, Canada to study carbon cycling - M_130628_MF_MetaG | ecosystem: Environmental > Aquatic > Freshwater > Lake | place: Lake Montjoie... | reverse complement strand
GCATTATTGAGGTCGAGCCATCCCAGCGATGAATACAGCTCGTCAAGACCTGCGGTGTCGATTCGTTCCCCGTCCTGATCGGGTTTCGACGGTCGAAAGAGATACGTGAAGGGATTCGGAATGTGCGGCGCGAAATAGTCGTTAGATCCATGCACGAATACACCCGGTGTGCCGTGAAATACCGTGAGAGCGCGAGCCAGTGCGGGAACAGATCCGGCATGACCAAGCGAGTCGCCAGTGACGACAACGAGATCGGGACGCAATGACGCCAAACCGCGAATCCAGTCGATTTTGCGGTTTTGCCACGGCGCTATATGAATGTCGGACAGGTGCAGAACCCGAATGCTCGATGCACCAGGCTCGAGCACGTCAATCGAGTCGTGCCTTATTCCGTACCTGTTGCGTTCATACAGTGACGAGTACGCCAGAACACCAGCACCAACCGCGGCAACACCGCCGAATAGCGCTGCTGAAATCATTACGGACAGGATTCTTGGAGAATCGTAATCTTCACTGTTTTCTTCCCCGCTTGACCAATCACGTAGCCGATGTCCGGGTCGAGCGGATCTTCAGCAGCCGAGCATTCCACCGATGAAGGTATTCCCGCGGCGTCCAACGCATCTAGTGCTTCGGATTCGGTCATGCCAATGACGTCGGGAATCGTCACGTCCGGTCCAGAAGAGCGGAATAGTTTCACCACCATTCCCCCAGCAACCAACTCCCCCTCGCCGGGATCAGTTCCCGTGACATCTCCTTCGGGAATGTCGTCGGATGGCTCAAAAGGTCCGAGCTTGACTTGGAGACCGAGGGCGACAAGCAACGCCGTCGCTTCTTCCACGCTTAGTCCCTCGACTGAAGGCATTTCGAGGCCGCTGCCCTGGAGGAGGCGTGCTGGGGGTGCCGGCCAATCGACCGCTCCTGAATACGCTTGGTTAGCCATCCGCATCACGGCCGACATGATTTGGTGGCGATAGAGCGCGCCGTTAGGGAATGAGCGCATCGGGTATGTGCCGACTATGTTTCCAACCCACGCAACGCTGGCAACGCGGGACGTGGACGCAACAATCCAGGTTTGCGACGAACTGTCGGTTGTTCCGGTTTTACCGAAGATCGGGATACCATCCCCGGGATTTCCCGCAGATCCTGTTCCGCCGCTCATAACCGCCTTCATTGCGTAAATTGCGGCCTGTGCGACTTCGGGGTCAATAGTTTGGCTACACGTGACGGGCTGTCCGGGCAGTTCCTCACCGTTGGGACCCACCGCGTGATCAAGGACTATGCTCTCGCAGTACTTCCCGTTATTGGCGATGCCAGCCCACGCTGTTGCCATCGTCAGTGGGGCGATTTCATTTGTTCCCAGAATTGCTGACGGGTTGGTTTGCAATTTCGCGCTGTCCGCGCGGTGGATTCCAAGTGACTCCGCCATCCCGCGAATGTCACATTGGTCTAGTTGTTCTCCGATTGATGCGAACGCCGAGTTGATCGAGGCGCTCACCGCTTGCAGAACTGTCACCACTTTTGGGGCTTGTGCATCGTTCTTGAACTCCCACATTCCGCCCCAGGGTCCGCCACCGTCCTCACAGGTGTCCAGATAGTGAGATTGATCTTTTTTGAATTCGCTCGCGTCGACGACTTCGCTCAGACCCCGGCCGGCATTGAGCCAGGCGAGAAGACCCATGATCTTGTAGGTCGAACCCGTCTGAAAACCGCTCGATCCGCCGTAATCACGGTCGGTGGAGAAGTTGACAGCGCTGGTTTCAGCCCCGCCGCCTTCCAGGGTGTCATTGAATATCTTGTTTTGTGTCATGGTGAGGACTCGACCAGTTCCAACCTCTACCGAGTCATATGCCGCGCCAATATTCATGATGGGGGAGGACTTGGGGACATTCCACACCTCTTTTTGTGCAAACTTTTGCAACGAAAGGTCAAGCGTCGTGTAGAGCTTGTATCCGCCAATGTTCCAGTTTGTGATTCGCTCATCGACCGTCGCCCCGAGCGCTTCGAAGTTCGTCACGTTTTTCACGACGTAATCACAGAAATGCTTCGTGTATTTTTGGGCTGCGATACATCCACTCGAGGGGTCTTGAAGGTTGACGAAATTTGCGTCAACAGGGATCGCTACGGCTTCTTGATATTCGGCTTCCGTAATATGACCCGCATCGCGCATTGACCGCAGGATGTCGTCACGGCGCAACTGGTTCGCCGGATAGTTTTCGGGTTGTGCGAGATTTCGCAACACGGGGTACTGGACAATCGCCAAGAGAGACGCAGCCTGCGAGATTGTGACTTCACTGGCGCTGACCCCGAAATAGCGATTGGCGGCGGCTTCTACGCCATATGTGTTTCCACCGAACCCGGAAATGTTGAGATACGCTTCCAAAATTTGTTCTTTGTTGAATCGCTTCTCAAGTCCGATCGCAAGTTTGATTTCTTTCAATTTACGCTCGGTGCTCGTCGCCGTCGCTTCGGCATAGGCTGCGGTTCGGTCTTCTTCGGACGGCAACGCTTCAGCACGCTGAACATAGACGTTCTTGATGAGTTGCATGGTGAGCGTCGACGCACCTGAAGTCACGCCGCCGGAGGTGACATTCCCAATCGCGGCGCGAATGATTCCTGTGAGGTCGACACCTTTGTGTTCGTAGAAACGACGATCCTCACCGTCGACCGCCGCGTCCTTGAGGTATTGCGACATCTGGTCAAGTGGAACCTCAACGCGGTTTTGCCAATACACATCGGCAATTTTCACGTACCCATTCTCTGGGTCCGAATTCTTTTGGACCCAAATTTCGTTGTTTTGAGCCTGACGACCGATTTCAATAAAGTCCGGAAGCGCGTCGAATACCGATAAAGAGTTCTTGATTGCGATTCCACTAACAGCAAGGACCGGCGCAATCATGACCGTTACGAGGACACCTGAAATGAGTCCGACGATACCCAATCCGAGCCAAGAGCCGACAGTGGTCGTGAAGCGCGTGAAAAGGTTAGGCATAGACTCAAGATTACCCAGTCAACCTAAGAATTTCCGAAACGGAGCAACCGTGAGCCATTGGGAATATGCGACAACGCCGCTCATCATTCACTCGACCACACAGATACTCAACACATGGGGTGAGGAGGGCTGGGAACTCGTCACCATAATTGCGGGTCCAGAAGGCGGACTCGTCGCCTATTTCAAGCGCCCTCTGAACGGTTAGGGAATCCATATGTCTGTTACTACGCGTCTCGCCGAGCTGGGAATCGTCATCCCTGCGGTTGCCAAGCCGGTTGCGTCCTACGTCCCGGCGACCACGACGGGAAATCTTGTCTTTACCGCCGGCCAACTGCCGTTTGTGGACGGCTCACTTCCCGCTACGGGAAAGGTTGGCGCAGAGGTCAGTCCAGAGGACGCCAAGGGCTTTGCGCGGATTGCTGTGCTCAATGCTCTCGCGGCTGCGCAGACAGCGATTGGGTCGGTTGATCGCATTACTCGCATCGTCAAACTAGTTGTGTTCGTTGCCTCCGCCCCCGACTTCAGCGGTCAACCCGCTGTCGCGAACGGTGCAAGCGATACGCTCGTCGAGATTTTTGGTGACACCGGACTTCACGCGCGCAGCGCTGTCGGTGTTGCGGTCTTGCCTTTGGATGCGCCGGTCGAACTGGAACTCATCGTCGAATTCGCCTAAACGGTTGCACCAAACTTGCAAACAGCTGCTCTAGATGCGTGATTGTCCCCATGAAATTGCGGCGGTGAGCGAGAGAATCATCACCGCATAACGCTGTGGGGATGAGTCCAACACTCAGTTCAGCACTCGGCCCGCTTTCGCCGGCAGTCGACGACGATGTTCGCGATTTGTGTGTCACGGGCGATGGTCAAGTATGGCGAAGCGAGGGTCGTGGGTTTATCGCGACGGGAATTACCGTCGATCCGCGTGAGGCTCGACGGATTGGTGTGGGGCTCGTCGAGATGGCGGGCGGTCGAGTTGACGATGCTCGGCCCCTCGGTGACGCGGCGCTCGCCGGCCAGGTCAGAGTTCATGTCGTGCTCCCGCCGGTTGCGCGCGACGGCGCCATTGTGTCGTTTCGGTTCCCGCGGCACATTCCCGTCGGCACCGAGGACTACGTGGTTGATTCAGAGTGGGATTGGGCGGAACTGGTGGACCAGTCGATCCTCATCACAGGCGCAACCGGAAGTGGCAAGACGACCCTTTTAGAGCTATTGACGTCACGCATTCCGACCTCGGAGCGAATCATCGTCATCGAAGACATTCCGGAAATCTTGTCGCGCCACCCTCACGCCGTTTTTCTATGTACTCGCGCGGCGAACGCGGAAGGTGCGGGTCGCGTCTCGATGGGCACTTTGGTGCGAGAGTCGTTACGCATGAGCCCTGATCGCATCGTACTTGGCGAAGTTCGTGGCGCAGAAGTGATTGACCTCCTGTTGGCACTCACCGCGGGTCACCCTGGATTGTCCTCGCTTCACGCCCGAACACTGGCTGAGGTTCCTGAACGATTGACCGCACTGGGAATGATTGCGGGATGTGACCCGGTCACGATTGCGCGACTCGCCAGCGTTGCATTCGATCGCATCATTCATTGCGAGCGAACCGAATCCGGAATTCGACTGAGTTCGGGGGTGCTTCGGCGCGTGGGTGACGTTCTCGAGGTCTCGCGATGACACCGACTGAACTGAGGCGACTCGCGGCGACCTTGGACGCCGGGATCAGGCAGCATGATGAACCCGTCGGGGACGGATTTGTTTCGGAGATTCTCGAGATCGCGCGTGAGACAGGTGCACCTCGGACACGAATCCTTCGCGTCATCGCCGACGCCCTTGACGCGAACATTGAGTCGGAGCGAGAGGCAACGATCGCTGCCACTTCGGCACGGCACTCGGCGTTAGTGCTCACCGCACTGCCGGCCTTCACACTGATTGTCACCGAACTCTTCGGTATACACGCACTCGGTTTTCTGCTCGGCGAGCCGATCGGATGGCTGTGCCTTGCGCTCGGAGCGGGGGCGTCATACGGCGGTTGGAAGTGGATGGACCGCCTGCGTCGTCGCATCCCAACACCGAGGCCAGCGACGGGTCTTCTTGGTGATGTGGTTGCCGAAATTCTTTCGGTCACCGGGATTCGTGCAGACGTCGAGAACGCTTTGTGGGCGTGCGGCGAACGGTGGGACCTAGGTTCAGAATGGACGAGCATTGTCGATATTCGCGTGACCGCGCGAGAGACGGGCATGCCCGTCTCTGGGCTCATCCGGGCAGACTCTCACGATCGCCGACAATCCGCTCGATTCGCGGTTCGCGAAGCAATAGAGCGACTCCCCGGACAGATGCTTATCCCGCTCGGAGTTTGCCTGTTCCCGGCGTTTGTTGTTTTGACTGTCGTGCCCGCTGTCGCCGGGATGGCCCAGGGGTTCGTCAGATCGTCAAGCTAATTGACCTGACCATCGATGACGCGAATGACGCTCGTATCAAGAAGTGTCGTTGTGTCACCAACCTCGCGTCCCTCGGCGATGTCTCGCAATAAACGGCGCATGATCTTGCCCGAGCGTGTCTTGGGAAGGTCTTCGACCAAATAAATGTCGCGGGGTCGGGCAATCGCGCCGATTTCGTTGACAACGTGCGCCTTCAGTGCGGCGATGTCGTCCTCAGGTTTCGCGACGCCCGCTGCCCGCTTCTTGAGCACGACGAAGGCAACAACGGCCTGCCCCGTCACTTCGTCCGCAGCCCCAACAACGGCAGATTCGGCGACAGCCTGATTTGAAACAAGTGCCGATTCGATCTCCATTGTGGACAGGCGGTGTCCAGAAACATTCATCACGTCATCGACTCGACCGAGAAGCCAGACGTCGTTGTCGGCATCACGGTGTGCGCCGTCACCAGCGAAGTAAATGCCATCAAACGTCGACCAATAAGTCTCGGTGTATCGCTCGGGGTCTTTCCAAATTCCCCGAAGCATCGACGGCCACGGTTCGGTGATGACGAGAAGCCCGCCACCCGACGATCCAACAGGAATTCCGTTGTCGTCAAGAACGTCGACGGTGATTCCAGGAATGGGAACCTGAGCGCTACCCGGTTTTGTCGTTGTGATGCCGGGCAGAGCCGAAACCATGATAGCGCCGGTCTCGGTCTGCCACCAGGTGTCGACGATGGGGCAGTTGTTGCCACCGATGACCTCGCGGTACCACATCCACGCCTCCGGGTTGATGGGTTCACCAACCGAACCAAGGACCCGCAGCGACGACAGGTCGCGTGCCTGCGGAATCTCGCGTCCCGCTTTCATGAAGGCTCGAATCGCGGTCGGGGCGGTGTAGAAAATTGACACCCTGTACTTTTCGATGATGTCCCACCAGCGACCGGGTGCCGGAAAATCAGGTGTCCCCTCGTAGATGACTTGGGTTGCGCCGTTGGCGAGCGGGCCGTAAACAACGTAGGAGTGGCCGGTGATCCAACCAATGTCAGCGGTGCACCAATACACGTCTGATTCGGGGTGAAGATCGAAGACGTTTTTATGGGTGAACGTGGCCTGCGTGAGGTAGCCGCCTGATGTGTGAAGTATGCCTTTTGGTTTTCCGGTCGTTCCAGAGGTATAAAGAATGAACAACGGGTTTTCGGCGGGGAAACCCTGCGCGATGTGGTCATCACTCATGGGAGCAATTTCGTCGTGCCACCACAGGTCTCGTCCGCTGATCCACGCAACGTCGTTTCCGGCGCGTTTGACGACCAACACTTTCTCGACGGTCGGTGTCTGCGCGACGGCCTCGTCGACTGCGTCCTTGAGGTTGAACACGGCACCTTTACGAAAACCACCATCCGCAGTGATGACGAGTTTTGCTTCGGCGTCGTCAATTCGGGCACGAAGGCTTTCGGCGGCGAAGCCTCCAAATACCACGGAGTGAATCGCGCCAACGCGGGCGCAGGCGAGCATAGCGATGACAGCCTCGGGGATTAGCGGCATGTAGATGGCAATTCGGTCGCCTTGGACCACCCCGAGGCTGGCGAGAAGGTTTGCCGCCTTTCGAACCTCGTCGGTCAATTCGCGATAGGTGATGGTGCGTGAGTCGCCGGGTTCGCCTTCGAACTGAATGGCGACGCGGTCACCGAGCCCCGCCTCGATGTGACGATCGAGACAGTTGTAGGCAACATTGATCTCGCCATCGGCAAACCACTGTGCAAATGGAGCATCAGACCAGTCCAACGTCTGAGTGAAGGGTTTGTGCCAGTGAAGTGCGCGGGCTTGGTCGGCCCAGAAACCGAGACGGTCCGCTGCCGCGGCGCTGTAGATCTCGGGCTTTGCGATGGCATTCTCGACAAAAGATGCCGACGGAGGGAAGCGGCGGTCTTCGTTTAACAGACTGTCAATTGTTGTGTTGGACATCGTTGTCCTTGCCTTAGTTTCCGCATAGAGGACCAGCTTGGCTCTACGTCACTGATTAGTATTATCCCATGACACGTGTTGCCCTCGAGAAGACTCCTCGCGTCAATCTGCGATTTGGCGCTTCGCCCGTTCACCGCCTCGACCGCTTGACAGATCACCTCGGTGGCAAGGTCGCCTTGTGGGCAAAGCGAGAAGACGTCAATTCAGGAATCGCTTTTGGCGGTAACAAGACGCGCAAGCTGGAATACCTCGCGGCTGACGCCATCAATCAAGGTTGTGACACTCTCGTGTCAATCGGAGGCGTGCAGTCAAATCACACTCGGCAGGTGGCTGCGGTCGCCGCAAAGTTGGGACTCCGCGCAGTTCTCGTCCAAGAACATTGGGTTGAGTGGGACGAGGTGAATTACGAGAAAACGGGCAACATCCTGTTGAGTCGAATCCTCGGCGCCGAAGTACGACTCGACCCGGCAGGTTTCGACATCGGGTTCCGTAAGTCGTGGGAAGAGGCCATCGCATCCGTCGAGGAACGTGGCGGTAAGCCCTATCCGATTCCCGCGGGTGCGTCTGATCACCTACTGGGTGGTCACGGCTTTGCTGGATGGGCGTTCGAGCTCGAAGACCAAGAGAAGGAACTCGGTTTTGCCTTTGACAACGTGATTGTCTGTTCGGTGACTGGATCAACGCAGGGCGGAATGATTGCTGGATTTGCCCACTCTGACCGTGCACAATCGGTTCTTGGAATCGATGCGTCGGCAACGGTGGAAAAGACGTGGGAACAGATCGCACGCATCGCGCGTCGCACCGCCGCAGGCATCGAGTTAGGCCGCGAGGTACGGGACGACGAAATTGTCCTCCTCGACCGCTGGCACGACGGAATTTATGGCATCGCTGGCCCTCGGACCATCGAGGCAATTGAACTCGCGGCACGGATGGATGGAATGATTACCGACCCGGTGTACGAAGGCAAATCAATGGCCGGCATGATCGACCTTGTTCGTGAGGGGTATTTCCCGGAGGGAAGCAACGTTCTCTATGCGCACCTTGGCGGGCAGCCCGCGATCAACGGGTACACCACCGCGTTCGACTATTAAGGGAATTAACTAAATAGTTCGCGGTGTTGTGCCAACGTGACTCGAGTCCGGCGAATGTGACCTTCCAGTGCCAGTTCTGCCTGTCGCGAATCCTTTCGGACAATCCCATCAACAATCATTTTGTGCTCCATGTGTGTGGCGTTGGAATCCGCAAATTCATTCAACTGCGCGAAGGCGCGACGATAGTGCTGCGTCGTGTTCCAGATGCGCTCCACAAATTCTTTGAGCATTCCATCGTTAGCGCCCGCATAGGACAACAGGTGAAATTCACGATCAAGGCGCAAGAAGCTCTCGATGTCGGTAGTTTCTTCAATCTCGTTCGCCAACTGGGCGAGGCGCTCAATCTGCATGCTCGTGAGGTTCGGGATGCTGTGAGAGATCAAAAGCGGCTCCAGCCTCTCGCGGACTAGATACGCTTCGTCGCATTCGCTTTCGGACAGTTGAGAAACCCATGCTCCCGCATTTGCTTTCAGCGTGACGAGTCCGTCACCCTCAAGCAAGCGAAGAGCATCGCGAACCGGCTGACGGCTCGCTCCAAACCGTTCAGCAATATCTTCTTGAACGATCCGCTCGCCCGGTGCGAGTGTTCCGTTGAGGATTTCCTCTCGCAGTGCTGCGGCTACTGTGCTGGGTGGGCTGGGTGCCACAACGTCACCTGTGCTTCTTTCTCATATGCTTTGCCGTTCGGGTAGCTGCACAATTCAAACTGCATTCCCCATGGACTCAAGAAATAGACCCATTGCTGGCCGAGGCTCGCATTGGAACTGTTGGTCTTTTCCCCCAAAACGCGAATTCCGTTTTCTTTGAGGTACTCAATCGCTGAATCGATGTCGTCGACGTAAAAACAAAGGTGGTGTCCGCCAATGTCGCTATTGCGCGGCTGCGGGCGAGGACCATCGGGGTCGGCTGAGATGTATTCGAAAATCTCGAAGTTTGACCCGTGTTTGCATCGGAAAAAACGTATTTGCTTCATGATGGTTCGCGGGTGCACGTTGAGATGCTCCGCCATCCAGTCATCATCACTCTGGAACGGGCCGAGGTCGTAGACAAGTTCGCAGCCGATGATGTCCCGGAAGAAGATCGTCGCTTCCTCTATATCAGGCACTGTGAAACCAATGTGGTCCGTACCCCGCAAACCAGGGATTCCTGAGCTCATGACGACTCCTCAATCTTCTGAATGGATACAGTCTGGCTTATAAATCCCGATTTTATCCGAATCCGCACGTTTTTATTTGCCAATTGGATACATTTTGCTATTCTATGGGTAAGCAAACAACCCTCAGCAGTCCGTCCCCGCATTGGAGTCAACGATGACCGAAAGAATCCAGCTTTCCCCGAAAGAGCCTTGGGTAGAACTCCGCACGACACCCGAAGACTGGCGGGATGCTGACCCGCACCTTTTGGAAACTATGTTGGGTCAACTGCACCTCATTCGTGCCTTCGAAGAAACCGTCCTACAACTTGCTGCCGAGGGTTTAGTGCACGGTCCGGCCCACTCGAGTATCGGCCAAGAGGGCGGCGCTGTTGGCTCGATTGTCGGTCTTCGCAGCACTGATGCCGTCAATGGCTCTCATCGTGGTCACCACCAATTCTTGGCGAAGGCAATTGGCTTCGTCACGCCGGACGGTCTCGACGTGACCAACCTTGTGAACGAACCGATTCAAGAGGTATTACAACGTACGCTTGCCGAGATCTTGGGTTTGGCGCAGGGTTATTGCCGAGGACGTGGCGGCTCGATGCACTTGCAGTGGAAAGAAGCGGGCGCTTTGGGAACCAACGCCATCGTTGGTGGCGGTGTTCCACTGGGCGCGGGTAATGCCTGGGCGCAGCAACACTCAGGCACCAGCGATTTGACCGTAAGTTATTTTGGTGATGGTGCTGTCAACATTGGTTCAGTTCTTGAAACAATGAATCTCACCGCCGCGTGGGACATCCCGCTTGTCTTCTTTATCGAGAACAACTTGTATGCCGTGTCAACGCATGTTTCAGAGGTCACGGCAGAAGAACGTCTTTCCGGTCGCGGTACTGGTTTCGGAATTCCCAGTTGGCGCGTCGACGGCATGGATCCGCTTGCGGTTCACCTTGCGATGAAGGAAATTGAGGAACACACTCGCGCGGGTAACGGACCGGCCGTGATTGAGGCAGAGGTCTACCGCTTCTTCCACCAAAACGGGCCTTTCCCCGGTAGCGCATTTGGATACCGGCCAAAGGACGAGGAAGAACAGTGGCGCGGGCGTGACCCACTAACCCGAGTTGCCAACGAGATGTTGACATTGGGATTGATTGACCAGGATGAGGTCGATAGCGTGCGAGCACAGGCGCAGGCGGCAATGGAACTGGCGGTTAACGAATTACTCGAGGCCGACCCTGCGGGCAAGCCCGGTTCCCGGCGAATTCGTGTCGATTTATGGCCGAGCGCTGACTTCGTCAACGTAGGGGTACGTGGCGACGCGTCGGAGTTGAGTGGAGTCCGAACGGAAGAGTTTGGGTCACACGCCGGAGAAAAAGAAGAAGTGCGGTTTGTTGATGCAGTTGCGGCCGTCATGGATCGCCGCATGGAAACCGATGCCAGAATCGTGGTTCTTGGTGAAGACGTGCACCGTCTCAAGGGAGGCACAAACGGAGCGACCAAGGGGCTCGTCGAAAAGTATCCAGATCGAATTCTTGGGACTCCAATCAGCGAAAATGCATTCGCAGGACTCGGTGGGGGAATGGCACTCGACGGCCGCTTCCGTCCCGTTATCGAATTCATGTATCCAGACTTCATGTGGGTGGCGGCTGACCAAGTATTCAACCAAATCGGCAAAGCACGACACATGTTTGGTGGCGATTCGTCGGTTCCCGTGGTGATTCGCACCAAGGTTGCAATGGGCTCTGGCTATGGATCTCAACACCTTATGGATCCGGCGGGCATCTTTGCAACTGCGCCGGGGTGGCGCATTGTTGCTGCGTCTAACCCGTTTGACTACATCGGGTTGATGAATGCCGCACTGGCACTCAACGATCCGGTGCTTGTCATCGAGCACGTGGACCTTTACGCCTCAACGGGTGAAATTGCCGTTGGTGATTACGATTATCAGATCCCGTTTGGAAAGGCTGCAATCAAGCGTGCCGGTAAAGACGTCACGGTCCTTACCTATCTCTCAATGGTCAGCCACTCGCTCGAGGCCGTCGAGCAATCTGGAATTGATGCCGAAGTTATCGATCTTCGCTGGCTTGACCGCGCAAGCATTGATTGGACAACCATCGAAGAGAGCATCACAAAGACAAACGCGGTGCTGATTGTCGAGCAGGGCGCTCAGGGAACGAGCTACGGCAGCTGGCTGGCCGATGAGATTCAACGCCGGTACTTTGACTACCTTGATCAGCCGGTACAGCGTGTCCATGGTGGCGAAGCGTCGCCGAGCATTTCCAAGGTGCTTGAACGCGCGGCAATCGCGAGAACCGAAGAGGTTGTCGCTGGATTGAAAAACGTTGCGATGGGATTCGGGAAAAACTGATGGCTACTCTGATCACGATGCCAGAGGTGGCCGCTGGCGCAACAGAAATTGTTCTGTCTAAGTGGCATGTAGCGGTTGGAGCTTCAGTCAGCGTCGGCGACATCATTGCCGACATCGAAACTGAAAAGGCCGTCGTGGATTTTGCCTGTGATGCAGAAGGCACGGTCTACAAGATTCTCGTTGCCGACGGTGATTCGGTTGAGGTTGGCGCTCCAATCATGATCGTGCTTGGTGCGGGGGAAGACGGCTCGGCAGGTGATTCATTGCTAGGCGTTGCGGCACCGACGGTGCACGCTGCAGACAACGTTGAGACAGCCGCCAAGTCCCCAGTTGCCACGCCCTTAGTCTCGTCGGTTGAACCCTTGGTAACGACGGACGAGTCCCGCCAATTTGTGAGCCCAATTGTTCGGAAACTAGCTCGCGAACGAGGAATCGAATTGGCGCAGATTGCGGGAACCGGGCCTTTAGGTCGCGTGGTACGCCGAGACCTTGAGACTTTCGCACAGAGCGGCGCAAGCGCGGCGCCCGCCGCAAACTCGACCTTCTCGTCGAGTTCAGAACTTGCGACTCAAGAGCACTCGAGTAGTTATTCCACTGTGCCGCACACCGGAATGCGGCGGGCTATTGCACGTCGCCTCACAGAGAGCAAGTCAACGGTTCCCCACTTTTATGTCACCGCCGACTGCAAGGTTGACGCGTTGCTTGAACTTCGAGCGAGTATCAATCAGTCATCATCGGTCAAAATCTCGGTGAATGACATTGTTGTGAAGGCAGTGGCAAGTGCGCTGATGGATGTTCCGGACTCGAACGTGGTGTGGAACGCCGAGGCAATGCACAAGTACGAATCGGCCGACATTGCTATTGCCGTCACCACTGAGGGCGGTTTGTTTACACCTGTCATTCGTGGTGTGGAAAAGCGCTCCCTCAGCAACCTGAGTATGGAGATAACGGAATTGGCCTCTCGGGCGCGCGCAGGCAAGTTACGTCAAGAAGAGCTAGAGGGCGGCAGCTTTGCCGTCAGCAACTTGGGAATGTTTGGCACGAAGGAATTCAGCGCAATTTTGAATCCGCCACAGTCGGGAATCTTGGCGGTAGGGGCAGCCTCGCCGCGTGCGATTGTTGAGGATGGCCAGATTGTGATCGCTAACGTCATGACCGTAACGCTATCTGCGGATCATCGTGCGGTGGACGGCGCGCTCGCAGCCCAATGGTTGGCAGCCTTCGTGAAGAGAATTGAAAATCCACTCAGTATGTTGGTGTAGCGGGAAGCGACTACGAAGCCTGGTCCTTCAGTTTGCGAGTTTTTGCGTCACCCATCGCATTCAGAACATCGACCGCAGACTTCGCGGGCAGTGACGGTGTCGCAGATTTTGCAGGGCCAAGGTTACTGAGGTCCAAGTTTTCTCCATGCTTGCGGCCGATCACAAACCAAATCCCGCGTGCGGGTTTAGCCGAATTGTTTTCGAACATGTGCAAACGGTTTGCGTCAAAGCTGAACGAGTCTCCTGGATAAATCTCGTGCACTTCGTTTTCGATACGAAGAGTCAAGGTGCCTTCGATGATCAATCCGTATTCGAGGGCATCGTGGCGCATCATTTTGCCTTCAACAGAACTTGAGCTGCCCGGTTCGTAGGTCACCATGAGAGGGTCGGCATCGTCACGTCCGCCGTCAGCCAAACGCTCCCACACCACCCCGTTTTCCATTTCAATAAGTGGATTCTCGCTGCGGCGCTGCACGATTCCGTGGTGCCCATCTTCGTAACCGGATTCATCGGCTGTTTTAGTATCTGCCTGATGCATCCCTTTCATCAGTCCATCGAGCGATACCCCTAGGTGATTAACCAGGGCGTAGAGAGTGGAAACCGATGGCTGGGTCTTGCCGGTTTCGACTTGCGAGAGGAGGCTAGCGGAAACACCGACCGCAGAGGCGACGTTCCTCAAACTTAATTTGCGGGAAAGGCGGACTCTTCGTAGCTCTTCACCGATAGCGAAATGCATCGAGTCCCCTCTTGTGCGCTGGCACCCGAATACCAGGTGGTTTACCACCACCTTACAGAATTGATATCCAATATTCATTATTTGTTTATGAAATGGGCAAAAAGTGGTCAAACTCGCGCTACGTGTTTAGTCAAACTGCACATAAACTTGGTTTAACGACAGCGTGGGAAGGCTTCATGAAACTCAACAATGGCTTAGGCCACCTCGGTTATTCGACCCTGGTTCACCTTGGCGACACATGGGCCGAAATGAACGCCAGTCTTCGTGAATTCGTCCCGCAGGTCAAACAGCGAATCTCTCCGAACCAAGCGTTTGCGGTTTCACTGCGCATTTCAGCGTCATCAGCCAAAACTCTGACTGACAGTCCCGCGGAACGCGCATCACTTTCCGAGTTCCTTGCGAAGGAGGACCTCTACGTCTATACAGTGAACGCGTTCCCGTACGGCCCTTTCAAAGGCGAAGTTGTCATGGAACGGGTCTACGAGCCAGACTGGACCACCGATGACCGCGTGAACTACACCAACTCGATTGCCGATATCTTGGCCGAAATTTCGCCGGCCGACGTGAATCCCTCGATTCAGACAGCGCCCCTCGCATTCAAGCCAAATGTTGACGGTGAGGCGTACATCGCGAAGTTCACGCACAACGTGTTCCGCGTCGTCGCTCATTTGCGCGATCTGGAAGAACGAACTGGGCGTCGGGTCAAACTTGCGATTGAGCCTGAACCTGCGTGCTATCTAGAAACCACTGATGAAACCATCGAGTGGTTCACGGATCGCGTCTATTCACGCGCCGGTGTCAGCGAGTTGGCTGAGGTCGCCAACATTCCGTTGAGCGAGGCCGAAGGGGCAGTTCGCCGCTACCTGGGAATTGTTTTTGATATCGGGCACCAGTCGGTTGGTTTCGAAAACATCACTGATTCCCTCAACAAAATCGTTGGCGCTGGTATTCCAATCTTCAAACTTCAAGAAGCATCATCGCTGTGGGTCGAGGAACTCACACACGACAAGATTGAAGCACTTCGGCGCTTCACGGACACGATTTACCTCAGCCAGACATCACTCAAGCAAAACGGCACAATCACCAAGTTCTTGAACCTTGGAGAAGCGCTCGACGCATACGAGGCAAATCCGGTCCCCAGTGAAATGCGCACACATTTCCACGTACCCGTATTCCTCGAAGAGCTCGGACCATTTCGTACCACGCGCTTTGGTGTCCAAGAGGCTCTTGCAATGCACCGCGCAACCCCGCTTTCGGATCACCTGGAAATCGAAACGTACACATGGGATGTTTTGCCTCCAGAACTGAAGACCGGCGACATTATTGAGTACGTCAGCCGTGAACTTGAATTTGTCCGCAACGAATTGATGGGATAACACGTGGCAGAAAAAACTCGCGTCTCGATCATCGGCCTCGGCTCGATGGGCACCGCGATGGCGCACCGACTGCTTGACCAAGGCTTCGACCTAGATTTCTGGAATCGCTCGGCTAAAGACGTTGATGAACTTCTCAGCAAAGGTGCGCGACAGGTCGAGTTATCCGATGCACTGCACAATGACTTCTTTTTGTCGTTGCTCAGTAATGATGATGCGGCATTGGACGTTTTCAGCGATGAACACCTCGAGAAAGCCAAGCCCGGATCAATCCACATCAATATGTCCACGTTGAGCCCGGCTGCGTCGGAGACGCTGGCCGAACGTCACAGTAAGCACGGAATTGGCTACGTTGCCGCGCCTGTGCTGGGCCGACCAATCGCAATCACCAGCGGCAAGTTGCTTGTTGTCGCGGCAGGAAAAGCGGAGAGCATCGAAGCGGCGGCTGTGATTTTTGACAAGATTTCTGCGCAACACTGGAATGTTGGAGAAGACCATGCCAAATCTAATTTCGTCAAACTAGGCGTCAATTACAACTTGATTCACGCGTTGCAGGCAATCGGGGAGTCGGTGGCGTTGGTGGAATCCGCTGGAGTAGACGCGAACACCTTCATGGAAATTCTGACGCACACAGCGTTCACAGGTTCTGCCTACGCTGGATATGGCCCAATGATCGTCAACCGAGCTTATACACCTCGCGGATTCTCAATGGCACTTGGTCTCAAGGACGTCAAGCTTGTCGAGGATGCAGCCGCAAGCCTAGGACTCACGCTGCCGGTGGCCACCGTGCTTCATCAACTCTTTGATCAAGCGCTAGTGGATCCCGACCTAAAGGATCTGGATTGGTCTGCGGTCGCCGAATTGACTCGGCAGAAGAAGATTCACTAGACGTTTTCTTTGAACGTAAATCGGGGCCCTCTTTCGAGAACCCCGATTCACCAATCTTGGTGTTTACGCCCGTGAGAGTCGTGTCTTTCGCGCACGCGCAACGCTGTAGACAATCGCCGCAATCAGGATGAGTCCTGCCTGAAGCCAGTACTGCCATTTTTGGTCGAGGTCGAGAAAGACCGTGGCGTTGAGTACCTGAATCAACAAAACGGAACCCATCAGCGTACCGATGTAGGTTCCACGTCCACCCATCAACGAGGTTCCACCGAGGACAACCGCGGTAATTCCCGTCAGGGTGTACGTCACACCTTGGGTAGCGTCGCCGATGCCCAGTTGGACAGCGAGCAGAATCGATCCCACGAAGACGAACAACGACCCAATGACGTACGCGCCGATGATCGTGCGGTTGATGTTGACGCCGATTTGGCGCGCGGACTCTTCATGTGAACCAACCGCACGGAGATTCCAACCCCAGCGAGACTTTCGAAGCAGGTATTCCATTCCAACTGCCGCGATTGCAGCGGCGATAAATACATAGGGGATGGGACCGAGCGTTGATTTCATCGACTCGGCGATTGCCTGGCTGATGAGACCTCCCGGCTCGGGGCGCAAAATGAAAGCGAACCCACCGATGGCAATGTAGGTCGTCAGGGTTGCCGCAATTGCCGTGAATTTCACGAACCTAATCAAAGAACTGTTTATCAAACCGACTAATGCCGCCACGAGCGCCATCGTCACGAGCCCCATGATCACCGCCGTCAGTGGAGAGTCGTCGTTCATGTAGAACGAAGCGATGACCACCAAGAACCCAGCCAGCGGACCGGTCGACAAGTCAATTCCGCCGGTCATCATGACCGTTGTTTGTCCAATGCCGACAAAAGCGAGCGCACTGACCAGCAGCAACATCGATTTGATGTTGAAGTCGCCGAGGTACGTTGAGCTACCCGGCAGGATTATTGCGGCCACGGCGATCATCACCAGGGCCAGCATGACGGGCGGCGCGTAGTCGCCTCGGAGGAATCGGCGGAACTTTTCGACAGGGGTCTCGTTCCCCAATTTCTGTTCGCGGTCTTCACGTTCTAGGCGAATCACTTTGGTGGTTGAGGTAACGGCCGCCTCGATCATTGCCTCTTCACGGTTTTCACCATCGTGCAAGGTTTTGACGACCTGTCCACGTGACAATACGTACACCGTGTCGCAGAGACCTTCGAGTTCCTTCGCGTCGGATGACGCAACCACCACCGGAATTCCATCCGCTGATGCCTTACGTAGGATGTCGTAGAGCTCTAAACGGGCACCGACGTCGACTCCTTGAGTTGGCTCGTCGGCCAGAACCATCACGGGATTCGACAGCAGGGCGCGGGCCAGGACCACCTTTTGCTGGTTTCCGCCCGACAGTGCGGAGACCGGGGCCTCAAGGCTCGGCGCCTTAATGGACAGCGAACTGAGGGTTTCATGAACCTGGTCGACTTCTTTTCTGCGGCTCAAGAGTCCAAATTGTTTAAATTTTTTCAGCGAGGACAGTGCCGAGTTCTCCCGGACAGACATACGCATCATGACACCCTCGCGCTGACGGTCGGCTGGCATCAGTGCCGCCTTGCCGTTGAGCTGTCTCGCGGTTTTGGTTTCACCGTTGATTTCGATGGAACCGGTGAATTCTGCCTGACCCGATAACGCCTTCAAGAATTGCGACTGGCCGTTTCCGATGACGCCGGCAATACCGATGATCTGTCCAGGGAATGATTGGATGCTGACGTCGGTAAAACCGTTGCCCGAAAGCCCTGTGACGACAAGATTCGGTTTGACGCCGGAAGGCTCGGGG
>Ga0114967_10001791_pt1 | contig 18042 bp, 10 predicted proteins | sample M_130628_MF_Meta_FD_92639 | JGI IMG/M metagenome (GOLD analysis project Ga0114967, IMG submission 92639) | Freshwater microbial communities from Lake Montjoie, Canada to study carbon cycling - M_130628_MF_MetaG | ecosystem: Environmental > Aquatic > Freshwater > Lake | place: Lake Montjoie... | reverse complement strand
CAAGCTGCAAGCAAATCATAATTTAATTATTGGTCCATGCAATATTCAAAGGTAGATTATCCTAAAAAGACAATCTGGTTAATCGGAATTGCAGTCATTGTAAAAATAGCTTTGTCTTTTTTACTGGAATTGGGCAATGATGAAGTCTATTATTATACCTACGCAGTTCAACCTGACTGGAATCATTTTGATCATCCGCCAATGGTGGGTTGGCTGATTCAACTCTCCACCCTTAATTTAAACTGGGTCTCTACTTTATCCATGCGTCTTGGAAGTATCCTTGCCGCAGCCATCTCTACTTGGATTGTTTTTAGAACAGGGACTTTAATACATACCGAACGTGCAGGTTGGATTGCAGCATTATTGTATACCTGTTCTATCTACACAAGTATTATTGCAGGCTTATTTATTATGCCTGACAGCCCGCAACTTTTATTTTTTACAGGGAGTATTTATTTAATAGCAAAATGGGTCGTAAAGCCGCATTTGTTTAATGTTATCAACTGGATTGGATTAGGTTGTTTGATTGGACTAGCCACATTAAGTAAAGTGCATGGATTGTATTTATGGGTGGGTTTTGGAGGATTTATTTTATTCCATCAAATCAAAACGCTTAAGCAACCATTTTTATATATCGCAGTGCTCATCACGATAGTTGCTTTGATTCCTATTGTATATTGGAATTTTGACAATGATTTTATTACTTATACATTTCATTCTAAGCGTGTATTGCATTCTGGAATTCAAGTGGCAAGTTTGTTACAACAAATTGCGGGAGAAATATTTTATCAAAATCCATTGGTGTATATCAGCTGCCTGATTCCTTTGATTCGGTTTAAAAAATTAAAATCAATTGTTCAAAATCAAAATACATCCGACCATAATTCTGCTTCAATTGTAGCTCTATTGTTATGGCTTAGTCTTCCTTTGATTGTGCTATTTTGGGGCATCTCATTATTTAATCCAACTTTACCACATTGGACAGGCCCAGGTTTTATTGCTTTATTTTTATTAGCTGGAATTTATTGGTCCGAATTTTCCACTCCCATTTTTCCAAACTTAATTCAATGGGCCCTAGGATTTTTGGTGGTCTTAGTGATTGGATTGATTGGCTTGGTGCATATATTCCCTTTCCAATTAGGTTCGAAAAGCCAAGAAAATTTAGGGGAGTACAATCCAATCAATGATGTAACAGGGTGGACGCAATTTAGCGCTGAATTTAAGACCCTTGCAGCACAAGATGAAAAGAATGCCATCATGCGTGCTAAAGCACCTATTATCGTCTCTAAATGGTTTCCTGCGGGGCATATTTTATTTTATACTGCTAGACCCATCCAAAAACAAGTAATAGCAATAGGGTCTATTGAAGATGTGCACAAATTTGCTTGGCTCAATCAAGACCAACCTAGTGTACAATTAGGGCAGGATGCTTACTATATACAGCCCTCCAATCTACCATTCAATCCTACCAATTTAATCTTGCCCTATTTCGAAAAAATGGGTAAAACAGATAGCATCCAAATTCAAGAAAGAGGCGTGGTGCTAAGAACTTTTTATGTGTACCGATTTAAAAATTGTCAAAAAATACCAGCGCCTATCTTAGCTAGAAAATAAAATTTTCGAAATCTTTTCGATAGGAGATACTGATACCCTGACGATTTCTTCTTCCCATGTTGCCACCAATGATGTCTAAACTATTACGGTTAAAGACAATGGCTCTTAGTTTTCTATCTTTAGTTAAGACGAATTCAATATTCAAATCTGGTAACCACTGAAAATTATTATTTTCAATACTCGAAGCGGCTCTTAAATTAAAGTCAAAATCACCTCCTAAATTGACGATTACTTTATCTTTAAAAAAGCTACGGCCAAATTTAAAATTCACCCTTTGACGATCTATCGTATTGGAATTGATTGCGATGCCAGCGCCAGTAGGGTCTAGAAGACTACCACTATTGTATACTTTTGAACCTATATCAAAACGAAGGCTTTGATCGCCTGTCACTTTGTTCAATAAATTGGTGACAGATTTATTGATTTCCTTGGTTAATAATTGTGAGATGGAATTAATCCCAATGGTGGTCACACTGTAGGCATTATTACTATTTCCAGTATTGAAACCAACAGGTGCAAATGAATTGAAAACAATTAAGAATGAAACCTGTTTGATAATTTCATTCTCATCACGTTCTAGCCTTGTAATAAATTGTGAGAACTCGTTATCCGTGCTAATAGGATTCCCGGGAGGGAATGCTAAAGTGAATTGAATATCAGGTCTCGCCAATTTGTCTCTTAGTGCTGCAATCACAAAGACATTGCCTCGGTATGATTTTACCGCATTGCTAAAATTGGCGTTTCCCACCAATTCATTCAAACTCACTCTTTCTGCTGTATACCTAGCATCTATATGTATATCTGCTTCATAAGGATTACCCGTCCATTCAATAAAGTTACCTGCCTCTGGTATCAATTCAAATGGCTTTCTAATAAATGATTGGAAGTTGAAATCATATTTTCCGCTTTCAATATTGTACTTGCCGCGCATGGTGAGTGGTTCAATATTGCCAGCTCTAATTTTAATGCGTCCATTTCCTACTGCTTTAATGACATCACCTGTTAGTTCGTCTAATATGACATCTATCTGCGTTTTATTATCAGCACTCACATCTAGATCCACCACAAGATTATAGGTTGGTGTTTCTGCATTAGGAATGATTGATTTACCTATTTTTTTAAAGACAATGAATTCTGATTTGCCCGTTTCTTTGCTTGTTCTATTGGGCAGATAAATATGTGAACTATCATTGACCTCGGCATTGATTGACATCTTGATATTTTCTTCAGGTCCTCGTATAGTCATAGTGGCTTTACCGACAGCTTGTCCGTAAAAGTTGCTATTGTCAATGACATCCGTATTTAAGAGTTCAATTTTTGGACTTTGCATTTCCATATCATAAACGAGGTGCTTAAAGCTTTGATGCAAAATCTTTCCTTTAAATTGGGCCACTCTGTTCAATTGATCTTTGACTTGAATGGTACCAAAGTCGATGCCCTCATCTGTAAATTGTATCGTTGCAGTTGGTAGAAAATAGTTGACTTTTGTATAGTCAACTTTGAATGTGGCATCATTGATTGTAGCAACACCCCTTAAATCAGGATTTTCAATGCGTCCGCCAAAATGAATGGCGCCTGTCGCTTTTCCTTTTAAATTAGTCAAGACCCCTCCAATAAATTCTTCAATCAATCCAAAATTAGATTGGCTCAGCGTTAAAGTTGCATCCAATGGGTTTAGACTGTCTAGAATAGCATAAGTTCCTTTTGCAGCTAAATGATAGCTATCATTTGGACTATTTAAATCAAATGGAACGATACCTGATTTAGCATCATAATCGGCTTTAAGGGTAGTCGTGCCTAGTAGTGTTGAGTTAAAACTAAATTGATTGATTGTGCTATTTAGGTTCAATGAAAATTGATCATTGATTTTATTTAAATTGACGGTAGCATTCGTGATACCTTCTAGTTTAGGGTAACTAAAAAATAGATTGGTCAAATCTCCTAAAATCACATTTTCAATTGTTACCTGTAATCCATTGGCATCTTTTGGGTGATTTTGAATTGCAATTTTTTGCAACCCTTGTGAGATACTAAATCCTTTTGCGTAAGTATTATTTTTTCTTAATGAAATTTCACCTTCATTTTGAATCGTCCATTGTTTTTCATTTAAAATAAAATAAGAAGGGGCCCATTGGATGCTTAGCCCATCAGTATAGGTCTTCACCTTTCCTTCAAATGAAATATAGGCAAGGGCAGATTTACTTTCTGCATTTAATTTAAATAAAGATTGGTCTTTCGAAGTGGTGATGCGTAATTTTGTACTATTTAATTTAAAGCTATCAGTTAGATTAAATGAGTTGGCTGTTAGGTCAATTTTTAAACTGTCTTTATTACCAGTTCCACCAATGATACCATTTGAAATAGCATAGTTACCCCATTGAACATAAGGGAGCTTCGCTTGTAATTGAAGGGATTGTTTATCGGTATTAATTGAACCACTAATGGCCATATTATTAAACCCTGAAAACTCATTTTTAAAAATTCTGATATAGGGTTCAAAGTAGGCGGTGTTCACTTGGAATGAAAATTGCTGATTGACTGGGGCTTCCTTTAAGTTTTTTATATAATTAGGGAAATAACCTTGTAAAAAATATTGAACACTATTTGGCAATTGATTGATATTGAATTTTCCTACAATACTAGCTTGGATATCATCACTGGACAAACTGATTTGCTTATTACCATTTGTAATATTGGACTTTAAAGCAACAGAATCAAAGTTGATGGTATTGGTAGCACTTTTTAATTTTCCATTGTAGAATTTTGCAGAGCCAATGAAGTTATCAATATTAGAGCCCGAAAAATTAATGTCTAATAAACCTGTTAACTGAATCGCATTATTTGAAAATTGAAGGGCACTTAAATTGGCATTGGTTAAATCACCCACTGCATTAAAAGTAGGAGTGGCATTTTGAAAATCAACTTCTAAGTTGCTTATGAAATTAATATTGGGGTCTTTAATTTTTATTGTACCATTGTAAGATTGCTTCTGTAGGATACCATTGGTTTGTATTTGTGCATAGGTATATCCATTTAACTGAATGGAGTCAATTAGACCTTCGATATTTGTTTTTATCTTATCCAGTTTGAATGAACTACCTGCAATCTTGCCCTTGAAATTTAACAGACCTAAGGATGGTATATCAAATAATTTGCCAGCATTTAATTTTGTTGCATCAAAATAACCATCATAGATCGGCTCACTGTTGGTTGGAAATTGTAAGTGTATGCTGGTTAATGCTGTTCCAATATCTGTAGCAATGGTACCATTTGTCTTAAAATCATAAATTGTACCAGCTAAACCTCCTTGAAAATAAAGATTTCCAAATGCGTCTAAAGGTAGATTTTTTAATTGCTTGATGTCGGGTATCCAGCTTCCTAAATCGAGTATATTGGTTTTTGCATTCAATTGATTCACTTGAATCATTGTTTGCTTCATGTTGGGAAGACCTTTCATTGCAATAGCAGCTTGCACAAAAGACTGACCATACTGTGCGCCAAATTGGTCTACTTTAAAATCATCCACTGTGCCATTGAAGTTAAAACCGGTTGTAATTTTTTGATCAATATCTTTTAGTGCTGGTGCAAAAAAGGCAATGTCATCAAAAGCCACAATAGACTTGTTAAAATTCGCACGCATGTTCACTTTGTGCATGTATGCTCTAAAGTCAGGTGTAAAGTCTTGGTATTCCATGGCATAGTAGTTGCCAATACTGCTATTATTTGTTTTTAAGGTCAAGGCAGCAAATTCCATAATTTGCGGGGTCATTCTAAATTGGGTAGCCAGTTTTTTGATTACAAAGCCTGATCTTTCTTTCAAGGATAATTTTACATTTCCTCTGATGGTATCTGCAATAAAATTTGCGTTATCAATACTGGCATTCAGGTCTTGCATCCGAATATGCTCACCATCAAAATGCGGGACAGGTTGTCCAAATCCGTATTCAATCCAAATTTTACCTTGAACAATTTCAATTTTTTTAGCAATTATATTTAAACCAGATGGATTAAAATACATTTCCTTTTTGAGGGACTTTTTCCTTTCTGTTTTTTTGGTAGGAGCTAATCCGGGCTTGTCTAAAAGATAGTAAAAGGGTTTTTCCAGTATTAGTTTTTCAATTTCAATTTTTTTACCTTTAAATTGATTGAAATTAGCAATTACATGTTTCGCTTCAAACTTTGTGGTGGATCCTATCCATTCGTCGTCTTGGATAAATTGAATATTGGTAAAATCGAGCTTCTTTAAATCAAATGATTGGTTGGATGAGGTGTTTGTATCATTTGATTTAAAATGGTCGACTATAAATTGGTAATTCCATACCGGAGTTTTTCTGTGTAAATAGACTTTTGCTTGCTCTAATCCAATATACCCAATCAATGGGTTCTTACTAGAGAATAATAGGTCAGTTACCCTAAGTTTAAGCGTTTGTGCAAATAACAAAGTATCTTTTTGTTGGTCCCTTATGAGCACATTTTTGATATCCACTCTATTGAATAAGGAAAAACTTAAACCCTCTAATTGAAATTCAGTGCCCAAGGACTGGCTCATATTCTTGGCAATCTGACGACCAATTTTTTCTTGCACGATTGGTAAAAGCAAGAGTAAGTAGGAGAGCAAAAGCAATCCTACAAAACTGGCTATCAGTATCCGAATATAAATGAGCTTATTTTTGACCAAGGGGGTTTTGTTTATTTATTTTAATTGCATTAATACCCTGCAACACTATCATCACCACGTTTATCACCTGCTGCAACCCTGTTTCCATTTGGTAGTATCATGATGCCATCCATTCTACCAAATGCATATCTTTTATTCACTATGTATCCCTTTTCTTTTAAGGTATTGATTGTTTTTTCTGGAAAATCTGCTTCAACGTTTATGTTATCAGGAATATGTTGATGGTGAAACCTTGGTGCATCAATAGCAGCTTTTAAAGACATATTATGGTCAATGATATTCACTAAGCCTTCATATACTTGGTTTGGTATGGTTGTACCACCTGGTGTACCAATGGTGATATAGGGTTGATTGTTTTTTATCACAAGGGTAGGTGTCATTGAACTCAACATTCTTTTTCCTGGTTGAATCGAATTGGCTTCACCACCTAATGCACCATACATATTGGGCACACCTGGTTTAATACTAAAGTCATCCATTTCATTATTTAAAAGAAAACCAGCGCCTCCAACAATGGTTTTGTTACCATAACCACCATTTAGCGTGGTGGTAACAGAGACCATATTTCCAGCCTCGTCTATCACACTAAAATGGGTTGTTTCCTCACTTTCTTTTGCGACACCGGCTTGAATCATTTTACTATTTCCTGCAACACCTGGTTGGAAGTCTTTCATACGTTCCTGCGCATAAGCATTGCTTGTTAAAGTGGTAGTAGGCACTTTCCAGAAATCTGGATCACCCATATGTTCTGCTCTATCAGCATAGGCTCTTCTTTGAGCTTCTACCATTAAACTTACAGATTCAAATGTGTTGGCACCCATTGTAGTTAATGGATAGGGGGCAATCATTTGCATCATTTGTGCTATTAAAATACCACCACTTGATGGAGGTGCAAAACTGATGATATGGTGTCCTCTGTAATCAAATTCAATTGGCTTTCTAAATTTTGGGGTATACATTTTTAAATCCTCTAAACTAATTACGCCTTGACTATTTTTCATCTCTTCTACAATCATCGCAGCAGTTTCGCCTTCATAAAATCCGGCTTTACCATTTTGTTGAATACGAAGGATGGTAGCTGCCAATTCTGGTTGATACAAAGTGTCACCAGCTTTCCATTGCTCTTTTCTTGTAAAGGCAGATGCTTGCGCGCTATATTTGATAAAGTTTTTTCGTTCCCCATTTAAGCTTCTTGCTTCACTTTCTGTGATCACAAATCCACCAGCTGCTAATTCATAGGCTGGTTGTAAAAGTTGTTTCATGGTCTTTTTTGCAAATGGATGCGCGCTAAACATACCTGCTACACTGCCTGGGACACCAGCTGCAGATGCGCCTAATTTAGACATGCCATCTATGGGGTTGCCTTTATCGTCTAAATACATATCTCTAGATGCTTTACTAGGGGCTGCTTCACGATAATCAATGCCCATTAAAACACCTTCTTTGTTTCTTGACAATAAAAATCCGCCACCGCCAATATTTCCTGCTCCAGGATAAACCACAGCAAGGGTAAATTGAACCGCAATGGCAGCATCAAAAGCATTCCCTCCGTCTTTCATGATGGCTGCACCCACCATACTTGCTAATGGATGTGCGGAAGTCACTGCTGCTTTTTGAAAGGATTGCTCCTTCACAACAGTGTATTGATAGGGATTGATTTGAGGATGTTGCTTAAAAAATTGCTGTGCATTGCCTGAATTGCTCAACTGAAATAAGGCCAAAACAAAGAGGCAAAAAACCTGAAATTTCTGTTTCATAGAAGTTAGATTGAACCGTTAAATTACTTAATTATTTAGGTATCAACAACTCATGAGTAGGGTTGTGTAAAACTATCTACCATTGCTGCCATTTACCACCCCTAAAATGACTATTTTTAAGCTCAATTAATAGCAATTTTATGCAACAAAAATCTGTGTTTAAATCCATTTTGTGGGTAAGTTTAATGCTCCTTCCATTTTCATTGTTCGCTCAAGTATTGAGTCCAGAACAATTTTTGGGTTATAAAGTAGGAACACGCTTTACAAGACACCACCAAATTGTCAATTATTTTACAGCGATTGCAGCTGCTAAGTCTGACATGGTAAAAATCATTCCTTATGGTAAGACCAACGAAGGAAGAGATTTGATGGTAGCAGCTATTGGTACCGCAGAAAACATTAAAAATTTAGAGCAAATTAGAAAACATAATCTTGGGCTAGTAGATGGTTCAGTGCAAGATTTGAATCAACCGGGAATCGTTTGGTTAAGTTACAATGTGCATGGCAATGAGCCTGCATCTTCAGAAGCAGCGATGTTGACATTGTTTGAATTAGTCAATCCAAAAAACAACGATACTAAAAATTGGTTAAAAAATACGGTGGTGATGATTGATCCTTGTATCAATCCGGATGGTCGTGATAGATACGTGAACTGGTATAACAATGCAGTTGGGTCAACATACAATACAGACCCTGCATCGAGAGAACATATGGAGCCTTGGCCAGCAGGAAGAACCAATCATTATAATTTTGATTTGAATAGAGATTGGGCTTGGCAAACACAAATAGAGACACAACAAAGAATACCGCTTTACCAAAGTTGGTACCCTCAAGTGCATGTAGATTTTCATGAACAAGGATACAACGCGCCTTATTATTTTGCTCCTGCAGCTGAGCCTTTACATGATGTGTTAACACCTTGGCAAAAATCTTTCCAAGATCAAATTGGAAAAAATCATGCAAAATATTTTGACCAAAACAATTGGTTGTTCTTTACAAAAGAAAGATTTGACCTTTTGTATCCATCTTATGGGGATACCTATCCAATGTACAATGGTGCAATTGGGATGACCTATGAGCAAGGCGGAATTAGTGCAGGCTTAGGTGTAGAAGACAATAGTGGTGACACTGTTACATTGGTGGCAAGAGCTACACATCATTATACAACAAGTTTATCTACTATAGAAATTAGCGCGGCGAATCAAACAAAACTCTTGGAGAATTTTAAAAAATATTTTGACAATAGTCGTCAAGGCACAGTTTCTGAATTTAAAACTTTTATTATGACTGCAAAAAATGCAAGTCAATTAGAAGGATTAGCTAGTTTATTAAAAAAGAACAATATTGAATATGGGACTTTAAAAAATGCAGATACAAAATTTAAAGCATTTGATTACTACACAAAAAAGGAAGGAGATTTTGTTAACGAAGGCTATACATTGGCAGTCAATGCCAATCAAGTGCATAGTGTTTTGGCACGCGTTTTATTAGAGCCTATTACACAGGTAAATGATTCAAATACCTATGATATTACTGCATGGGCATTGCCATATGCCTATGGTGTTCATGGATTTGCAACCACGCAACTTATGTCTATAGAGCCAGGTTTTAAAGTGACTGCACCAGCTATTACGACAAGTGCATATGGCTATATCATTCCTTATCATTCTTTTGCGACTGGTAAAGCTTTGGCGCAATTGTTAAAAAACAAAGTGAAAGTGCGTTATGCAGAAAAAGCTTTCACCATGAATGGAAGAAATTTCGAAATTGGGACATTGATCGTGCTAAAAACGAGTAATCAGGCAAATTGGAGTGATATTACAAAGGCGGTTTGTAGTAATTTAAATATCGAAGCAGTCGCAGTGAACACAGGATACGCAGAGAAAGGGGCAGATTTTGGCTCACCTGATATTCCAATCATCAACCATGCGCCAAGAGTAGCGATGTTAACTGGTGAATACGTAGCGGCATTATCTGCAGGAGAAATATGGAACTTTTTTGAGCAACAGTTAAACTATCCAATCACACAATTAACCTATGCACAATTAAATAGAATCGATTTAGACAACTACGATGTATTGATTGCTCCTGATGGGCAATACCGTGATTTGAATTCAAAATCAACCACAGATAAGCTTCAAGCATTTGTTAGAAAAGGTGGGGTGTTGATTGCTTTAGAAAATGCAGCAAGTACCTTGGCATCCAATGCAGATTGGGGGATAAAAGTAAAAGAGAATGCAAAAGAAGAAAAACCAGCTGTTCAAAATCTTTTGAAATATGCTGATAGAGAAAAAGAATCTATTAAAAGTTCAATACCTGGTGCTATTTATAAAACTTATATGGACGAAACACATCCATTGGGTTTTGGTACCAATGGGATGTACTTTAGCTTAAAGCAAGATATGGTATTGTATGAGCCATCTAATAGTGCATGGAATGTAGGTAGCTTTAAGAAAGACAGTTATATCACTGGTTTTGCTGGTGTAAAAGCTAAAGCTGCTTTATCAGAAGGTGTACTATTAGGGGTAAAACAAATTGGAGCAGGTAAAATTGTGTATATGGCAGATGATCCAATTTTCAGAAATTTCTGGGAAGGTGGAAAATTAATTTTAACCAATGCTGTTTTTTTACACGGCCAATAAATTAATCGAATCTTTTTACTACATGCATAAGTTTTTATTGCTTTTATTGACTACGATTTGTTTTGCTAAAACAATTTATGGGCAAAACAATAGTGCAGCTATTTTCACTCAATTGAAACAGATGGAAGTGCTAGGATCTGTTTTGTATATTGCGGCTCATCCCGATGATGAGAACAATGCATTTTTGCCTTATCTCACCAAAGAACGAAGATATCGCACTGCTTACCTAAGTTTAACAAGAGGGGATGGTGGTCAAAATTTAATTGGTAAAGAGCAGGGCATAGAACTTGGCTTAATTAGAACACAAGAATTATTGGCTGCTAGAATGCAAGATGGTGCTGAGCAATATTTTTCAACCGCTTATGAATTTGGTTATAGTAAATCTGCAAAAGAAGCTTTAGCTATTTGGGATCATCAAAAAGTATTAAGTGATGTAGTATGGGTCATTCGTAAATTCCAACCAGATATTATCATTACGAGATTCCCTGGTGATGCAAGAGCTGGACATGGCCATCATGCAGCTTCTTCGATCATAGCACAAGAGGCTTATACTGCAGCAGCGGATCCCAAAATGTTTCCTGAACAATTTAAATATGGTGTACAACCCTGGAAAGCAAAACGCATTTTGTGGAATACATTTAATTTTGGAACAGTCAATACCACCAATGACAATCAATTGAAGATAGAAGTGGGTGGATACAATCCAATAATTGGTAAAAGTTATGGAGAGATTGGTGCGGAGGCAAGGACGATGCATAAAAGTCAAGGGGAAGGCAGACCAAGAAGAAGAGGCTCTTATTTTGAGTTCTTTCAACACTTAAATGGGGATACTGCTAAAATGGATATTATGGATGGAGTGGTGACCAATTGGTCAAGACTCAATGCGCCAAAAATTCAATCCTCTATTCAAAAAATAATTAGCGTATATAAAATAGATCAACCTGCTGTAATAGTTCCAAGTTTAGTTCAATTGCATGAAGAGGTAAAAGGGTTGCCTGAAAGTCAATGGAAGACCTATCAACTGAATTTAATTCAGTCCACTATAATATCTGCTGCTGGATTATTAGTAGAAGCAACTACCACAAAACAACAAGTATTTCCAGAAGGGGATCTTGCTATTCAAGTATTGGTCAATCAAAGATCCAACGTCAATACGAATTTAAGTAAGATTCAATTTTTGTCGAATCAAGCAACAGTAAAAGACTCATTGCTGAATATAAAATTAGTCACCAATCAGAATCAGCAATTTGCCTATCCATTTAAAGTGCCTGCTACACAATCCATCTCACAACCTTATTGGTTGATTGGTATAAAGACCGAAGGCATGTTTATGGTGCAAGATCAAACCATGGTTGGTAAAGCCGAAAACGATCCACCATTTTCAATTTTATTGCATTACACAATCGAAGGACAATTGTTTAAAAAGCAATATCCTGTTCAGTATAAATATGTGGATCTTACAAAAGGAGATGTCTATCAGCCGATAGTTGTCTTGCCAAAAAAAGAAGTTGCACCTGTAAAAACTGTCGTTTTAATGCCTACAACTAGCACTACGACACTGCCTATTTTTGAAGAAGGAGTTTTTCATAAAACGATTCAATATGATCATATACCTGCTCAAACTTATTTTCAAGAAGCAAGTATTCAGGTGGTGAAAGTAGATATAAAAAAGCAAGGTCAAAAAGTGGGGTATATTGATGGTGCAGGGGATGCGATACCAGAAGCATTGGAACAATTAGGGTATGAAGTAGTTCAACTTAAAGAAGCAGATCTTACACCTGCCCATTTAAAAGGTTTAGATGCGATTGTGGTAGGTATACGTGCTTTTAATATGTATGCTTACTTATCAGATAAGCAAGCAGTGTTGAACGATTATATCGCAAATGGGGGCAACTTGATTGTGCAATATCTTAAAAGCAATCAAGTAGGCACACAAAATATTAAAATAGGGCCTTATCCATTTACTGTGAATTCAAGTAAACGCGTTACTGAAGAAAATGCCAAAGTAACAATTGTAATACCGAATCATCCTGTACTCAATTTCCCAAATAAAATTAGTGACCAAGATTTTAACAACTGGGTTCAAGAAAGAAGCACTTATCAGGCCGAAAACATAGATGTGCATTTTCAAACACCATTTCAAATGAGTGATACTGGAGAAGCGCCTAGTTTGGGTAGTTTATTGATTACGCCATTCGGCAAGGGTAATTTTGCTTATGTAAGTTTGGCATTGTTTAGACAATTGCCAGCTGGGAATCCTGGAGCGTATAAATTATTTGCCAATTTATTATCCCTCCCAAAAAATCAATAGTCTATGAAGCAACGTAGAAAAATTAGTTTCTTTATACTACTTGTCATTGGGCTTGGAATTGGGTGGATGATCAAAAATGTAAAAATTGGATTGATCATTGGTATTGTGATGGGCTTACTCCTCACTAGCTTTGTGAATCCATCCAAAGCGAGTGGCAAGGGTAAAAGCGATCAATCCTAATCCTGTTACAATTAATCCACTTAGCATCATTTTAGGTCCTGTGGAGTAAAAAATAGCAGCCCAAATAAGGATGGCGATAAACAAAGGGATAGGGAAGAAGGGCATTTTCCATGGGAAAAATCCGCTGCCTTTTCTTTTATATAAAATCAATAATCCAATTGCTTGACCAATAAATTGGATCATGATACGCATCGCAAGGATGCCATCAATCACTTCTTTTAATCTAAAGAGTAAGCTAAAAACAAATGCAATCGCACCCAGTACCAATAAGGAGCGATGCGGAAAATGTAATCTAGGATGTAGCTTGGCAAAAAATGCAAAAAAAGATTTATCCTGTGCAGCAGCAAAAGGAATCCTGCTATAACCAAGGGTGGCCGAAAAAACAGAAGCAAATGCAACCATTAAAATAAGTATTGTTGCAATCGCACCTGCATTTTGTCCGTATAAAGTTTTGATATAGTCACTTACTACAAACTTACTATTCACAATCGTTTCAAAAGGCAATACACTTGCCACACTTACATTCATTGCCAAGTATAAAATAGAAATCCCTGTGATAGAAATAAACATACTTCTTGGGATATTCTTGGTTGGATTTTTAATCTCCCCACCTAAATGACAAACATTATAATAGCCCAAATAACTGTATACTGTTTTCACACTTGCAAATCCAAGCGCAGCAACTAGGCCGTATTCGATTTTTAGGCCATCATTGATATGCAAAATCGGTTCCATAAAATTACCATGTGCAATACCGCCAAAAATAATCCACAAAAGCGTTGTGATCACCCCCACCCATAATAGCACAGAGATCCTTCCAATGGATTCGATATTTCGATAGAGTAAACTAATCACTAAAATCACCACAGCGCCACTCACTAATTTCTCTTGTATAAAACTTAAATGAAAAAAGTAATTCGCATATTGCGAGAAACCAATGGCAGCAGATGCAATCACCAATGGGGCTTGAATCATCGTCTGCCATACAAATAAGAAGCTCATTAATTTACCCCATTTACCACCATAACCTTCCTTCAAAAAATGAAAACTGCCACCTGCTTTTGGCAATGCTGCTCCTAGTTGGCTCCATACCATGGCATCTACAAAAGACAAAATTGCACCAGCAATCCAAGCATATAAAAAATAAGGCCCACCCATGATTTGTGCCACCACACTCAATACCACAAAGGGACCAATGCCTACCATATCAATCATATTGATGGCAGTTGCATGTAAAAGACTTAATTTGCGATCTAATTTAGGATTCATCTTAGCAACAAGATAATAATAAAAATGCTACAAATATGATTGATTCATTCAAGCAAGTAAGCTGGGCCAATACGGCTTCTATTTACGAAGTGAATATTCGTCAATATACTGCAGAGGGCACATTTAAAGCATTTGAAAAACACCTTCCAAGAATCAAAGACATGGGGATTGATATGATATGGTTGATGCCCATCACGCCCATAAGTCAATTGCAAAAAAAAGGAAGTCTAGGAAGTTATTATGCATGTAGTAGTTACACCAAAATCAATCCTGAATTTGGTATAGAATCTGATTTGAAGGACTTGGTAGATACTGCACATGCATTGGGCATGAAAGTCATTATGGATTGGGTGGCCAATCACACCGGTATTCAGCATGAATGGATGCAGGAACATCCTAATTGGTTTGCACAAGATGCATCAGGCAATTTTACTGAACGCAATGGATGGGATGATGTAGTTGATTTAAATTTTGGGAATCCATTGATGCGTATTGCGCTCATTGATGCCATGGCATATTGGGTGCGTCAATTTAATATGGATGGCTTTAGATGTGATATGGCGCATTTAGTACCATTGGATTTTTGGGTAGAAGCCAGAACGAAATTGCAAGATTCCAAAACATTGTATTGGCTAGCAGAATGCGAAGACATTGCATATCATTCAATATTTGATACCAGCTATGCTTGGTCTTGGATGCATGCATCCGAAAAAGTTGGGAAGGGGGAGGATGGATTGCATGAAGTGTATACTATTTTACATCAATATGCACAATATCCAAAAGGTGCTTCCAAATTATTTTTTACTTCAAACCATGATGAGAATAGTTGGAATGGAACAGAATACGAAAAGTATGGCATCGCAGCAAAAGCTTGGGCCGTATTTACGCTTACTTGGAATGGACAACCATTAATTTATAGTGGACAAGAATTACCCAATCATAAAAGGCTCGCATTTTTTGACAAGGATCAAATTCAATGGACATCCGAAATACCATTGCTGCATGATTTTTATAAAACTTTATTGACTGCAAGAAAACAATTTCCGGTCTTAGCTAATGGCACCATATTCAATTTACCAACAAACAATTCGGCCATGGCTTACTTAAAACAAGATCAAGGGCAAACGGCCTTGGTGATTTTGAATTTGTCTGCAGAAAGGCAACAGGTGCATGTGGCGCATGAAGCATTCACTGGAAAGTTTACCAATCTATTTTCTGGACTTTGTTTTGAATTCAATGGCGGTAGTCAATTTGAATTGATGCCTGGAGAATATATTGTGTACCTGAAAGGAAGCACTAAATAATTTAAAATAAATCTATCCACGTTTTGCCTGCTGGTAGCTAATGAACTCCATCATTTCGGCTAAACTAAAACTACTTAAATTTTGTGCTGCAGTAAGTCCTGCTTTTTGTGCTACTAAAATACCATAAGCGCAATCTTCAAATCCATCAATGGCATGCGCATCTGGATTAATGGAGATCAACACATCTTCTTGCATTGCTTGACCAATATAACGCCAGTCCATATCCAATCTTCTTGGATGTGCATTTAATTCAATCACGACATCATTCGCTGCACAGGCCTTAATGATGGCCTCGTGATTAATCGGGTATCCTTTACGGCTTAATAACAAACGACCTGTAGCATGCCCTAAAATGCTTGTATAAGGATTTTCAATGGCATTCATCAAACGCATCATCGCTTTTTCCTCGGTCATTTTTAAATTTGAATGCACAGATGCAATGACTATATCAAATAAATCTAAAATTTCATCTGGATAATCTAGACTTCCATCATTTAAAATATCAGATTCTATACTTTTGAAAATGACAAAAGGAGCTAATTTTTTATTCAATGCATCAATCTCTTGATGTTGTGCTCGAATGCGATCTTCTTGCAAACCATTGGCATAAAATGCAGATTTTGAGTGGTCACTAATCACCAAGTATTCCAATCCTTGCGCTTTTGCGGCGACTGCCATTTGCTCAATCGTGTGCAAACCGTCGCTCCAAGTGCTATGGGAATGGATAATACCTTTAATATCTGAACTTTGAATGGTTGGATTTAATCCTTTAGTTGTTGCTTGTTGAATGATGGATGGGTCCTCTCTTTGTGCTGAAGGAATAAATGGAATTTGCACTTGTTCAAAAATGGCCAATTCAGAAGGGAAGGGTATTTGATTATTAAAATTTGGCAGCGTTTGCCATGCCAACCAAAATGCTGGGCTACATGCAAGGCTAAAATCTTGGATATAAAATTGGGATTCAGTTACAATATGCCATCTCAATTCAAATTGATCTGGCCCCTTGCAACTTAAATAATCATTTGCAGTATCAAGTATAAATCCTTTTGATGCTAACCAATCTGGTAGTACTGTGTGAGAGGTAGTGGTTACAATATCTAAAAAATCTAAGGTTTCCATCTGCCTTTTGAAATGACCAGACACCTGATGCCGGTCTTTTGGAAACTGAATCGACAAAGCGTTTTCAATTTGGGCCACTATGTCCTGTACTTGTTGGTATAAGAAGCTGCCTTGGTTTTGTAAGTAATAGTTCAAAGCATCCTGAATACTTTGTTGGGTCTTTGCACCAAACCCTTTATAGTTGATGAGTCTATTTTCCTCGCAGGCATATAATAGTTCTCCAATACTTTCAATGCCCAATTCTTTCCAAATGGTTATGATCTTTTTTGGACCTAAGCCTTTGATTTTCAACATTTCTAATATGCCAGCCGGGGTCTTTTCAATATAGTCCTCTAGGATTTGTAACTTTTTTGTGGCCAATAAATCCACAATTTTTTGTGCCAAAGCATCTCCAATACCTCTAATTCCTGCAATTTGAGCTGGTGACATGGCTTCCAAAGGGTCATTCAACCGGTCTAGGGTATATGCTGCGTTACTGTATGATTTAATTTTGGAAGCATTCTCTCCATGGATGTCCATCAATTTAGCTAAGAGGCTAAAATACTCGGCAATTTCATAATTGTGCATGGGCAAATATAAATAAAACTAAGGAGTCCATGTAAAGGAGGGAGAGGTAGGGGGCAAAAAAAAACCCCCGATAATATCGAGGGTCTTTCAATATTATCCGAAGATAATTATTTCTTTTTAGCAGCTTTCTTCTTAGGAGCAGCTTTCTTAGCAGCTTTCTTAGGAGCAGCTTTCTTAGCAGCCTTCTTAGGAGCAGCTTTCTTAGCAGCCTTCTTAGGAGCAGCTTTCTTAGCAGCTTTCTTAGGAGCAGCTTTTTTAACTACTTTCTTTGCAGCTTTTTTTGGAGCAGCTTTTTTAGCCGCTTTTTTTGCAGTTGCCATGTTTTTTAGATTTAATGGTTAGTAAATATGCACTAAAAGTAAAAACTTTTTTAATAACTACAAAAAATATTTTTTAAGCCACTAATTCAGCAGGAACTATAGAAACTGTCGTTTTGTTATTTTTACCCTTTTTGAACTCAACAATTCCGTCTGTAAGAGCGAAAATGGTGAAATCAGACCCTAAACCAACGTTCTTACCAGGGTGGTATTGAGTACCTCTTTGACGAATTAAGATATTGCCATTTAAAGCTGGTTGTCCACCATATATCTTAACGCCTAAT
>Ga0114967_10001790_pt1 | contig 18045 bp, 16 predicted proteins | sample M_130628_MF_Meta_FD_92639 | JGI IMG/M metagenome (GOLD analysis project Ga0114967, IMG submission 92639) | Freshwater microbial communities from Lake Montjoie, Canada to study carbon cycling - M_130628_MF_MetaG | ecosystem: Environmental > Aquatic > Freshwater > Lake | place: Lake Montjoie... | reverse complement strand
GATGAAGACAAAATGCGGATGGAATCTGTCCAGGCTGCTAAAGACGCAATCAAGCGCGATCCTGCCATCCGGGCATTTATGTTGGAGTGCAGCGACTTGCCCCCGTATAGTAAGGCAATCGAAGAAGCCACTGGCTTACCGGTATTTGATTGGGCAAACTTTATTAACTATGTATACAACGCAACGGTTCCGCGAAGTTACAGTGGAATTGTCTAGATCTAACTAGAAAACAAAAAGGAAAATAATGAGCAACGTCGAAACATTCAATCCAAGTTCACTTGGTCCAGCAATCATGCCTTATTCAAATGCCGCAGTTGCAAATGGTTTTCTATTTGTAGCTGGACAGGTATCGCTTGATCCAGAAGCAAACGTCGTTGCGCCAAACGATCCATATGAACAGACCAAGCACATTCTGGGAAGAATCAAAGTCATTCTTGCGGAAAAAGGGGCAACGCTAAATGACATAGCGTCCACCTCGGTGTACATAACGGACTTAGCGCACTTGCCGGAATACAACAGGGCCTGGGCTGAAATCTTTGGAGATCACCGTCCAGCTCGCGCAACCGTCGTATGTGGGTTACTTATTGAAGGGCTAGTCGTTGAAGTTACCGCAATTGCAGCCTTGCCATAACGATTAATCGGCCATAGATTCAAGTAGAAAAACTTAGGAGTCAGTGTGAAAACAATCGTTGTTGGTGGCGGAGTCGTCGGCGTAACAACTGCTTACTACCTTTATAAAGAAGGTCATGAAGTTGTCGTAGTAGATAAAGCAAACTCAGTTGGATCAGAAGCGACATCGGTTAACGCTGGTCTAATTGCTCCCGGACATTGCTTTGCCTGGGCATCACCCGCTGCTCCAAAAATGCTACTTAAATCATTATTTGGTGAAAAAACTTCGATTCGAGTTAAACCAACTTTGAATCCTCGCTTTTTATGGTGGGGTCTGCAATTCATGCGAGAGTGCACCTCCGAACGCGCTGCAATTAATACTTTGGCCAAAATGCACTTATGTGATTACAGCCAAAGCAAACTCGATGAAATATCGCTCGCTGAAGGCATTGACTACCAAGGTGTCGACAAGGGTTTGCTTTATCTCTATCGCGATGCTGCTGAACTTGAACTTGGCATGGTCAAGATGAAATTACTAACTGACAATGGGCAAAAACTTGAGCAGTTAGATATGAGGGGTCTGGCAGCTGTTGACCCGGCTTTTGGAAATTCGAAAGTTGAACTAGCAGGCGCAATTCATGCACCAAACGATGGCAGCGGCAACTCCGAGTTGTTCACTCAGAAACTAACGGAACTTCTCCTAAGCAAGGGCGTCGAGTTCAAACTTGGAGTTACTGCAAAATCATTCGTGGCTGACGGAGATCGAATTATTGGATTGCAAACTGACCAAGGAATTCTTTCGGCAGACAACTATGTGCTCGCTATGGGAGCTTGGAGTCCATTCCTATCTCGCACTGTTGGGCAGGACCTTCCGGTTTATCCAGCCAAGGGTTTCTCAATGACTTTTGATCTAAAAGACAAATCTGTTGCGCCAGAACTTGGCGGAGTAGATGAAAAGACTTTGGTTGCATGGTCACCTATGGGCAATAAGTTGCGGATGTCTTCCACTGCCCAATTTTCTGGCTTTGATGTGTCCCATAAACCAGAAGATTTTTCCGCAATACGTTCAACAGCTAAAGAACTTTGGCCAGACGCTGCTGATTGGGATGGTGGCCGCATGACTGCTGGCTTGCGCCCAATGACGCCAGATGGTCCACCAATTATTGGTAAAGGTAAGAAGCACCAAAACCTTTACTACAACACTGGTCATGGGCACATGGGTTGGACTATGGCAAGTGGTTCAAGTGCTGCGCTCGTTGACATAATTGCTGGTCGCACTCCAGAAATCGCTATGGATCCATTTGTCGTTCGCAGTTACCGCAAGTAGCTAGCTGTGAAGACTGCTCTGATTACTGGTGGCGCTAAAGGAATTGGTTTAGCAATTAGTCAAGAGCTAATTAACGATGGTTGGAATGTTGTCATAACTGGTCGTGACGCAACTGCTATTGCCAGCGCCGTTGCAGGACTAAATTCTGGTCCTGGAAAAGCAGTTGGCAAAGTTATGGATGTGCGAGATCGCGCTTCAATAGATGCAGTTTTTACCGAGATACGCACTGAGTTCGATTCACTTGACTCTTTAATCAACTGCGCCGGTGTAATTATTCGCGACGAATCAGAAATCTTAAGCGAGCAAGACTGGAATACCGTAATTGATACTGACTTAAGTGGCGTATTTAAATGCAGCCAAACTGCGTACGCGGACTTAGTTAAATCTCCTGGCGCCACAATTGTCAATGTTGGCTCAATAGCTGGCAGCGTCGGTATTGCTGGACGCGCAGGTTACACCGCCGCCAAAGCTGGGCTTGAAGGTCTAACTCGCACTCTTGGTTTGGAGTGGGCTGATCGAGACATTCGCGTTAATGCTGGTGCCCCCGGTTGGACTCGAACTGAAATGGTGGCAGGCGGAATTAAAGATGGCAGGCTGTCGGAAGCAGCACTGACTGCTCGCATTCCACAGCAACGCTTGGCTGAGCCAAGTGAAATTGCAAAAGTTGTTAAATTCTTGATGTCAACAGACTCAAGTTACATAACGGGTCAAACCATCGTGGTTGATGGCGGCATAACTATCAACGGCAATACTTAAAACGTTTTTACCGCAACTTAAGTAGCGTTACTTTCAGTGCTTCCAAAACATGCTCTTGCGCGGCACTATCAGCTTGATCTGCATCGTGATTTTTGATTGCTTTAAGAATTAATGCGTGGCCTTTAATCGAGATTTTGGTTTCTTCCTTGGTGTACAACTCAGAAATTCGATAATTGAAAAAGTGTTGACTATTGCTTCGATTAATTCGATCAAGTCTGGAATTTCCACAAGCTGCAAAAATAGCCGCATGAAATTCATCATTTAAATCCACAATAAGTTTGCGGTCATTAGAGGTAATTAGAGAATCCCGATGAGCACCGATTGCTTCAATTTCCCTGTAAGCACTCGTGCCAGTTTTCTGGGCTGCTAATCGAGCTGCCATTCCCTCAAGAGCTGCGCGCACCTCATAAATCTCAACAATTTCTTCTTTAGTATGTTCGCGTACTACGTATCCTCGCTTCGCGGCTACAACCAACTGTTCAGCCTCAAGTAACTGCAGTGCCTCTCGAATTGGCGTGCGTGAGGTGTTCAAGCGCTCAGCTAAATCTGCAGCGATCAATCTCTCATTGGGACGCATTTTCCCTTGGATAATTTCATCGCGTAACAGGGTTAGCGCTTCAAACGTCAGTGACCCTTTTGGTGAGGTATCTGTCATTTGTATGCAACCCTAACTGGCCAGTAGCAATTTGTTTAAGCATAACTGAAGATAAGATCGAGTGAGAGAGACCTAGTGTTATGGATTGCGCACATGAGTTACGAGTTTGATAAAGACCCGCAAGTGAAAGAGTTCGCATTGCGCGTTCGCAGCTTCATCAATACTGAAGTTATTCCACACGAGTCAGAATTAAATCCAGACTCACATGGAATCAATCCAGAATTGCGAATCACGTTACAGAATAAAGCTCGGGCAGCAAATGTCTTTGCTCCTACCGCGCCAAAAGAGTTTGGTGGTCATGGATTTAATCATTGCGCGCAAGCCGTAATCCTGGAAGAAAGTGGTCGCAGTTTGCTGGGACCAACTGCACTTAACTGCGCTGCGCCAGATGAAGGCAACATATTGTTGTTGAACAAAATTGCGACGCCAGAACAGCGCGCTAAATATTTAGCGCCACTGGCGAAAGGTGAAGTTAGGTCTTCCTTTGCAATGACCGAGCCAAGTCCGGGTGCTGGCGCAGATCCAAATTTACTTTCCACCTCAGCGCAAAAGTCTGGCTCAGGTTGGGTAATCAACGGAAACAAGTGGCTAATAACTGGCGCAGATGGCGCAGCATTCTCAATAGTCATGGCGAAAACTTCCGGTGGCGCAACCATGTTCTTGGTTGACGCTGAAAATCCTGGCATGGAAGTGGTGCGCAGTCTCGACACATTAGATAGCGCTTTCACGGGTGGGCATGGCGTTGTGGACTTTACTGATTGTGAAGTTTCAGATAATGCTGTTCTTGGCCAAGTAGATGAGGGTTTTGTCAATGCCCAAGTTCGTCTTGGTCCAGCACGCCTGACACATTGCATGCGCTGGCTTGGCGCTGCGCGCCGGTCGCATGAGTCGGCTGTTGACTACGCAGCGTCACGACCAATGTTTGGTACCGAACTTGCCTCACTTGGTATGGCGCAACAGATGATTGCCGACAATGAAATTGATATTGCGGCGTGCCGTGCTTTGATTCATCGAGCAGCTTGGGTTCTTGATCAAGGTTTACCAGCACGCGCAGAAACTTCGATAGCAAAAACTTTCGTGGCAGAGGCAACATTTCGAATTGTTGACCGCTCAATGCAGTTATGCGGCGCTAAAGGAACCTCAAGTGAACTTCCAATCGCACATATTTTCCGAGACATCCGACCGTTTCGAATTTACGATGGTCCTTCAGAAGTCCATCGCTGGTCAATTTCGCGACGTTCCGTACGCCATTCACAGGCTGGCAAGTTGCCTGGGGACTGGGCTTGAGTCCTACCGACCCTCCTGGGCTAAAGCTTGATCCGCTATTGCAGTGGATGTCATCAAACATTTCTGGAGTTGATGCCAGCGCTGGATTGCAAACAACTTTGTTAGCTGGCGGGCGTTCAAACATTTCCTACAAATTGACTGATGCTAGTGGCTCGAGTTGGGTGTTACGTCGTCCACCGCTTGGTCACATCATGCCGTCCGCGCACGACATGGGTCGAGAGTTTCGAGTGTTATCTGGCTTGAATTCTGTTTCCTTTCCAACACCTAAGGCGCAGAGTCTCTGCGCTGACGAAGAAATAATTGGTTCAAAATTTATGCTGATGGATTTTGTTGATGGCCGGGTTATCGAGTCTGCCGAAACCGCGATGAAGTTAAGCGACGTCCAAGCAAGTGAAATTTCACAAAACTTGGTTGACACTCTGGCAAATCTTCATTGTGTTAATCCTGTTGCGGCAGGACTTGATCAACTAGGTAGACCTGAGGGCTATTTACAAAGACAAGTCAAGCGCTGGGGTGAGCAATGGCAATTAACTAAAACTCGCGAATTAACGGAGATTGACGAACTTTACACCTGGCTTGAAGGTGCGATTACAAAACTTCCAACTAACTTGCCATCGTCCATTGTGCATGGTGATTATCGGATAGATAACGTAATTTTGGATGCTGAAACTAGCGAGATTATTGCCGTTCTAGATTGGGAAATGTCCACTCTTGGTGATCCTATTTCTGACTTGGCCATCTCGCTTGTTTACTGGAGCCAAGCAGGGGACACATTGCGCAACCAGATTCCAGTGGCGCAGGAAGTCACAAGTGGTCCTGGATTTTGGACCAGAGAGCAAGTGGTCCAGCGCTATGTTTCCCAAACTGGTTATGACATTTCGCATCTGGATGAATGTGTTGCACTAGCGTGTTTCAAGCTCGCGGTAATTATGGAATCAATTCATCACCGAAATCTAAGTGGCCAACAACTTGGCGCTGCCTCTGGTTCGCAAAGCACAATGGGTCAAGCGACAGTTGCCTTAACAAAACTTGGACTTGCCGTTATTTCAATGGGCGCTATCGAGGCTTTAAATAGTTAGCCCATTACGGTGCCCGATGAATTTTCATTCAGGGCTCGCTTGCGAGAAAAGGTTCCCAAATTTATATCTTGATTTGTGTGCTGCGTTCGGTAGATAACTGGATCTAAATCATGATCCTTGCCCGCTTGAACTTCGGTAATGAGTTGTGCCATTAAGCGACCAGCTGTTGGGGCGTTCTTGAACTGATTGCCACTGCTACCAATTGCCATGAAATAACCTGGCAATTCACTTTTGTCATAAATTGGAGTCCAATCAGATGACACATCATAAACACCAACAACACCGCTGGCACTTGATGGAACTTTCAGATCTGGTAATCGCCTTGCGGCCCTGGTAACTTGCGCATCGAATAATTCTTGCGTGCGCACCATATTCACATCATCTGGATCAGTCACCCATTGAAATTCATCACACTCTGGTTCGGTACCACCAACTAAGAAGGCATGGCCTGATTCTGGACGAATATAAACACCCAAATCTAAATCACCAATGATTGGGTTGTTATCAAATTGAGTTGGCGCAGCAACGTGATGAACTTCTTGGCGCATCGGACGAACGGAAACTGTGAAGTCGGACCCAACACCAGCTAATTCGTTAATTGCACTTGCCCAAGGTCCGGCAACATTGACTACAACTGGCGATTCGATTTGTTCGCCATCGCTTAATTCAACACCGCAGACGCGACCATCAGATTTTAGTATTTCTACAACTTGTCTTTTGAATTTGAATTCAACGCCTAACCGCATGGCGGCGTTTGCTAAGTTAACCGTCGCAAGGAGTGGATCGTTAACATAGCCACCTTCTGGGGTGTACATAGCCTCAATTGATTCTGTTGCTTCATTCCAGAAAGCATCTTCTTGTATTTGTTTTGGTGGCCAATAACTTCCAGTATCAATTCCTGGAACTATTTCTCGCATACGATTTGCGCCAACCACTTCGTGCGCAATTCCAACTGCAGTAAACAGCTCTTGCGTACGTGGAATTGATACAACTGGAACTTTCATCATTAATACGCCAATGTTGCGAACTTCGGCAATTACTTCTTCATCTGGCGCAGCTAAATGAGTCCGCCAGTTTTTCCAACAGTGGAATGCTTCCCACGCCAGGGCAACTGCGTCGTAACTTGAATAGTTGAATCGAATTACCGCGCTCGAGGAACTAGTTGAGCCAAGTCCTGGGGCAGCCGCTTTATCAACGACAATTACATTCAATCCCTTACGGGCAAGTTCGTAAGCAACTGAAGATCCAATCACGCCGGCGCCAATTACCACTGCGTCACAACTTCGATTCATTTGCATCCAATTCAAGTAGCTTCACGCATATCTTCTCAGATCTCACCGCTAGAAATACTAATAGCCGATTAAGCAAACAAATCCAGAGGCGATAAACATGTAGGGCCCAAGGGCTAACGCAGATTTCCAGGAAGTTCGCTTTAATGCAATTCCAGTAAGGGCAACTATTCCAGCCAAGCAAAAAGTTAGGAAAATTGCGGATAGCCATTGCTCGGGGTTATACCAACCAATAGCTAAACCCAACGGAAATGCAAACTTCACGTCCCCCATTCCCATGGAGCCCCGACTACACAAATAAAGCAGAAGATAGACCAGCGTAGTAGCAAGCGCAGTTTCTAATGCCGCAATCAGGCGATCAAATTGTGATTGGGTAAGTGCAATGACTGCTTGCGCACTTATTAATAGCAGCGCCATCGCGCCAACAATTTGATTTGGCAGTCGATGTGAACGGATGTCAATGATTGAAAGCCAAAATCCAAAAAGCAGCAAAATTACAAGTGGCAAGAATTCAAGCATCCAATAAACGTAAGTGCTGGAACTAAAGTTCTTCATTTTTTGTCCACAGCCCTGCGGTAGGCTCGATTATCTAACTTTGATTAAGGGGCCACCATGAAAATTCTGATAGTTGGAGCAAGTGGACTACTTGGCTCTGGAGCAGTTTCTGCGTTATCTGATGAGAATGAAATCATCCAGGCCTCCCGCAGTGGAAAAATATCTGTTGATTTAACAGATCCGAATTCAATTGCTGCCATGTACGAGCAAGTTGGAAAAGTAGACGCTGTGATTGCAGCCACTGGAAAAGTGCCATTTAAATCAATTACCGAATTATCGCTTGAAGATTACAGATCTGGAATAGCCGACAAAGTACTCGGCCAAATTGAATTGGTTCGCCGCGGTATCGAATTTGTTAATGATGGTGGATCATTCACTTTGACGACTGGAATTCTGGCTCGAGCTGCAATTCCAACCGGCTCCGTTGCCTCTGTAGCCAACGGAGCACTTGAATCTTTTGCAATGGCAGCAGCAATTGAAATGCCTCGCGGAATTCGAATCAATGTTGTTAGTCCAAGCGTGTTAGTGGAAGCAACTGGCTACCATTCATATTTCCCAGGCTTTGATCAAGTCACACTTAAAGCAGTTGGTAAGGCTTACGCCAAATCAGTTAATGGCAAAAAGACTGGTCACACCTACGAAATTGGCTAGTAACTCCTTCTGAGGCTTCTTAAAAGTTGGATGTTCGTCACGATAATTTCAAACTTTACCCATCGTTTAGATTGGGAACCTTTTTTATTCTAAAAGTTCACTATTGCTTCGTTTCAATTTCGATTGCAATTTAGAATCCATCGGAATACTACTTCTCGAGAGACTAAGGAGTCTACATATGTTAATTTCACGAAAAATTATTGCGTTGGCAGCCGTCAGCACAATATTTCTAGCTGGATGTTCCAGCAACAGTAATGAAAGTGCCGAGGCATCACCAACATCAACGAATGCAACAAGTTGTGGTACCACGGTTGAAGAAATTGCAGCAGCCGCAAAGACAGAAGGCAAAGTTGAATTAATCGCATTGCCAGACACATGGGCAAACTACAAAGGTGTTCTAGATACATTCAAGGCTAAGTACGGTATCGAAGCACCAGTTGCTAACCCAGATGCTTCATCTGCAGACGAACTAACTGCAATCTCAACACTTCGTGGCCAGCCAGGTATGCCCGAAGTTATTGACATTGGCCCATCATTTACAAAAGAGTTCATTGAAAATGGATGGAACGCACCATACAAGACAACTAACTGGGATGAAATTCCTGACGCATTAAAAGATGCAGACGGTAACTGGATCGGTGCTTACACCGGTGTAATGTCCATCGCTTACAACAGCGCTTTAGTAAAGAATGCCCCAACAAGCTGGGCAGACCTAAAGAAGCCTGAATACAAGGGTCAAGTAACTATCAATGGCGATCCACGTGAAGCCGGCGCAGCATTCGCAGCAGTTATGGCTGCTTCGCTTGCAAATGGTGGTTCATTTGATGACATCATGCCTGGCATCAAGTACTTTGCTGAGCTAAAGAAGGCTGGAAACTTGAATCAAGCAGACATCACACCTGCTGCAATCATTTCTGGTGATGCACCAATCGCACTTGACTGGTCATACAACTTCCCAGGCCTACAGGCTGAACTGAAGACTGCTGGTTTCGAAATGCCAGTAATCACACCTACAGATGGTTTGTATGTTGGTTACTACGCACAAGCAGCAGTTTCTGAAGCTGCACATCCGTGTGCTGCACAGCTGTTTCTTGAGCACATCTCCGGAAATGATGGAGCACTTGAGTACCTAAAGGGTGGCGCAATCCCAGCACGTTACGCAGCAATGCTTGACGCCGGAGTTATTCCTGCTGATCTTGCCGCTGGCCTTCCAACCAAAGAAGCATGGGCGGCTATCAAGTTCCCATCACAAGCCCAGATTGATGCAGCCAAGTTACTCTTGACTGACAACTGGGGACCAATGGTTTCTGACTAGTCAGAAGTCAAAATCTCGAGAAGCGGCGGGTGGATTTATCCACCCGCCGCTATTGTGAATATTGATATGAGAAAAATCCGAAAATTTGCGCCAGCGTTAACTATTGCAGCCCCATTTGTAATTTTGATGTCTATCTTTCTTATCTGGCCCACTCTCACGACCATTGGAAAAGCCTTCATACATGAAGATGAATTCTCCCTTTTTAACATGGCTCGGGCAATGTCTGGCACATATAGAGATTCGTTTATTACTACTGCGCAATTAAGTCTCATCACATCATTAATTGGTGGGGGCATTGGATTACTGATGGCCATTTTGCTTCGTAGTTTGCCAGTGGAAAGCAAATCTCGAACTTTAGCTGATTCCTGGTCAGCTGTGGCGTCACAACTTGGTGGCTTACCACTTGCTTTTGCATTCATAGCGTTGCTTGGTACCCAAGGAATCCTGACAAAAGTTTTAGGGGCTTTTGGAATTGATTTAGTTGAACTTGGATTTTCATTAACTGGGCTGGCTGGCTGGGCTTTGGTGTATCTATATTTTCAGATTCCACTCATGTTCTTAATCATGACTCCAGCAGTAAGTGCCTTGCGTGCATCATGGTTTGAAAGTGCAACATCAATGGGGGCGAACGCTTGGCAGTTCTGGCGATCAGTGGGAATCCCGATTTTGCTTCCAACTATAGTTACTGGATTTGTCTTACTATTTGTTAACTCTTTTAGTGCCTACGCAACCGCATACGCACTGAGTACTGGAGCCGGCCAATTGATTCCGCTGCAAATTCGCTTCATTTTGCAGGGAAACGTAATTACTGGTGAAGATGAATTGGGCTTTGCCATAGTTACTTGGGCATTACTGCTACTCGCGCTTTCACTAGTCGCAGTTACGCTACTGCAGCGTCGTGTAAGTAGGTGGACTGAACAGTGATTTCCGTAGGCAAATTAGCTCGAACCGGTTTTTGGATTCTTCTAATTGGGTACTTTCTGCTCCCGATGTTGGCTATGGCGCGGTTTGCGTTCCAAACCATTCCTACCTTCTTGCTAACAACAGAGAACGTTTTTCAAGGTTGGGGATTTGGTTCTCTTACCGTGGCATTCCAGGATGCTGGTGTAATCAAATCAACAATCCTTAGTCTGCAACTTTGTGCAACTACCATTGCGTTGACGTTTTTTGTTCTCGTTCCATTAACAACATACGTTGAGGTTTCAGCTCCAAAATTGAAGCCTTGGCTAACGGGAGCAACGGTTGCTACCTGGCTAGTTCCACCTGTGGCACTGGTTGTTGGCGTAGCCGCAACTTTTCGACAAGTGATTCCTAGTTTCTTAACTTCGCCATTTACCTTGACATTCTTTTACTCTCTCTGGATGTTGCCATTTACATATCGCGCGATCGATGGGCAGCTGCGTCTAATCGGTGCAAAGAATCTCTTCGAGGCGGCTCAAAGTGTTGGTTGTGGCCCAATTACATTCTTTTTTAAAGTTATCTTGCCAAATTTGAAGTCTTCGCTATACATATCAGCATCCTTGATCTTTGCTGCTGTACTTGGGGAATTTACTTTTGCTTCGCTACTGCTGAAGCAGACCATGCCCGTATATCTGTGGAGTTTCCAAAGTTCACAGGCGCGGGCTGGCTTTGCATTGGCACTGTTAGTAATGGTGGCTACTGCACTCATACTCGGATTTGCCGTTGCGCGAATGCGTCGACGCGGCCTCAACTTCTCAGCGACAGGAATATAGAAATGACTGATGTCCAATTTAGAAATATTACAAAGCACTATGGGACCGAAGTCGCCCTGAGCAACTTTTCTTTGAACATCAATAGTGGTGAGCTAGTTAGTATCTTGGGGCCTTCTGGTTGTGGGAAGACGACTGCACTTCGCATTCTGGCTGGGTTTATCCAACCAACTGAAGGAAACCTTGTTGTTGGTGGCCACGGGATTTTAGACTTGCCGGCTGCTAAACGTGGATACGGAATGGTTTTTCAAAGTTATAGCTTGTTTCCAAACATGACTACCTCTGAAAACATTGAATTTCCTTTGAAGCTGCGAAAGGTAGATGCTGTTACGAGAGCCAAGAGAGTAAATGAGCTTTTAGATCTGATCAACATGGCAGAACATGCGCGAAAATTTCCGCATCAACTCTCAGGCGGACAACAGCAACGAGTTGCGCTCGCTCGAGCTGTAGCACTAGAGCCTCCTATCTTGCTTTTGGATGAACCACTGTCAGCATTGGATGCAACCGTTAGGGATCAGTTGCGAGATGAGATCCGCAGTCTGCAGAAGCGTCTTGGCATAACTACCGTCTTTGTTACACACGATCAACAGGAAGCAATGGCCATCTCAGATCGAGTTGCCGTTATGCGTAGTGGTCAAGTGGAACAACTTGGCAGCCCAAGAGATTTGTATCAGAATCCTAAAAACTCATTCGTGGCAGGGTTCGTTGGAATTTCGAATCAAATCAAATCAACAAAAATTGGTGATGCCTGGAAAGTGCTCGGCAGTAGCGTCTCGGGACCAGCGGAATTTAACACTGGTATTGCTTTCATCAGACCAGAAGACATTAAAATTACCCCAAGTCCAAATGGTATTGCCGTGATAGAAGAGATTTCGTTTCTTGGGTCATTCGTTCGGGTGTTCATGTCAGTTGATGGAGCCCGAGTTATCGCTGACCTGCAAATCTCTGATGCTGAGAATCTAGCTACTGGCCAGCAAGTAGAGCTTACGATTCGTGATGCAAATCCATTAATTGAATCGATGGGGAACAAGTGAATCACTCAAACTTAACCACTGAGGCAACTATTGGTCCCGTTGCTCAAAACGAACTTGGTTTTAGAGCGCTTAAAGTAGCAGCCGGGGAAGGATACGTTGGAGATCGACCAGGTCCAAATGCTAAAACACTTGCAACGATTTTGCATTCATCTGACTGGCACATTTGCGATGCGGAGTCGCCCGCACGTCAGGAATACTTAGATCGCTATTTTGATCCTGATTCTGCTTACCGGGCAATCTTGGGATACGTAGGAACTTACCGGCCATGGGAAATTCTTACTACCCAGGTAGCAGCAGCATTTATTCAAACACTTAATCGAATCGAAGTTGGCCCTATTAGTAAACGCCCTGTTGACGCACTTGTCATCACAGGAGACGTGACAGATAACGGGCAATTAAATGAATTGGAATGGTACCTGAACTTGCTGGACGGTCAGGAAGTTGATCCTTCAGGTGGACGTTCAAAGAGTGACTGGGTTGGCTCAGATTCGGATTCAGATTGGGATAAAAGATACTGGCATCCTGAAAGTGATGAAGCGGGAAGAGTTGATTTACCTACTGGCCATTTCGGATACCCAAATGTTCCAGGACTGATTCGCGCCGCACGCAAACCATTTAAAACTACTGGGCTGAAACACCCATGGTTAAGTGTGCACGGAAACCACGATGCGTTGCTGCAAGGCACGGTTGCTCCAAATTCCGAGTTAGACGAACTTGCAACTGGAGGCAAGCGAATTGTTGGGCTCTCTCCAGAGCACACACCACTCGATGTCATTGCAGCAATTCCAAGGATCGGTCCAGCTCGCTACATTCATACCGCAGACTCTCCTACCCAAGATGTAACTCCAGACGCTGCGCGCAGATTAAGTTCGCCAGGAAAATTTGCTGAATTGCATCTAGCTTCCAAATCCCAACCACTTGGTCACGGTTTCACGGAAAATAATGCTACCGAGGGAACCGCGTACTATTCCTACCAAGTTGGCGAGCTCATTCTTGTTGCTCTAGATACCGTGAATCATCATGGAGGTTTTGAAGGTTCGATTTCAGAGTCGCAATTGCAATGGCTCGAATCCACACTGGTGAAATTTTCGGATCGACACGTCGTAATAGCTTCACATCATCCGAGTCCTGCAATCGTGAATGACTACTGCCCAGATGGCGGCGAGCGCCGAGTATTGGGCCCTGAAATTTTGGCCAAGCTGATGAGTCATAAGAATGTTTTGGTTTGGATAAATGGTCATGAGCATGAGAATCAAATCATTTTGAACGTTGGCCTCGGCGGAAGAGTATTGCCCGAAATAAACACGGCTTCCATAATCGATTGGCCGCAACAAGCAAGAATTCTAGAATTTGCAGTGGATGGCGAAACTGCATACATAACTTCCACTGTCATAAACCATGATGGCCTGGTGGATCCAGATCTTGAAAGACTGGACTTGGCTGACATGGCAGGGCTGTCGCGGATACTTGCATTTAATGACTACCAACGCCGCGATCCACTAACAAGTATTCACCGTAAAGAAGGCAGTGTTGCGGATAGAAATTTTGTGCTTCGACTACCTAACCTTTTGCATTCCACTGATCAGTGAGTAACTGGTACTACCTTTACTCCGGTTGATTCAAGCAAAATCAAAAGATCTCGATCCTTACTTTGGGCGACTAATTCAATAACCTGATCAGTTGGCCAAGCGAGGTCACCTGAGTCTGTACGTTCTAAAAATGCAATCTTTGCGCCAGTTGCTGCCTTAAGAGCGTGAACAAATTCTGGATTTGTTGGCCCAACTAACAAAACTGATTTGGTCAGGGAATCAAACGAAACCTCGACGTCTTTTTCATGTCGGTAAATTTCCCAGTGATATCCAGCCACGATGCCCGTGCTAATCAAGATTCCCAGGGCGAATCGCATTTCATTTAATGTTGAATTACCAAAAGTTGAACTCAGGACTCCATTAAAAATTTGGAATACGACGGTGATCAGAGAAACAATGGCAACGATGCCACCTACGCCGAACAGCAAGAACAGATAGATCCGTCGAGCTGGCGAAGCCAACTCTTCTTCGGAAGTCTTTGCAAAGACTTGGATTCGATTCCAGAAGCGCACCCAGACTGGGCCACTGACCAGAATTGTGGTTACTGCTCCAAGCAAAGTGTTGATTGCTGCATCACCCACAATTAATGAACTAGTGAATGCCTCAATAATTGCCACAATGATGATGGCTATGCCGACCGTACTTGCCATCAAGCTAATGGCAGCGACAACGTACTCGTAGATTCTTTGAGTTTCAGATCTCTGGGAGTTGCGTGACAAAAGTGATTTGTGATACCACCACGAAAGCAATCCCACGAAGGCGATGGCTGCTGAAGCTGGAGCCCCATCGAAATGTTCGGATACGACTTGAGATGCAGGATCACCGATGAACCAGACTAGAGTTTGATAAATCGTTACGGTCAACGAAGTAAGTGCTAGAACTAAGCTGCCACCCACGCCAGCAACCAATACGTACGAAAGCCACATTTTGTCGTTTGTTTTAGTGTTTGCGTTTTTATTCCAGTAGTAAAACCAAAGTGCGCCAGCTATTACCAGAGTTCCGAAACCATCAAGTGAGTTGTCACGGGTAGATATCAATGCTGGTGATTGCGCGCCCAAAAACATTGGTTGCGAAAGAATTACCGATAATAAATTCGCGAGCACCTTAATCAAGCCAACAATTGCTGCGATCGCCGTGATTAACGAGCCTACGAAGTACTGAATTCGGAAATCATTCTTAGGAATTACTGAATTCGATATACGCAATACCACCAGCAACGCAATACCCCAGACGATAGCTCTGGCGCTGGTATACCCAAGAGCAGAAGCTCCATCGATTAAGTTGTATGAGACTGCGATCGCTGAGGATAAGAAAACAAGCAACGAGATAATTGCAGCTAATGTGGCAAAGAAGGTGGGAATAAATCCTGCCGCTTCAAGTGGATTGCGGGCAATTGATTTCTTAAGCCAATTAAGTAACCAAGCAAGTAGTGGGCCACTTACCACCACAAATGCCAGATTGCTGGCAAGTGAACTTTGATCCGCTACAACATCTTTTGATGAGCCAAGCAATCTTCCAAGTAGACCTGCCAGACCAACAGTAAATGTGATGAAGAGTCCAAGAGTTAATGCATATTGGAAAAAGAGTCGCACTGGTTGCGCGGTGGAGTTCGAACTCAAGCCTTTATTAGATATTTTTCGAACCACCAAAACTGTAATGGCAATTACAAGTAGCAGTGGAATAAGTGACAGGATAATGGACATTTATTTGAACTCCCCACCACATTGATAAGTTGGCCAAGGAATTCCGGAGATCTTCCACCCACTGTCGGACTTGGTTAAACGAAAAGCTTGAGATTCGGTGTAGGCACCGCCGAAAGGATCACCATTTGAATTCTCGATACTCACTTTTACAGAGGCTGAATCGCCTGTGATCGATGTATCAGAAAGTGAGATTCTAATTGAATCTTGAAGGTAAGCCTGGTCAAAATCTTCAAGTTTGCATTTGGTATCGCTAGCTAAGTATGTAATCGCTGAATCAAAGTCACGTTCAGTAACTGACTGCAAGTACTGCTGCAAAGTTCCTTCTGGAGTGTTGGCACCTAGTTGTGGCGTAGTTTCCTTTACGGCCAAAACTGCGATCAAGGCCACGATTGAAATAGCGGCTACGACAATTCCGAGTACCCGATTTGCTCTTTGATTGCTCATAATTTCAGGCTACGCCTGCTAATGCCTAATGGCAAAGACTATTTGATTGTGTTACTTGTATTCTTTTCACAAAAGAGTGAGGAAATATGAGTTCTGACCCGCTATTAACTCCATTCACTATAAAGAACCTGACACTTCGCAATCGCATTGTCAGCACCTCACACGAACCTTCATATAGCGAAGACGGACTGCCTAAAGATAGATACCGCGCTTATCACGTTGCCAAAGCAAAAGGTGGTGTTGGTCTAACCATGATCGGCGGCAGTTCGATAGTCAGTCGGGAAAGTGCGCCAGCCTTTGGAAACCTGCAGCTCTGGAAAGACGAAGCTGAACATTGGCTGCGCTTACTTACCGATGAAGTGCACGATCATGGCGCGGCAGTGATGATTCAACTTACTCACTTGGGCCACCGCAGTAGTAGTTATTCTGGCGATTGGCTGCCAACAATTTCAGTTAGCGCAGTTCGGGAACGCGCGCATCGCTCTTTCACCAAAGAAGCCGAGGACTGGGACTTAGATCGAATCAAGAGTGACTATGTCCTGGCGGCGCAACGCTGTGTTGCAGCCGGTATGGATGGCATCGACTTAATGATCCATGGACATTATCTAGATTCCTTTATGACTCCGTTTTGGAATCATCGAACCGATGAATATGGTGGTTCGCATGAAAATCGAATGCGCTATCCACTTGAAGTAATTAAGGCAATACGTGCTGCAGTTCCACAAGACTTCATAATCAGTGCCCGCATGAGCTTTGATGAACTGCGCGAAAATGGATTGGGTACTGGTGAATTACTTACTGTTGCGCAAGACATCATTGATGGTGGTGTTGATCTAATCAGCGCGCTCGGTGGCTCGATCGATTCAGATGCCCGTTTAACTCGAATGATTCCAATTATGGGAATGGCTTCAGCGCCGCACTTAGAACTTATTGGTGAGATCAAACAAAAACTAAATGTCCCTGTAATGCATGCGGGAAAGATTGCTGATGTTCCTACTGCAAGGTACGCCATTGAAGCTGGATTGCTTGATCTAGTTGGAATGACGCGTGCTCTGATTGCAGATCCATACTTACCAACAAAAATCGCTAACAAAACAGAAGATCAGATCCGACCATGTGTTGGCGCAAGCATGTGTATTGATGGCATCTACACAGCTGGCGCGGCCTTTTGTATTCATAATCCTTCAACTGGACGTGAGTTAGAACTACCGCAGGAAATTGAACTTGCAACAAAAACTAAGAACGTTGCAGTCATTGGTGGTGGTCCCGGTGGCCTAGAAGCCGCGCGCACTTTGGCAGAAAAGGGTCACACAGTCACTTTGTTGGAAGCTAACGATTCACTGGGCGGCCAAGTTAACCTTGCGACTCGCTCGCCGCGACGTCGCGATCTGCAGGGAATCATTGATTGGCGAACCCAGGAACTAAAACGCCTTGGCGTAACCGTGAAACTAAATAGTTATGTTGACGGTTCTGAGTTAGCAAAGTCTGAATTTGACGTGATCATTGTTGCAACTGGCGGGATGCCAAAGGCTTTAGAAATTCCAGGTAGCCAACATGTGATTGAAAGCTGGGACGTGCTCTCTGGAGCAAAACGACTATCCGGTGAGGTCTTAATTTATGACGATCATGGTGGAAATCAAGCTTTGGATTTGGCAGAGAATCTAGCGAGCTCTGGAGCAAAAGTTGAATTTGTAACGCCTGAGCGCACTATGGCAACTGATGTTGGTGGCATGGTGGCTTCGGCTTACTTTAAGTCACTTTCTGCACTGGGCGTTAGGTTCACAGTTCTGCGAGAACTAAATCGAATCGAAAAGAACTCTGATGGCACTTTCACGGCTTACCTCGGTATGGAAGACGAAACATGGGAAGAGTCTCGCGTTGTAACAGCAGTAGTCGCAGAAACTGGCACGACCTCGATTTCAGATGTCTACGATGACTTAGTTTCGCTTTCCTCCAATGGTGGCGAGGTATTAATCGAAGCGCTGATCAATGGCAAGCTACAGACTTCGGTGAGAAACCCTG
>Ga0114967_10001788_pt1 | contig 18045 bp, 8 predicted proteins | sample M_130628_MF_Meta_FD_92639 | JGI IMG/M metagenome (GOLD analysis project Ga0114967, IMG submission 92639) | Freshwater microbial communities from Lake Montjoie, Canada to study carbon cycling - M_130628_MF_MetaG | ecosystem: Environmental > Aquatic > Freshwater > Lake | place: Lake Montjoie... | reverse complement strand
GGACTGATAAAGGAGTTGTCCAGTATTACCTTTTGCTATGTTAGAAGCAGTGCTAACAGAACCGTTAATTATAGCATATATTGTTCCACCAACATACAAATCGCCTCTAATACCAACACCACCTGCAACTGTTAACGCACCTGTGGAAGTAGAAATAGATGGTGTAGTGTTTGTAATAGTGGTTATACCACCAACATATAAATTACCTCCAATGCCAACTCCCCCTACAACTTGTAATGCTCCGGAATTAGTCGATGATGCTGATTCAGTGCCTGACAAAGTTAATGTATTAGACCAACTAGGTGCTAATCCAGTACCGTTTGTTTGTAATATATTTCCGCCAGTTCCTGCTGCTAAGAATGCAGTGACATTTGGACTACTTTGGTATACTAATGACTGAGATGTACCACCCGCAAGATATGCATCCAATGCACCTTTTGTTCCACTTATTATTTCTGTAGAATTAGTTGCATTTGGAATAAATGTAAAAAATCCCGTACTATCATCGAACCCAAAAAATCCTGTTTTTGCACTGCCTGAAAAATATTTAAATGCAATACCTTTGTCTTTATTATCAGCACCCGTTAATGGTTGATTGTTAGATAATCCACCTAATGTTAATATTGGATCAGTGATATTTGTTACGGTACTATCTACTATTGTTGACGTACCTTGTACTATTAAATTACCTGATATTGTTAAATTATTGTTAATTTTAGTTGTACCTGTTGCAGACCCAATATTAATTGAAGTAGCAGATCCTGCAAAATTTATAGTAGTAGCATTTGCATTAATTAAATTAAATGTACCTGTATTGGTAGTTCCTAAATCTCCACCAACATATAAATTACCACCTACACCAACACCACCAATAACTTGAAATGCTCCTGATACTGTTGAAGTTGCATTTATAGTTCCTGCAAGAGTTAGTGTATTTTGAAAAACCGGACCAGTAGTTGATGCACCTGCACTAACTAATACTTGTCCAACTGTTCCAGGTCCAAAGAAACTAGTAAATCCACTACCTGTTTGGAATGGAATTTGTCCAGTAGTACCTTTTGCTATATTAGTTGCGGTGTTTATAAAAATATTTGCCGAATCTTCCCAATATGGTCCGTTAGTACCTGCAAGTAAAAAATAACCAGCGGTACTCAGTATCAACATAGTTGTTGTTCCGGTATTACTTTGATAAGGAATACTACCAAATCTTCCTCCAACAATATTGGTGGATGTGTTTGCATTTAATGCATAACCAATAACTATGCTTAATGTGTTAACATATAACGGAGCATTAGTTCCTGAACTCATCAATAGTTGACCAGCAATACCGGGGCCTACAAATCCGGTAACTCCTGAGGTACTTTGATAAAGTATTTGTCCGGCGGTTCCTGAAGAAATATTTGTAGATGTTGTTATAAGGCCTGTAAGAGAACCCTTACCATATATAATTCCACCTACCCACAAATTACTACCAATTCCAACTCCGCCGATTACTTGAAATGCTCCTGAATTAGTTGACGTTGAATTTGTGGTTCCTGCTAAGGTCATTGTATTTTGGAATACAGGAGATCCTGTTCCATAACTTACTAATACATTTCCAGTTGTACCTGCTCGAATAAAGTTTGTTAGGCCGACATCTTGTTGATAAAGTATTTGTCCAGGAAGTCCGTTTGCTACACTAGTTGCGGTTGAAATAATACCTACAACCGAAGCATTAATTATGCCCTTTACATTAAGGTCGCCACCTACATATACATTACCACCAATTCCAGCACCGCCATATACTTGCAATGCACCAGTACTAGTTGACACAGAAACTTCAGTATTAGTAAATGTACTAATGCCTGCAACATTAGTAAAGCCACCTACATATACATTACCGCCAATTCCAGCGCCACCGAATACTTGTAATGCTCCAGTATTAGTTGATAATGATTGGGTTGTGCTTTCAATGGTGGCTGTCGTAGAGACCGCAAGGCCATTCTTAACTCTGAAATCCTGATAGACTGCCATTTAGTTTCCCTTTCCACGCAACGACTTATTATACTATGTTATTTATTAGAAAGAAAAAAAGGCAAAGTTGCCCTTTTCTTTTTAAATGAATAAAATTACATAGTTACTGTAGTTCTAACAAGTTTAATAATCATATTAGATGCATTAGTTGGTTTAAATGTTATGGTTACAAGGGTTGAACTCCATGTAGCGTCAAAAACACCCAATTGTCCATAATTTGTAGAGATTCCGTATTCATTAATATATGCGTTTACACCATTATGAAACACTGAAATTTCAGAAATATGTATGTTAGCGCCGTCTACTATTTGTGCAAAATATTTTGCAGAACGAAAAACAGTAGAACTAAATGTATCTAAATTAATTTGTGTGTTTCCTGAAATGACACCACTTGTAAAACTTGCTTGTAAATTATTATTAGAATATAATGAAGATACACTAGTTCCTGAATTTAGAGACTGAGTGTATCCTGCTGTAATTTGCCCGCCAACAACTAAATCTCGACTAAGTCCAATACCACCTGTAACGTTTAATGCTCCATTATAACTGGCTGTAGCATTTGATCCTTCAGTAAATGATGCAATTCCCCGTATTTCGGATGCGCCATTTACTGTTAGATTAGTTAATGTGGTGACAGTTGCAGTTAAAACATTTAAAACAGTTGAGTTGCCAACATAAAGATTTTTAGTTATTCCAACACCGCCAGCAACTTGTAATGCTCCAGAATTTATACTAACTGCCGTTGCAGTATTTGTAATAGTGGTTGAATTTTTAATTTCAACATAACCGTTATTATTACCAATTGTAATAGCAGTAGCAGAACTAGCAAAATTTACAACAGTAGAAACAGAATTTATTAAATTAAATGTGGTAGCAGTAGTAGTAATATTACCGCCGTTGACCTCAATATTACCGCCAATATAAACATCGCCACCAATACCAGCACCGCCTACTACTTGCAATGCACCTGAATTAGTTCCTGTGCTATTAGTGGATGTTGTTAATATTGCTGCACCAGCATTTATTACGGTAGAACCGAGTGTGCTAGAAAATATTAATGTTGACCCCGATCCCGATGCTTTGATAGTATCAATGTTTAAACTGTTAGCACCTAAATATAAATCAGAAAACGGATTTGCCAGCGTACCTAAACTAACAGAATTACCAAGAGGTATTAATGTTCTAGTAAAATAACTATTGCCGCCAACATAAATGTCGCCGCCTATGCCAGCACCACCTATAATTTTTAATGCACCAGTAACAGTTGACGTTGCACTAGTACTATTATCGATGTTAACACTAGTTTTTATTATCGTATTACCTGTTTCAAATCCTATATTAATAGAAGTTGCTGATCCAGCAAAATTAATTGTAGTAGCACTTGTGTTGATTAAATTAGCAGTTAGATTATTGGTGGTAATATCTCCACCGTTTACTGCTAAGTTGCCTAGTATTACTTCATTACCACCCACATATAAATTACGACTTATACCAACACCACCTCTTACTTGTAAGGCACCTGTACTTGTGCTAGATGCATTTGCAGAATTTGTTATTGTTGTTAAATTTCTAATTGTCAAATATCCAGAAGTTGCACCTATTGTGATTGCAGTTCCTGCACCTGCAAAATTAACAGTAGTAGCACTTGTATTGATTAAATTAAAAGTTAAATTATTAGTAGTAATGTCTCCACCACGTACCTCAATATCACCTAAAACAACTTCATTACCACCTACATATAAATCTTTGCCAATGCCAACGCCCCCTATTACTTGTAGAGCACCCGTAATAGTTGATGTTGCATTTGTAGTTCCGGTAATTATAGCATTAGTAGTACCAAATCTACTATAATTATAATCGTATATAAGACCAGGATCAAATGCCGTTGATCCAACTCCATTTTGAAATGGTATAGATTTATCAAATCCATTGGCTAAATTAGATGAGGTGCTAGCAGATCCCGCTGCTAATCCCGTAGGTGTAGACCAGGTTGGTAATCCGTTTATAGATATTAACACCAACCCTGCTGTACCAATTGGAATAGTATCTGTTGTATCTAACGCAGATTGATAAACAAGAGATCCTCTTGAACCGCCGACTACATTGGTAGTAGTAGTGGCTCTTTCAATTGCACCTGTTATGTAATTAGTTACAGTATTATAAGTTAATTTAAAATCGTCAATTAGTTTACCATTATCTCCTACTATAGGAATTCTGCCTGAAGTTAGATTTCTTGCTGTTAAATTCTGTCCAGAAACACTATCTCCAACATATAAATCACCACCAATACCAACTCCACCGACTACTGTTAAAGAACCAGTCTCGGTGGATATTGCAGTGTCTGTTCCTACTAGTCGAACATTTGCTGTTTTAAATGTTCCATATGTAGCAGTACTAAATGTACCTGTTAATTCATTAGCGTTAGCATCATACCATTCTAAATATTTAGAAGAATTATTTAAAATTAATGCTGCATTTGTATCTGTCCCATTAAAATAATGAAATCTAAAACCAATACTTAAACCGTCATCTGCTTTCCATGTTCCTGTGGTAAATTCAGGAACATGCAATTCTATTATGTTATCTGTATAAACTGTATCAGTACTGAATACATAAGTAGTACCTCCAGTAAACACAACATCATTATTGAATATTGCTGGGCCTCGAACTACTAGTGATTTATCAATACCAACGCCGCCCGCAATATATAAAGCATTACCAAATGTTGTATTGGTATTTGATAAGGTGCTTGCTACTATTAAATTTTTGCCTACATAAACGCCACCTTGTACAACTAGTGCTCCTGTACCGGTAGAAGCAATAGTAGTAGTAGTAATTGAAACTATTCCAGTGGCTGTTACATTGTTAAGTGTTCCAAAGTTACCCCTGTAATAAAGATTGCCGCCTACTGTTAAATCATTTCCTACAGTTAATTGTCCGCCGATAGACGCAGTAGTTCCTACAATTAAATTTTTGGCAATTGCTGCGCCGCCGTTAACTTGCAATGCATTGGATTGATCTGTAGAACTTGTAACGGCACTAGTACCCTGGACTATTATACCATTTTTTGTTACAAAATCTTCTGTTAGTAAGGTTGCCATTTTTATTAAACAGTCATTGCTGTTCTTAATACTTTAACTGTTTTTGGCACGGTATCAATAGGAGTAAAATATAAGTTTACATATGTATCGCCTAATGAACTTGTTACATCTTTAGAAAATACTCCTAACGGTCCGTTTGATGTTATTTCTCCATACGGTGTAGCAAACGCTGTTCCGGTATTATTTGCAGTTAACATTATTTCAATTGCATGAGATCTTGCAGTAGACGTTGTTCCTTCGTCAATCTGTATTAGATATTTTGCTGATCTATATTTACTAAGCAAATAAGAGTCAATAGTATATTGTATTGTATTAGTTGTAGTTGTTTTAGTTGAGTCAAATACAGTATCTGCAATTTGTATACTTTCTGAATTTATTCTTTTACCAACACCTAGTCCGCCTAATACAGTAACTGCACCACTGTCAGTTGATGTAGATTCAGTATCATTTAAAAAACTAATATAGTTAGTGGTGCTATTTCCTCTACCTGTTACTGATTGCAATGTAGAAGTATTGTTGAATACTAATGCACCGGGAACTGTTTGACTTTGAACGATTTCAATATCTATACCGTTATCTGCTTGTCCACTAAAACTTGCAGTAGTTATAACAGGACTTGCATTAAGATATAAGAATCCACCTATTACTACATCTTCTTGAAAATACGCTCCACCGTCTACTATTAATGTTCCTATAGTAGGGTCTTGTGGAGTAACATTAGTAGTAGAAGTAAGGTGTAAAGTATTTGCAACAATACCTGTTGCTGTATTAGATGAATTGATTACCAACCATGCAGCACCACTCCATTGATAAACTTTTGCACTACCCGGAGGTGTGTATATATCTCCTTTTTGAGGATTTTGAGGAAAATTTAATATTGCCATATTGTTACTCTTTTAATCATTAAACTGCACCAACTTGTATCCAGAATGTACTAGTTCCATCTTTAATATATTGTAGATATGCAAAATTACTTGCATCTATCCATACATCACCTAACCTCGGAGATGCCGGTGTAGATGTAGTTACAAATACTTGAGGAGTATATAGTAAATAATTTTCATCTGGTATTCCTGTCCTACTGTATATATCACCTTGTATACCAACTCCGCCTGCTACAGTTAATGCTCCGGTTGTTGTAGAAGTTGATGCAATTAAATTAACAATTGATGCTGTTGTAAATGATGCAGCATCAGCATTGTTTAATCCTATTGTCATATTATCAATATTGCCCAATCCAGAAGGTTCTATAACAATTTTACCACCAGAGGTAGGTTGCAAATAGACGTTATATCCAACTGGGCTTAAATCTACTTTTCCACTACCTAATACATTAAGTTGTTTTCCTATATTAACACTACCGCCAACACCAAATCCACCTGCAACGGTTAACGCACCTGTAGAAGGATTCGTAGAAGTAGTTATTCCACCAATATTTACATCATCAGTAATACCAGCGCCACCGGATACTATTAATGCGCCAGTAGTAGGACTAGTTGATTGCCCTCCCACACCAACAGTAGTGTCGGCATTTATGCTAGCCAATCCGCGTCCGTTATAATAGAATGCACTTCCAAAACTTATTTGATTGTCGATGCCGTCAACTACAAAAGACCCATTAATTGATATTATATTACTACCTTTTCTAAAATTAGAACCACCTGTACCAGCAAAGAAATTATTAGATCCTGTAGTTAAGTTTATTGTACTGTTGTTTCCAAAAAGAAAATTATTTTCTCCATCAATTAACTTAGACCCGGCATTTGTACCAATAGCAATATTATTATTTTTTAATAAAACTCTACTTATTTTTCCACCGCCAGCATATGGTGAATAACCGTGGCCGTCGGCTGGATTACTTAGTAAAATATCTGTATACAAGCCGATATGCACCTGGCCTGGGCCAGGATAATAAGCATAGGTATAAAATTCTTGAGAATTTAGTTCCGTCATACCTACTACACCGTCAATTTTTATACGAGTACCATTGGGTATATCTTGATTATTCTGTAAGTTTAAAATTATTGGCGAACTGTTAGTGGCTCCTACAATATTATCTATAAATGCTGAATCACCTCCCCCTAATGCTTTAAGGGCGCTATCTCCTATTGCAATAGTGTTTGTAACATTACTACCTGTACTCAATGCATATCTGCCAATTGCAATAGATTTATAAGAAGTACCTAATCCACCGAGTACATTATAACCAATAGCAATACTATGTTGTCCAATTTCTCCTTCATAATAAGGTAAAGTTGCTGTACCGCGGAATACAATATTATTAACACCTTTCCACCCCTGACCTATAGTAAGATCATTAACATGGATATCTTCTGCAACCCATAAATTTCTACCAATACCTACACCGCCGGTTACTACTAATGTACCCGAATCAGTACCAGTAGATAGTGTAGTAGTTCCGGTGGCTAGTATTCTAATTGTCCCAGTTGACAAATTACTATACATACGTCCTTTAGTAAATTCAATATTACCTAAACTAGAAGCATAACTAGTTTGATATAAATTATTGGTAACTAATGTAAATCCGGTAGAAGTATTAGTAGGAGGCAATTGAGGCATTGCGCCTGCTAGAGGTAAAAACTCTCCACTTCCCCCTTTTCTAAGTCTCTTTCCACTTATTAAATTTGGCATACTAGTCTCTTTTAATTATTTGCTGTTTCTAGTACACTCAATACTAATTGAATTGCTTGAGTACTATCGCTATTATTGTAAGCACGAATGCTGTCTAATTGTTCAAGAATTAATTTACCGGTCAAAACACTGGCAGCATCTCCTTCAGGTATTTCATAGTTTTTAATAAGATAACTATCAACGTCTGCTGCTTGTCCACCATTACCTTGTGCATCCTGTAATACAGGCCGCTGTCTATGATGAATAAAACTAACAACTTGTGTTAGAGTGGAAATATTTGCAATTTGCGCCATTAGTATAATTGCTGTTACTCCAATAGGTGCTGTATATACAGTAGATGTTTGCATACCAGATGTTGGCCCGGCCCAACTAGTATATGAAGTTGCCGATGTTAGTTTTGTTGTTTTTGTTTTAAATGTGTTTAATGGTATTAACGCCATGATTTATCCTTTTATATTATCCCATACCGCCGCCTTCAATTGCTAGAATGAACGGAGTCATATTAGCAAATAAAGATTTAGTAAATGTTCTACCACTTAGAACACCTGTTGCTTGACTAATTACCAATCCTGGTCCAATTCGGAAATCGCCGTTCTGGTCAGTTGATGTAAAGAATACTTTACCGTTGTCTAATTGTACAACTTCTTTACCTTGTACTGGATCAGCAACTCCTCTTTGAGGTAATGCTCCGTAATTAGTTCCTGCACCTACATATTCAAATACATATCCGCTAGCACTAATGTAACTACGTTGATAAAAGTTTATATTTGAACCGTCTGGGAATAGGTCTGTTCTTGTAACATTTTCACCTAATTGAACAATTCGATGTGTTCCATGACGAGACCAATAACTTAACCCGTTAAATACAGAATTATATCTTCCGCCTGATTGTATATCATACATTAGTCTGGTCATTAATAAAGCAACATCTCGTCGACATTTATTTTGATCATATACTAAATTTGGATGTTGTAATTTTATAAACGCACTTACTTCATCTGCCATAAATGTCAGGTTTTCTGTTATCAGTGTTATAGCACTTCCAGCACCACTTACAGTTGGACCAGTTTTAGTTCTTAGCGTAGGTTTTACTACTAATTCAGCGGCTGCTAATGTTGCTGCACCAATGATATTTCTCATTTCTTCAAATCTTAAATCAATAAATGTAGAAGCATTCCCACCACCTGTTACTAATGGTATAAAAGTTTGTTTAGAAGCATTCTCTGGATACTTTGTATCAATGTAGGCTATAAGTTCTGATTTTAAGAAATTTCTATTTAGTTCTAATAGTACGGCGGCATTAATAATATTAGTATCGGTACTTCTTGTTAAATCTATCGGTGATGGGGTTACGCTAGAAACAGGTGTCGTTCCGTTAATAATATTGTTAATTCTAGTAACTAATGCTCTTGCAGTTGAAACTTCGGATCCTGTTCCAACCTCTCCAGACAATACTTGTTTATCTGAAGACTGAAATGTTGATGCAATTGGTGTACTAGTAATAAGATTACTTAATAATGATTTTAAATAATTATATGCATCAACTGATTGTGTTACTTCACCCGGTAATGCTGTAGAAGCACTATTATATCCCCAGTAGTATGCACCGTTTTGTATTGCCTGACGATTGCCGCCATACAATAAATCAAAACTTACACTATCAATAATATATCCTATATCTCGAGAACAACTACCTGAATCATAACTAAAAGTTGGATATACTGCTGTAATATAAGCAATTGCTTCTGCTTGTAAATACGATTTATTGGCCGGATCTTGCAACAGAGAATATGCCTTTTGTACATTTGAATTATTACTTGGTATTAATCCATTTGGTACAATTCTATTAGTTATACCAACAACTCCGTTTGTTAGTATATCAGTAATTAAACTAAAATCAGTATTGATAATTCCTGCTTCAATTGCTGTTGCAGGCAGAGTAGTAACAGGTTGTGTTCCTGCATATCTTGTTCCAGATGTATCACCAGTTACAATTTTTATTGCTACATCTCTAACATGATTTATAGCATTTGTTGTTGTTGTTAGTTCTTGATTTATTGTTCCAACTCGATCACCGTGATTCCAATATTGTATACCTGCAAAGTCAACTTGGCTTGTACCATTAAACAATAGATCTTGAGAAATGGCATCAACTATTAATCCTATATCTCGTTTGCATTTAACTCTATCATATTTAAAGCCTGCCATTGTAGGTTGTAATCTAGTAACAACTTGATTGCTAATAATTTGGTTAGTAATAGTATTTAAATGTAGTAATGCTTGTATATGGGCATCTATTTGAGAAACCGGAGTAACCGTTATTCCCGTAAATGGATCTCTATAGGCTAATCCAGACGTCGATAAAATATTAACACCTACCGGTTTCGGATCTTCTCCTGTTTCACTACTTAATACGGTATAATAAGAATTTCCACAAAAATATAAGTCAAAGAAATTATTATTAATATATCCTAATGTGTAATTATTTGTTTCGTCTGACCCACCACTTGATAATGCATAATTTAAAGTAACGGTTTGATATCCTACATCAGTTACAACAGTACCAGTTGCAATGTAAGGTACTCCATTTGCATCAGATTGCTGTCCGTATTGATCTCTAGCATACACACTATTACCAACAGCAATACCGTCAGTTACAATTCCGGATATGGTAATACTTCCGGTATTCAATGTAGAAGTTGTAGGACTTGCATTTAAAAAACCTGGAAAACTTTGTTCATTGGTATGTCCCTCAGGTGGAAGTATTTCCATAATTAAAGAAATATGTGGACGGTCGTCCAAATCAGGGATAAACGCCCTTATTTGTCCACCATTTGGCCAGAAACCATTTGGATAATATTGATTATATTCAATATCATCTGGATATGCTTTATATAATGGATTATAAATTGTTCCACTAAATGCTCTTTTTCCGTGACCTTTAGATAATAAACAAATATCGCCAAAATTAGCATTACTATTAACAATAGATGCAATACCACCATTATCAGTTTGAACACCAATAGAACAGAAGATTGTAAACACCGAAACTAACTGTGCATATCCATCATTAGTAATATGTATACCTCTGCCGCCTTGATTTAATTGTGTAAATGCATCATAAACAAAAGATTGAATAGGACTTACGTCAGATATAACGCCGCCGTCGACTAAACTTCCGCCCATTGAACCTATTGGATCTAATTTTCTACTATCCCAGTAATGAGGACCAAGACCCAATCCGCCTAATTGAATTGAAGTTTCTACGTATTCATCGACTTTTTTATCTTGTTTTGGAATTGTTGAAGTTTTACCAAAATATAGTGTAGCATCATTTCCAAAACCTACTGTAGGTTGACTTAGTCCTATTAAAAACGAACCATCCAGCAAATCTTCAACAGATGTAACTGTTGGAGGTGTTTTGACATCAGTACCGTTAATTCCAGTTAATGCAAATAAACCACCACCCAAATATTTAGGTGGGGCATATAATGGACCTTTTTCTATAATGTCTGTAATAATACCAAAATTTCTACTTACTGCTTGTTGTGGCATATAATCACCACCATATTGGAAATACGGATTAATTACCTGTGTTGAAACTGTACCTGTTTGAACAGTAATAGGAGTGTTTGCTATTATCTGTAATGCTATATCTCGAGCATAATTAAGAGCCATGGTTGTTGTAGTTTCTTGACCTGCTACCTGATTATATCCAAAATTCCAGTAGGCTAAACCTGCCTCAATAGATTTAGAATTACCGCCTAACAGTATATCTTGACTTACTGCATCAATAATTAATCCAGTATCTCTATAACACAAATCTTGATCATAGTTAAATGCATCTGGGTTATAAGTACTATTAATATAAGCAATAGTTTCTGCAACTAAAAATTTTCTGTTTTTTTGTAAAATATCATATGCATTAATAACATCGGGATTAGTACTAGCAGTTAACGCAATAGGCGTTTTATTTGTAACTACACCCGGACCTGCATCAATAATATTAGTAATAATAGATTTAGCAGTTTCAATTATATCGGCTTCGGCAGAGGTTCCCGGAGTATCACCAAATATTTGTGTTACTTTAGATTGAAGCGCCGTTACGGGAATGTTTTGTATTATTTGTCCTGCAATACTAGACAAATGATCAAAGGCTGCAATTGTTTCTGTTTTTTCAGTTGCAATATTAGACTGACTTCCGTTAACATCAAAATAGTAAACAGCCGATTGAATTGCTTGTCGATTCCCTCCGTGTAATAAATCAAAAGATATTGAATCTACTATAAATCCTACATCTCGTTTACATGTTGAACTGTTATATGCGTAAAACCTTGTAGCCCAAACATAGGCATTAACTTCTTCTGCTATATATTCTTTATTTTCTTGTAATTTTGATACAGCATTTTGAACACCTAACAAATTACTAGGACTACCATTTGGAATGATAGTGTCGGTCCATCTTGTATTCTTACCGCTTAAAATATCTGTTAAAGTATTAAACAATGTATTAACTACATTAACTTCATTAATTGTACCTCCTTGTGTACTAGTATTTTGATATATACTAACAGTAGGTGTAAAAAATCTTTGAATTAAATCTTCAGTTGGTGTTATATTTTGTATAATTTTTACTGACAAATCTTTTAAATATTTAATTGCTGCGGTGGTTGTAGTTATTTCTGATGCAATATCTCCAGTATATCCACTACGCTTCCAATATTGTAATCCAGCAAATGTACTTTGACTGTAATATTCAGTAGGATATAATAAATCCAATGCTATAGAATCAATTATAATACCTGAATCCCTTCTACATTTAATTTCATTGTATGGAAATAATTTATGAGATAAAAATCTATTAGTATAATTTAATGTATTTTCTTGAATAAATGTTCTATTGGCCTGCATTAATATTTCAGCACTAACATATGCGGCATCAGGTCCTGTGCTCTTATAAACTTCAGGAGCAACACTTGGGCCATTATTAATAATATTGGTAATTATTCCAAATAAAACATCTAGTGAGTTAGATGCTATTTCCCCGCCAAGTATCGAATAATTTTTAACTTGTCCGTATTTTTTAGATGCGCCAATTATATCAGGGGCTGTCTGATTGACAATAATTTTGTGTGTTAACGTATTAAGATAGTTGATAGCAGCGGTAGTTTGTTTTTCTTGCCCAGCAATTAAACTTACTACTCCATCATAATACGCCAGTCCACTTTCAACAGATTTTTCATTTCCACCAAATGTTGCATCGTAAGCAACATTTTCAACTAGTATACCCACATCTCGAAAACACAATTCTTGATTATATTTAAATGAAGATGTAGTTATACTATCCCACCATATGCTTCCATTAACTTCAACATTATCAGCAATTTTTTTATTAATATAACCAACTATTTGTTCCTGAAGGAATGATTTGTTGGCTAGTAGCAATGTCCGAGCACTAAAAAATCCAATATTTTGTTGGCCTGAATTAATTGTATCACCTTGTTTAATAGTTCCGAGTGTAGGAGTTACTATAATACTAGTAGCAGTTGCCGGCCATGTTCCATAACCTACTGCACTTGGTATTTGTACAGTTTGAGTTGGTATAAACATACTACCATCTCTAAGCCAAGGACCGCTTTGATTGGTACAGTTTTGAATATACGGACTGTGGAATAAATCAATTCGTTCACCTTCAGGCAATGGTGGAAATGCAGTTGCATACGCACCCCTATTGAATCCTTGGGCGTATGGACCTGCTAATAATCCGCTGCGACCATTTAAAAAAGTCATATAGTTAAGATAGCATCCGCTATCTACATGAAATAAATCTTGTGTTTTATTAATTGGTTCAATAAAAGTTGTACGGATATCACTACCTCTAATACTAGTATAAGGTTTCATTCTTAGAGGATTGTCTTCTAGATAAAATCCAGCACTGACTAAAATTTGTGTACCTGGTTGATAGTATGGACTATTAAGTGCTGCACCAATAGTTCGGCAAGCACGGCTAGCATCCATTGCTCGACCATCGTTAGTATCATTGCCATCCATAGTAACATATAACACATTAGTAACTACAGGTGCTGTACCAATTGGATTAGAACCTCTTACTCTAATGTCACCATATATATCAGTTACACCTGCATAAGGTTTAATCTCAATTGTACCTGTAGTGGATGCAATTATTTTTGTATATATATCATGAATATATGCTTCGGCCCATTGTGTAGACGTATCTCCTATTTTTCCTGTATTATCTTGTTTTGGAAATACTTTGTCTGCACTAAGTTTTTCTTCTACCCATACATCTTGTTTAACACCAACACCACCTAATACTTGCAAAACACCTGTATCATATGATGTTGCATTCTCCTCCTCAGCAACTAATATCCTATCGGTAGTAAGTCTACCAATGGATGGATTGTAAGTTAATCCATCCATGGCTCCGGCAATATCAATATATAACGAACTTTGATAATCTGTTATATCTTCTTTTAAAACAAAAGAAAGATTATATTCATGGTCTACATTAGTATTAGTGAATAATATATAGGTAGTTGTATTTGCAAATTCAATTCTGCCATAAATATGGCCACCAACATTTAAATCTTTTTCAATACCAAGACCACCTGACAAATATAAAGAGGCTTTTTTACGATTTACTTTTGTATCGTATAACCCATCCCATAGCCATGCATCACCTTGATAAGGATGTGTAGAGTTTCCAACATTTTCTGTATTTTCAAATGTACTTAGATAATCAGTTCCTGTACCTACTTGTTTTATTCGATTTATATAAAGTGTTCTCCATGCTAAACCGTCATATCCTATATCCCATTTTGATGCTTGAGTTGGACGTAAATCACTTTTAATTTTTGAATTTATAGTAAAAGTTTTACCGTATGATTCGGCATCCTCGCCTGGATCCCAATCACTTTCTCCCCCTATTGATACGTTCCCAGCTAACCATATAAGGCCAGTAGTGGAGCTAGACACTATGTAGTATCTTGAACTGTATTGGTTTAGCACATTAATATTCGACATTTATCTAATCCTTCAGATGTATTTATTTGTTAATGAACTCTTAGTTCTATAGCATTTACCATTGCAGTAGACTTGTGCGGCCAATTTGGATGACTTCTGAAGCGTAATATTATTCCAAAATTTGAATTTTGTACATCTGATATTGTTAATTTTGTGTTCCATAAAGTTGTGTCACTACCGTAAATTGTTATAGGATCTAGATGCAATGATGCTAAATTATCTCCTATGATATCATTATCTAAATATAGTTGAATTGTTTCATCTGATATTCTCCCATGTCTTTGCATATTTAATCTTAATTCAATACCAGATAATACATCAGGAAGACCAATGAAGTTAAATCCTGTCATCTTTAAAAAATAAGTTTTTTCAACTAAATCATGATTTGGTTGTTTAGCAATATGCAATAAATCTCTTGCAGTCTTAATTGAACCACCTTCTAAATTTTTAAGTGAATAAAAATTATTAGTTTCAATCCACGACACATGAGTGTTTTCACCGCCATCTTCGGCATATTGTATCACGGTTGTAGGTAGGGCCCAATTGGAATTCATACCGTATTTACCTTATTGTAAATTGTACGCACTAAATGAAAAAGGCCCCTAAGAGCCTTTTTCTCTAAAATTAAAAATATTTTAGATAGTGTGATTTAAACTGATCACAGTATTAACACCTGTACCAGTTGCAGCACCTAATGTCCATTTTGCAACTTGATTATTAGATAGATATGCTGTTCCAGTATTAGATCTGTTAATAACTCTTGCCTTGCGAGCAGTTAATTTAGTGATCCAATATGTTGCACCGCCAAAATCTGTTCCAATGATGTGCATTTTACCTGCTGTTAATGTACCTGTAGATAAAATACAAATACCTTTACCGTCTTGATTTTGAACTAGATATCTACGGCTAGATTCTTGTTTAAGAATATCACCATTTGTTCTAGATTGACTAGCAGTTGTTAGGTAAGATATAATTGTAATTGCATCTTGTGTAGAAGTTGTCAATACCGCAGTTCCGTTAGTATGGTATGCTACGTTAGTTCCAGTAAAAGTTACAGTCGGTGCTGTTAAATATCCCGAACCTGCGGATGTAATTGTAACGCTGGTAACTGTGTTACCTGTCTTAACTGGAGTACCAGTTGCGGTGATACCGCCTGTAATTTGTGGAGCAGTAAAACTTACTGTAATTGTACTTGTTCCTGATGGCTTGTTTGCTGGCAATGTAACAGATGCTACACCTTCAGCGCCAACTCCAGTCTTTCCACCACTTGCATGATTTTGATAAGGCGTAGTTGCATTACCAAAGAATTTCTTTTTAATCGGACGTCCCATTTTGTTTCTCCTTAAAATAAACTAGTAGATTCTATCTACTACGCGGTGGGGTACCGCATAAACTCTAACCTAAGAGTGAACAATACTATTTATTAAAATAGTAGATATTCAATGTCTTCAAAAAAACCTATTGAACAAGAAATACGTGGCATATTATCATGATTTACTACTACTTGATGTGGCTCAGTATTTCTAAAAATTACTGCTTGTGTTAGATAATAACTATCAACATATATACAGTTTTGTTGATTTATTTTTTTTAAAGAAACACCATTCGATTGATGTATTGTTATTGGCTCAATATCTGTTGTATAAAATTTAGTTTCAGTATTTTCGCAATTTAAAACTGGAATATTTATTCTGCATTTAGAATATGTATCTTCGTCTATATGAATAAGTCCTTCTTTTTTATGATTTACATATAATCCTATAAATCTTATATTAATATTTAAAGGTGCAATCATGTCTAATAATTCTGGAACGTGATTTAATAATTCTTGATGAGTTATTAAACTTTGTGGTTTATTATTTTCTTTTCCTATCCATAGTGCTGGATCATTATAAATGTCTCGCCATGACGAACCTGTATTCCATAATAAATGTGGATTTTTATAAATGTATTCCTTTATTTTATTAGCACTAGGAACCCAGTCTAAATTTAAATATTTGTAGTATTTCATAGTTTTATTTAATCAACAAAAAACCCGCCGAGGCAGGTTTCTTGTTTGTATAAAATACAGATTACTTGAAACTTACGTTTGCAGAAGTAATACGAACTTTTCCTAGGTAGTCAGCGGCATTACCTAGAGAAGAAGCAGTGTTGCTCAACTCTACATAACCGTAACGTGTTAGGAAACCAACTACTGGCTCAAATGTTGCTGGATCTAAAACAACACCAGAACTCATTAGAGGAATATATGGGCAATAGAACGCAGCAGCATCTGCTTCGCTTGTACCTTTGTATCCAACTAGGATCTGATTGTCATCATCACTATCACTCTTGTATGCATCAACATAGATACGCATAGCGCCATTCAATGTACCAACAAACTTGGTGTTTGTAGGTGCTTCAAATGTACCTTCTGTTGTACGAGCAAATGCGCTTGTAGTAGCAGATTGTAGAATTGTTAATGCTTGGTTAGAAATAACAGCCCAGTTAGCAGAACCACGACGTGTACGTTGAGCAATCAAGTTGCTTACGCGGTTGATCTGGATTGCTAGGGCAGCGTGTTCGTCACCAACAAATGTTGCTGTACCAGAAACTAGAGCCTGGTCATAAGTTTCTTCGATAGAAGCCAATGAACGTAGACTTGCTAGAATCTCTTGGTCGATTTCAGCGGTGATTTCTTGTGCTAGTGCAGCCATGATTTCTGCTTCGATGTCAATACCTTGTTGGGCTTGTGCATCTTGAGCAGCCTCGAATGTCCAACGTGCGCTTAGTTTACGAGACTTAGCTTCAACGCTAGTTTTCAAGATTTGGATGCTCATACGCTTGCCTGGTGTACCTTCTAGTTTAGAAGTTACATCAGCACCTGCTGTAGCACTGTTGTTACCAGAGTAAGCAGCAGCAATCTTGAATGGGCTTAGGGCTTCTTCACCTGCTGTAACTACATCACCACCAGAAACGCCATCTGCATAGCGAACACGTAGAGTGTGGATTTGACCAACAGGGCCAGTCATAGGTTGAACACCGATGATTTCGTTGGCGATAACTGTAGGCATTACACGACGAATAACTGGAAGAATAACGCGATTTAAAGTTGCGATATTACCAGCGCTGGTTGAACCAGCGGTTGCGCTTTCAGACAAACTGCGACGTGTGTTTTCTAGGCAAACGCCCATGCTTGCACGACGGTTACCAGTTAGGCCTTCAAGCAGAGCTTCTTTGGTCTCTGACCATCTTT
>Ga0114967_10001787_pt1 | contig 18046 bp, 12 predicted proteins | sample M_130628_MF_Meta_FD_92639 | JGI IMG/M metagenome (GOLD analysis project Ga0114967, IMG submission 92639) | Freshwater microbial communities from Lake Montjoie, Canada to study carbon cycling - M_130628_MF_MetaG | ecosystem: Environmental > Aquatic > Freshwater > Lake | place: Lake Montjoie... | reverse complement strand
GCGCCATTGAGAAGCAGCAGAAACACCCCAAGTAGGGAAAGCCAGCCCGCCAGTATTCTCCGCATGAAGCGTAGGTTTTTCACGAGTTTAATACCCGGTGCCAGGCGTCCGTTTGATTAAGGAGCCAGACTGATGACTGAATTGTCGGTGACAGAATTCAGATTGAAATTTCCTGCAGCGGCCCTTGTTTTCTCAGCCGCTGTGATGGCGCGACAATTGAGCAGCACATATGCAAACTGCCTCCCCTGAGTGGTGATGAGGGTTCCATTGTGGGCTGTGTTAGCCACTGAAGTCCCACTCAAAAGCGGGGGCGCGCCTGCGATAAGGGCCTGCCCCGCTGCGGTAAGCATCACCTTGGTGGTGGAGACGCTCAGGCGAGGGTCGCCCTTGGCCAGAAGCCACAAGAACAAATCCCAAAGATCGGTGTCCTGAACCGGTTTGTTGCTGATTTTCAACGAGGTAAGATTCACGCCATCAGGAGGAAGCGTAACGTAATGAACGCCGACAATGTCCCGATCATCCTTGGCAAGCACCTCGAAAGCCATGGTCGCAAAGTTCTGCCCCGGCATGTCCGGCGCGGCGTCCCAACTCACACGAAGTTTTGTTCCGGTGGGCACGCCCGCCCCAAGCACTCCAGCGGTGGGAACGGTAAAGGTCTTTGGGACCAACAACTTGTCCCAGGTTCGGACGCCGCCAACAAAACCCACAAGCGCCGTCTCCACGGTGGCCGTTCCCGGAGCGGAAACTTGGTAGTCGATGTCGACAACACTGCTACCAGGCTGTTGGGAAACTTTAAGGACAAGCGGCTGCGTTGGCCTCTTTACGGGCGAATACACATCGAAGCGCATGCGACGCTCTAGGCATTCCACGACCTTGTCTCGAACCGCCCAGACGTTGCCAGATGGATCGAAGGCCGCGCCGCGGGTGGTGGCAGCAGAGGAATAAACAGCCGAGCCAACGAGCGTAATATTGTTAGCCTGAAAAACGCGAGAAGCTCCGTTAACCCCGAGACTACCCCATACATTCTCGGATCCCACCAAGAGAAGTCCATCTCGACTCATCGCAAATGCCTTATCTCCCCCAAATCCTGCGGTTGCCCCATTTGCGTACTGTTCGAGATAATTAGTTGTATTCTGTGCCGATCTTTTCAAAAAAGCACCATTGGATAAGAACTGCGAAATATGATACCAATTCTGAGGTGTATCATACGCTAGGACAAAACCTTCTGGTGAATAAGCAACTGCGGCCGGGCCGTTCTGGAACTGCCCCGGTAAATCGCCCTGCTGGCCGAACTTGAGTTTAAAGGCTCCGGCGCTATCAAAGACTTGAATGCGACGGTTGCCCCAATCTGCGACATAAACGTTTTTAAGTTCGTCCACGGCAATGGCGTGAACCATGTAACCAGATGAAGCAGAGAACTGACCATCCGCCGCGCCCGCCGTGCCCCAACTGCGCAGAAGGGTGCCGGCTGAATCAAAGACCTTCACCGCCGTGTCGCCCTGATCGAAGACGTACACGTTTCCAAGGCCGTCCACCGCAAGCCCGCCTACGTCGGTGAATGCTCTCGTCCAGGTCTTCGTATAAGCGCCCGCAAGTGTGTACTGCTCGATGGTTGTACATTTGGAGCTGGCGTTGAGAGTGCCCACGTAAATAGCTGTATCTGAAATGGTAATACACTTGCGCGATACGTTTGGCAGCGCAAACACGGTTACCAACGTCCCGCTAGCGGTTGCATTTGCACTCATTGTAATGGTGCCGCCACTCATGGTGGAAATGGTCGTTCCGCTAGGGATACCCGAGCCACTGAGCAGCATCCCAGTAGAAAAACCTAGTGTGCTAGCCGCCAAAATTCTTTGAGTGCCCGAAACAAGAGTTGCTCCGCTAATGGTCACGCCACCGGGAACGGCCAGAGACCGACCGGCCCACTGCCAGTTATCTTGGCCGCCCTGCTGGGCCTGAGCGGCGCTGCCGAGACACAGAAGGGCTCCACACAACAAAAACACGAGAAATAAAGGGTGGTGTGTTTTTTGCATAACAACTTGGCAATTTCTGAGACTAAGGAAGCGGGTGAGGAGACGGGCACTCAGGAAACATTTTCATACATAAAAACACCTCTCAGCGAACCACAATGAGTCTGACTCTTACCTGTAAAAGGTCGTATTTTAATGAAATATGCAATGGAATTTGCATTCGTATAGCGCTTTTACATTCCTCGCAACAGGAAGTAGACGCGCATATGGCTTGATAGAATGCGCCCAAATTTTGTGTCAACGCTTCCGAACATAAAGCCGTGCTCGCGGGCTCAATATATATAAAATTTTTAGCGTAAAAGCTTTAGCATGACCTGCTCAGGGGTATAGCTCTGCTTGAACATTAACGAAGTCCACTGCTCCAAAGCCTGACTGCGCAGCAGTGCGGTCAGTTCATTGGGTATGTTCGCATCCTGCGACACACTCAGCACCCGCTGGAGCGAGACAGAACTTTCTCGAGCGGCATCAATCAAACTGTGTATTTGACTCTGACTCGAGGCGTTATTGGCTTCCAACTGGGCCAGCGAAGACACAGCTGAAGCTATCACGCTAGCATCAATCTCGGATAACGTCGGAGCCGCAGTGGTCTCAAAGTAACCCGCGGTGGTGCTCGTCGTACCAGTTTTCTCCATGAAATACCCATCCTCAGTGGTGGTGAGAGTCATGAAACCCAAATCCATATTGGGCAGGTTAGTCCATTTGTTAGGATTCGCAGAGTCCGATGAGGGAAGCTTGGCGAGCGTATTTCCCGAGATATCAATCCCAGGAAGTTGAAGGGCGACCAGGGGATAATCTGAACTCCAATTCGAAAAATCCATGGACTCTCCCGAAACCCACTGCCAACTGTTATCCACAAGTTGCGCCCCCAACCACCCTTCCTTATTAAAATCCGTGCCTAAGGAAGACGCCATTTTATCCAATTCACTCTGGCTGGTGACGACAGCAAGATAACCGCCCTTCGCCTCCGCATTCGCCGCTGCATCGGACCAAACGCCAGAAAAGTCCTCGTACGAATATGTGTTAGGATTTTGGGTGGTAGTACCAGCGAAATAACGGGATGTCGCATTCCCAAAGATATTTGCCAAGTCTGTTACCTTCAAACTGGGCTGGCTAACACTCACCGACTGAGCTGCATTTGGGGCCGATAAAGTCAAATTCACGGAAGTTGATCCAGAGGCGAATAGCGCCACCCCATTGAAAGACCCTGTCGCAAGTTGGTCGTAATAGTTTTTCAATTGAATGAACTCCTTCTCGTAGGAGGCTTTGTCTGCGACTGAACGAGTCGGGTCGTTGAGCATCCCTTTCAACTCACTGACCCGATCTAGTAAACCACTCATTCCAAAAAGCGCATCCTGCTGCGTCTGGAGGTACGATAAGGAATTAGACAAATTCAGAAGGTGCCCCTGAGCCAAATTAGCCCTCGAACTGATCTGAAGCGACACCCCTGACTGAGCAGGGTGATCAGCCACCACTGCCACAGCTGAACCGGAAGAGAGCCGACTAATCCGACTCTGAATATCTAAAGAGAGACGCTGACTTTGCGGCGTAGCCAACACTGAAATACTGCTAAGTGGATTGATTGTCATTTTTGCTACACACGTCAACTCGGCAAGCATCGCGCTGGATTAAACGCGGAATGAAACATGCGTGTCCATCTAATTCAATAATCAGGTTCCAGATTTAAACTCATAAAATCCGATGCCTTCCGTCCGCTAATCGCTCTGAGCGACATTCGCAATGGCCCACTTGCTGTTAGCGGCATGAAAACCTATCCCGTGCGCGTTGGAATGCTCTCCAGTAACCTGCTATTTTCCGAAGGGTATCCTGAAACCGTCTTCTTCGGAGCAACGCGGCTAGGCGTAGACAAAAAAGCTGACGCTCTTTTTCTCAGACCTGACAAATCACAGGCATGTGATACAACTAGGTAAATTCTAGAATGATCCCACGCTTTGTGGAACCAATCAAATCGTTGGAATAGGAATTAATCAGTGCGCAACGAGGGTGCCCAATTCGCATCGAAGTCTGCCATCTGCCGTTGAAAGCCCAGTTCGAAGCTTATCAGAAAGCGTTGTGGCGATAGGCTCCCATCACAGGAGCGTCGGGGTTCACTTCAGGTCCGAAGTAACGCAACACCACCAAGGGCTCAGTCTCGCTCAGATTCTCGAAAGTAACCCCCGCTTTCGCACCAGCCTCGGTGCAGAAGAACTCGTCTTCAGTCAGCTCCGTGAAGCGAATCAGCTTGGGACTGTTCAGTGCCTGGCCGTTGATCTTGCCAACGCCCTGAACACAAATAAGTCCGTAAGCTCCCTTGTCGTGAATCGTGCACTTCACTCCAGGTTCAACCGTAAGTTCTTTTGCCGTAAATAGCTGCTCTTTCTTAATGCGACCGTACACAATCCAGCGGTCCACGTAACCTTCCGCACGCGTGTCCGCAACGGGAACCGGTTCGAGGTAATGGTTGTCTTTGAAATTTGCGTCACAGTTACCTTCCCAATCCAACTGATCGACAATGAAATCGATGTCGTTGTGGTGCTCCTTGGGCATGTCTTTCACCAGCAAATCCCAGGGCACATAACGGCCTTCCACCAAGTTCTGGTACATCCCGAAAACGTCGCTACCCCACTGAGGTTCGTAGGTGCAAAGCGAACCGGGCGCGTGCAGAACGCAAGGCGGGATCAGCCAGCCCGTCCCCGGCTTGAGACGGTAGGCGCGCGAAAGATCGAGGATGCCGTTGTCTCCCTTATTCCAGTCTGCGATGCACTTGCGGACTTGGTCCTTGGTCGTACCCGGTTCCAATCCCATGAACGTGTAGGGAAAATTGTTGCCCACATTATTGTGTTGAGGCGGGAAGTAGTAAGACTCCGGTTTGCCTTCAAGTCCCACGAGCTTGGCCTGTTCAGCGCTCTGGTGCATGTGATGCGGGATCGGCCCCATATTGTCGAAGAACTTCGAGTAGACAGGCCACTTGTGGTATTTGTTCCAAATGGAGTCGCCGATCAAACCCGCGCCGCATTCCGCTACGGCTTCCTGCAACGTGAAGCGCTGTTTGCCTGCGACCACGTAGGAGAGACCTTCGTCTTCGGTACGGTTGTCGTTGGCGGCCGGCGTGGTCGATGCGAACCAGCGTTCGTCAATCCCACCACGGTTGAGGCCGAAAGCGTAAAGATCATCTGGATGGAGCTTCAGGCGCTTACCGGGCTGCAAAAAAGAGCGGGGCACCCAGCAGGGCGCCAGACGTAATAGTCCACCAGTGGCCTCTAGTTGAGACTCGACGGCAGAGCGGACATTCTTGGTGATGACTTGAAGAGAGGTGACGTGGTTCATGAGGTTTGTGGCTGCGGGGCAATTCCCATTTGCGAGTTGGAATGATTCACGCCAGCGAGCCGTAATCAATGCTTTTACTCAAAAGGAATGGGACGCTTAGCCGAGGAACTTACTTGCATTTCAATGTCCAAATGATACGCCCCGAGACATGCTCATTTTTGTCATCGTCGGTTTGCTGGTAATCACAGCACTGGTGTACATGCCTCGCCTTTTGGGGGTTGTCTACATCCCGCACACGAGAGTGGGGCTCATCGAGAAGCTCTGGAGCGCCCGCGGATCGCTTTCCGAGGGACATATCATCGCGACGGCCAATGAGGCTGGAATGCAAAGCCGCGTGTTGCGAGGCGGCATTCACTTCGGGCTCTTTCCCTGGCAATACCGAATCCACCGCGTGCCGTTGGTGAGCATTTCAGAAGGCCGCATTGGTTATGTGTACGCCAAGGACGGCTCTCCGCTGGAAGCCCAGCAGACACTCGGGCGCACCGTGGAGTGCAACCAGTTTCAAGACACCGACGCGTTCCTCAGTAAAAAAGGCCAGCGAGGCCGGCAGAGAGCCATTCTTCGCGAAGGCGTTTACGCGATCAACACCGCTCAGTTCGTTATCCTGACAGAAACTGCCATTTACAGCTTGGACGAAGACGAGACTTATTCTCTCTGGCAAAACGAACTGGCGCAACTGAATGGGTTTCGTCCGGTGATCATAAGCTCTATTGTAGACGAAGCGGCAACCGCCCCGGGCACCGCGTTCCCCGCCTCGGGACCAGGAGGACGCACCGACGCTATTGGGATCGTCGCCGTGCAAGACGGTCCGACGATTCCCGCCGGCGAAACCATCGCTCCAGCCATTAAAGCTAATCACAACTATTTTCAGGACATCGAAACCTTCCTCGCAAACGGCGGTTGCCGGGGTCGCCAACTCCAAGTGCTTACCGACGGCACGTTTTTCATAAATCGCTGGTTTGCGACCATAGAGCTCGGACAAAAGACGCTCGTGCCAATCGGCTTTGTCGGCGTGGTTGTCTCGTATTACGGTGAAACAGGAACAGACACCACGGGCTCAACTTTCCGTTATGGCGAGCAGGTCGCTGTCGGCGAAAAAGGCGTGTGGCGCGAGGCTCTTACTCCCGGCAAATACCCCCTGAACCCCTACGCGATCAAAATAGAACTGGTTCCCACCGTGAATTTTGTATTGCGCTGGATCACGGGTCAAAGCGAAAGCCACCGCTACGACGAGCAATTGGCGACTTTAGAAATTATCACCGCGGACGGGTACGAACCGTTGTTGCCGCTTTCCTTAGTGCTGCACATTGACTACCAAAAAGCGCCGTCAGTTGTGCAGCGGTTCGGTGATGTAAAACGACTCATCACCCAAACGTTGGATCCTATTTTGACTGCCTATTTCCGCGATGTTGCGCAGGGCTCTCGTATGCTCGATCTACTCACGCATCGCGAGGATATCCAAAAACGAGCGACACTCGAATTGAGCAAGCGGTTTGAGGAGTTCGATATCAACTGTGTGGCTGTCCTGATCGGGCGACCCGAATCAAAGATTGCCGACCAGACGACGGATCCCATCGAGAAGTTATTCGATCAGTTGCGGATCCGGCGCCTGGCTGAAGAGCAACGTGAGACCTACGCCAAACAGCAAGAGGCGGAATTTCACCTCAAAGCTTTGCAGGAGGCGAAGGCGATTGCTGGTAAGCAGCAAGAATTGACGCAGTCAAAAATCGAGATCGAAGTGGCGACAAACCGTGCGGAAGCCCAGTTGGCCGAGGCGCAGCGGATGGCGAAGAAGGACATAGCACTGGCGGAAGGGCGCGCGAAAGCGCAGGTACTTGAGGGGCAGGGCGAGGCCTCTAAAATTACACAAATCGGTGAAGCAGAAGCTGCAGTGTTCGCCCAAAAAATCGCCGCCTATGGGGATCCCCGCCTCTTTGCTTTGCGCGATGTTGCGGAGCGTTTCGCGAATTCAAAACAGCCATTAGTGCCAGAAAGACTTCTGGTTACAGGAGGCTCTGGAGAGCAGCCCAGCAGTCTCATGCAAACGCTTTTGACCCTGATGATATCCGAAAAAACCGACACCGGGTTCAATGCTCCGGCTCCAGTTTCCCCAAAGGTTCCGAATCCCAACGCTTGACTCTCTGCGCTTCCAGCTTTCCTCTAATCCTCTTATGAAATGGTTTCCCCTTCTCCCCGCAATCGTCGTTTTTTCAGCCAGCGCCCTTTACGCCGCAACACCAATCGCGGCTGAGCTCCGCACCAACGGGTACGCGCTTGGCACCCAATCGTACACCTTCAAACAGTTCACCTTTGAGGAGGCCTGCGCCAAGACGGCCTCAGCCGGTTTAAAGACAACCGAACTTTTCCCAGGTCAGAAGATCTCAGCGGCTTTGCCCACAGAAAAGACTGGGCCCGGAGTTTCCGCTGAGGGACTCGCAGCAATCAAAGACATCCTCAAGAAGAACGGCTTACAAGCCGTCGCGATTGGTGTGATCGGAATTCCTAAGGACGAAGAAGGTGCACGGAAAGTTTTCGCCTTCGCCAAAGAATTAGAAATCAAAGTCATCAACACCGAAAGCACCGAGTCCATCGACACTATCGACAAGATGGTCAAGGAATTCGACATCAAGGTCGGTTACCACAACCACCCACAGCGCCCAGACAAACCCGACTACAAAGTATGGGACCCGAACTACATCATTGAACTCACCAAGGACAAAGACGCACGTATCGGTTCTTGCGCAGACCTCGGGCACTGGACCAACTCCGGCTTATCGGCGGCGGACTGTATTCGTATCCTCAAAGGCCGCGTCGTTTCTAGCCACATTAAAGACATTCAAATGGGCGGCACCAAAGTTGTTCGCGCTGGCGAAGGACGGGCCAACTTAGGTGAGGCGTTAAAGGCGTTGAAGGAAGTGGGTTTTGACGGCCCTATTTCCATTGAACACGAAGCGAACTGGGAAGATAATGTGGGAGATGTAGTTTCCTACGTTGACTTTGTGAAGAAACAAGGGAAGTAGGCTCGTCTCCCTATTTGCCGATACAGAACGTGCTGAAAATCTGTCCCAGCAGATCCTCAGTATCTTTCTGGCCGACTACTTCGCCGGCCGAATTTAACGCCGCTCGCAATTCTTCAGCAACGAATTCGGGCGGCGTTCCCGCGTGAAGCGCCGCCTCGGCCGCTTGGAGAAATGTCAGCGAGCGGCGCAGGCAATCCTGATGGCGCGCGTTAATTGCGACGTCGTTGGCGGCGTCGTGAAGACCAAGTCCCTCGCTCAACTTGAGTTCGATGGCGTCCTCTAACCGGTTTAGCCCTTCCCCAGACAGACAGGACAGGCGAACAGCCTCGACATCTTTCCACGCGGGATGCTCAGGCAAATCCGCTTTGTTAAGAACCACGACAACGTTATCCCGTTTTGCTGCGAGGACTTGCCCCGGAACTGTAGTGCTGTCAAAAACCTCCAGCACCAAATCGGCCTGCTCTAACTGCTTGCGCGCCCGCTGGATGCCCTCCAGCTCCAAGGCGTCCGCCTGATCTCGTAGCCCTGCTGTATCCACCAAACGTAACGGCCAACCGCGCACCATCACCGACTCTTCCAAAGTGTCGCGCGTGGTTCCGGGAATGCTGCTGACAATCGCACGCTCAAACCCCAGCAACCGATTGAGAAGACTGCTTTTACCCACGTTGGGAGCTCCGCTCAAAACGGTACGAACACCCGCCCGAAGCACTCGCCCCTGCCGCGCCGTCGCAAGCAACGCCTCCAATTCGTGGGCCACACTACGCATCCGCTCAAGGAACACCGCGCCAGTGTCGGGAGAAATGTCGTCCTCCGGAAAATCAATGTAAGCCTCAAGATGCGCGAGCAAATCCAGCAACTGTTTCTGTAACTCACGGATACGCAATCCGAGGCGCCCCTCCAGCTGATTGGCCGCAGCACGCAATGCTATATCGCTCTGCGCACCAATTAGATCCATCACGGCTTCAGCCTGTGTCAAATCCAGTTTGCCGTTCAAATACGCCCGCCGCGTAAACTCCCCTGGCCCCGCCGCGTTCGCTCCCGAGCGCAGCAGCAGCTCGAGGATACGCCGAGTCACCAGCGATCCGCCATGACACCCGATTTCCACCACATCCTCACCCGTAAAACTTGCCGGTCCCGGAAAAACCGTGAGCAATACCTCATCGATTACCGCCCCATTTTCCATCACCGCCCCAAAATGCTGCATCCTAGGACGCAACGCTTTCTGAGAGCCGCGTGCCACAAAAACGCGCGCGGCAACCACCAAGGCCTCGGGTCCGCTCACGCGAATCAAAGCGACGGCCCCCTGCCCCGGAGGCGTCGCGATGGCTGCTACGGTATCCATGGAAAAGCGAAGCGGGCTACGATGGCTAGACGGTTGCGGACAAGATGACAGAAAGTTCAGCCATGAAACGGCGGTTTTGCTCCATCGTCCCCACTGAAACGCGCACCCACTCGGGCAGGCCATACGCCGCCATGTCGCGAATAATAATCCCCTGCTTCATCAAGGCGCTAAACACCGTTTTACCGTTGCCGACTTTCACGAGAACGAAGTTGGCATGACTTGGAACGTATTCCAAACCGAGTTGGGCGAAACTAGCCTCCATATAAGCGCGCCCTTCATCGGTGATTTCGCGGGTCCGGGTCTGGTGTTCGATGTCCAGCAAACCAGCGAGCGCACCTGCCTGCGCAATCCCATTGGTATTAAAGGGTTGACGTGTTTTCTGAAGGACGCTGATAAGCTCAGCGGGAGCTAGTCCGTAGCCGATGCGCAGATTTGCGAGACCCTGTATTTTAGAAAAAGTGCGTAACACCACAACGTTGCGGCCCTCGCGCACAAACTTGAGAGTATCGGGCGGGTTGGCGAGAAACTCGAAATAGGCTTCATCAAAAATCACCACCACGTGAGGCGGCACTTTGTCCATAAAGCGATCGATTTCCTCTTGAGAAACCAAGGTGCCGGTTGGGTTGTTCGGGTTGGCGATGAAGAGTTCCTTTGTGGCAGGAGTGATCGCCGCGGCCATCGCATCCAGATCGTGACGGAAACCTGGATCCGGCACCTCGACCGTGGTTGCACCAAACAGTGTCGCCATCAATTTGTAGACGACGAACGCGTGTTTGGCAGTCACCACCTCGTCGCCCGGTTTAAGAAAAGCGTGCCCGATAAATTCGATGATCTCGTTTGAACCGCATCCGAGGATCACGTTTTCTCGGCTCAAACCGCATTTCTCCGCGATCGCCTCGCGCAAATAGTAACCGCCACCATCTGGATAAAAATGACTGCGCTCCAACGTTTTCCGCATCGCCTCAAGTGCCTTGGGTGAGGGTCCAAGAGGATTCTCGTTGGAGGCAAGCTTGATGATAGAAGAGGGATCCAACCCCAATTCCCGCGCCACATCTTCGATGGGCTTTCCGGGTTCGTAAGACAACAAGTCGCGCAGCCAAGGGTGTGATAGATTCCAGATGGAGGACATAAAGCGGTGAGACTAAAGGAAGGACGCACCCAGCGACAAGGACTACGCTACGGAGCCAAAGGCGCGGTTGATTTCCAACAAGTCTTCCGCGCGCGCCTGACCCGTGGTTCCCAATTGATGCACCGTCGAGGAGGCCGCGAGCATCGCCAATTCCATCGCCTCCCCAAGCGAGGCTCCCACCGCCAAGGCCGCAGTAAGCGCTGCCGTTACGGAATCCCCCGCCCCCACAATATCAATGGGTCCCCTCACCGGCAGTGAGCGAGCCGACAACGCCTTCTGACCCGGCAACGCGCCCAGCATTCCCTCCTCTGCAAGTGTGACAAAAGCGGCGCACTGATTGCGGTCGGCAATGGCCTCCAAGGCCGTCTGTAGGGCTGTTGTGCTTGGCAGTGGCGTGCCCGGTTGAAGCGCGCAGAGCTCACTGCGGTTCAACTTAAAAATCAAGGGAGGGTACAACCCCAACCCGCTACGAGAATCTGCTAAAACGGGGATCTCAATCGCCAGTTGCGCAAGCTCTCGACGAACCACCTCGGTGACCACGCCGGTTTCAGGAATATCGACTTGGTCCATCACGCTAATGGCGTCCACATGGCCAGCCAAACTCGCCACGGACTTTGCGAGAGCGTCAGAAACGCATTCTGGAGTGGCACTCCAGTTTTTGGAATCCAAACGGCTCAACTCCCGAGGCAACTGCTCCGGGGCAAGCAACAGCGGTTTGCAGTACGTAAAAGTGCGGCGTTGCGGGGTATTCAGGAAATGGCGCAAATCGATCCCTGATAGCGAAGACAGCGCCCGAGACAGCTCATACCCTTCCCCGTCATCACCACAAAATCCAACTGGAAAAATCGTTCCGACACCCAATCCCACGAGGTTGTTGAGGACCGTTCCTGCGGCTCCCGGCTGTGCACGCACGCGCGTCACTTTGTAAACGGGCAGCCCAGTTTCAATCGATAATTCGTGATGCGCCGAATCGATTTCGAGATAGCGATCCAGACAAAAATCGCCGACCACCGCGAGGCGCAGTTTCGCAAACGAGTTCAATAAATCCCGCAACCGCTCCTGATCCATATTGAAAAGTATTGCTGATTAAATCACGCCAAACGCTTCCAGAGATGCTGGATGAAGGCCGCATTGTCGCACTGCAAATACGCCATCGGAGCGCCCATTCGTGAGAAGCTTTTACAAAAACGCAAGTAATACGCCGGGTTAGTCTTAGGCGGCTCCCCATGGGCCCAATCCCAGCCGCCGCCATCTTGTAAATCCACGACAAAAATAGAATGTCCCGCCACAGGCGCGCGCCCCTTTTGTAAACGGAGGTTGTTCACGCAGCTCAAACTCTTTTCGAAAACCTGCGGCCCCATAATCGCGGAGCCAACCGACAACACCACACCGCCCTCCAAGTTTGCCACCGAACCGCCGAACAATTTGAAATCCAGTTCGGCCCCACGTCCCAAAACGCCCCCATTAAACGCAGGATGATTGGCGATAATATCATAACCGATCCCGGGATGCACCGTCATGGGGACCGAGTGTTTCCACGCGGACGCCAGAATGGACGCATGCTTCCAGCGATGCTCCACGGCAACGCGCCCCGCACCCCAACCGCGCTCCAGCATCGTGCGAAGCAAGTCTGCGCGCGCTGGCGTGAGTGGATGAGCGGGTGCCTGGGAGATGAGCGTGTGCAACGCGCCCGGGTCAGGCAACGTCACACCGTCTTCATGGATAAAGCGTCCTAAGGAAAGCCCGTAACCAAGTTCCTCCAACGCTCCGGCAAGGAGTGCGAGATGGATGAAATCCCCCGTTTCCTTCCAACAACCAAACGTACCGGAAGCCACATTATCAGCCACGCCCTCGGTACTTGCGCCCAGCCAAGCGTACTCCCAATCGTGAATAGTCCCTGCTCCATTGGTAGCCAGATGCGTGAGCCAACCGCGTTCCATCAAGGCGTCCAAAACCAAAGCCGCGCCATTGCGTAAAAGGTGCGCACCGTAAATCAGAATGACCGCGGCATCACGCTCCCGAGCGGCGCGGATCGCTTCCGCAGCGCGGTCCAACTGGATCGCTGCATCATCGGAAATAGCAGAGGGTGAGGCGCTGAGCGGGAGCAGAACGTCTTCACAACGCGTCAGGCTACGACGCTCAGCCAGCGGTTGGACCCGCAATTGGGACAGGTCCAAGGGAACGAGCGCTTGATGAGCCGTTCGCGAACTCATGAAAGCAACAAGGGTGCAATCAACTCCAAAGCATTTCGAAAGTCGGGCAACGCTGCGTGCGCCCCAGCCGCCCTCAGTTGGTTAAACTTCCACGGATCACAAACGCCGGAGCCGTTGTGATTCTCGTCCGAACACACGGCCACGGCTGCGCCGCCAAGACGCACCGCCTCCGCAATCTCCACAGGACCGTCGCCAAACGCCAACAACTGTTCGCCGGAAATTCCAGCCTCCGCGAGGATACGCTCAAACACCGCCCGCTTCGTGAATTGCGACGGATCCAGCGGAGACCCGTGGATGCGTTCTCCAAAAAAGTGGGCGATCCCCAAAAGCTCAGCCTCTTCGCGCACCCTATGTTCCACAGTTGAACTGAGAACAAATAATTGTACACCGCGCGCTGCCAGGAATTCCAACAGCGCACGTGCTCCGGCAACAACGTAGGCGTCAGGTGCAACAGTTTTGGAGTAAACTTGCGCAGTGCGTTCGCGGATTTGGGCGTCCAAACGATCCTGAAAAGTGACCCGAAGCTGCTCAGGATCCAGCTGGGCGCCGCCTTGAGAAAGCGACCACTCTGCGAAAGCGCGCATTTGCTCGATGGTCGGCTTTCCATTGAGAGCCAAAATCAAAGTAGTGAGTTCCCCCCGCGTTTCCGAATCCCGCGTACTCAAACTGGGCGGCATATTTTCCTCGAACACTTCGAGCATCAATTCCGGCCAGCCATGCCGCAGCCAAGACAGCGTGCCGTCGAAATCAAAAACGACGTGAGTCACTTTACCCAAACAAAGTGGCTCAACCTCCCATTTTGCGGACGTTGCGAGCGGTTCACTTGTCGGGAAATGATTCATCAAAAGAAGATGGGGATTACTAAAATAGCGACGATATTAGCAACCTTGATCATAGGGTTGATCGCTGGCCCTGAAGTATCTTTGTAAGGATCGCCCACCGTATCTCCCGTAACGGCAGCGCCATGAGCAGGCGAGTGTTTCCCGCCATGGTTTCCCTCTTCAATGTACTTCTTCGCGTTATCCCACGCCCCACCGCTGGAGGTCATGGCGAGTCCCATGAAAAGTCCGGTGACAATGGTTCCCACCAAAAATCCACCCAACACTGTTTTTCCGAGCATCGGAGTTGCCGCGATGCAAACCACAAACAACACCGGCAACAGCGCGGGAATGATCATCTCGCGCAACGCCGCCTTGGTCACGATGTCCACGCAAGTCCCGTATTCAGGCAACTCCGTGCCGAGCAATATCCCGGGCTTCGCCTTAAGCTGACGGCGCACTTCCTCCACCACGGCGCCGGCCGCCCGCCCCACTGCATCCATGCTGAACGCGGAAAAAACAAACGGGAGTAATCCGCCCAAAAACAGACCAATGATGACCTTAGGATCGTTGAGCGAAAAATCCAATGCACCCGCAACCAGTCGCCCTGCATGCTCGAGATGCACGCGCAGCTCCTCCACGTAGGTCCCGAACAGCACCACCGCTGCAAGCCCCGCCGAGGCGATCGCGTATCCCTTGGTCACGGCCTTCATCGTATTGCCCACTGCGTCAAGCTCATCAGTAATCCCGCGCACCTCCGCAGGAAGTCCTGCCATCACAGCAATCCCGCCAGCGTTGTCCGTGATCGGCCCAAACGCGTCCAAAGAGATGATGATTCCCGCCATGGACAACATCGCCATTACGGCGACCGCGATCCCGTACAAACCGGCTAGTTCGTATGAGCCCAAAATTGCCGCACCGATGCAAAGGACCGGAAGCGCCGTAGCGTGTTGGCCCATCGCGAGTCCTGCGATGATGTTAGTCGCATGGCCCGTTTCGCAAGCTTTGGCGATTTTACGCACCGGCGCGTGATGTGTGGAGGTATAATAATTGGTGATAGCCACAACGAGCCCGGTCATCACCAGTCCAATTAGAGACGCGCCGTATACGCTACCAGCACCGAGAGTTTTTCCGTCCAATACTACGCCCGAGCCGAACAGCGATTGAGTGATCGGCCACAGCGCCACGGCGGAGACGATCCCCGAAACCCCCACGCCAGACATCAATGCCGCTGCGGGTGCCAACCGAGTCATATTCACGAAGAGCACGCCCACAATCGCACCCAAAATGGAAATGCCGCCCAGCAAAAAGGGAAACAGCATCGCATTTGGAAAGCCTTTAAGAGTGAGTCCCGCGATGAGCACCGCACCAATCAGACTGACCGCATAAGTCTCAAAAACGTCGGCGGCCATTCCTGCGCAGTCGCCGACATTGTCGCCAACGTTATCCGCGATGGTGGCCGGATTGCGGGGATCATCTTCGTCGAGATTGCTTTCGATTTTGCCCACGAGATCCGCGCCCACGTCTGCCGCCTTCGTGTAAATACCGCCGCCCAAACGGGCGAACACACTGATGAGACTCGCCCCAAGAGCCAACCCCACAAGACTATGCAACGCCTCCGCCTGTCCCTGCCAGCGTTGCACGCCCTCAAAAAAGAGCGCGGTAGAAAGCAGCGCCAAGCCCACCACCAGCAAGCCCGTCACCGCCCCGCCATTGAATGCCACGTTCAACGCCGCACGCCGACTGTGAACAGCACCCTGGGCCGTGCGCACATTGGCAAGCACGGCAACGCGCATCCCGATAAAACCTGCGGCCAGCGAACACACCGCACCCAAGAGGAACCCTAGCGCAGTTGCCGCACCCAGCTTCCAAAACAACAGTGCAAAAAGTACCGCAGCAATCAAACTGATCGAGGCCAGTTGACGGTTTAAGTACGCCTTGGCTCCCTCCTCAATGGCCGCAGCGATCTCTCTCATACGCTGATGTTCAATTCGAATTTTAAGGATTGAAAAGATCAACCCGAACGCGACCAACAAGCCTATTACGGAACAAACAATAACAATGGGGATTCCAGAGGTTTCGAAAAAGGAAGCAGGAATCATGGGGGAACTCATAATTAAAAGGGGGTTCTGAGGATGGGGAGAAGGAGGGGGGAGAGCGAAGGAGTGGGGAGTAATTCTAACCAAGACGGAAGAGCGTCTCGCTTAATTCAAACTTTTCATTTAACGGAGAAGACGTATTAGCTCACTTATAAAGTCATTATAGGACATCAAGCCCTATGAGCGATGAGCTGGAGAATTGCTTTTTGAGCGTGCAGACGATTCTCGGCCTGATCAAAAAGTGTTTCCGCGTGCGCTTCAAAAGTTTCCGCCGTGATCTCTTTCCCACGATAGGCGGGCAAACAATGCATCACTAGCGCTCCGGGAGTTGCCAACTCCACCAATGCGTCGTTGATCTGGTATTTTGCAAGGGAAGCCATCCGCTCAGCAGCCTCCAACTCCTTGCCCATACTCACCCAAACATCTGTGTAAAGCACATCGACTCCGCGGGCCGCCTCATTCGGATCCTCAAAAACCAAGATCTGCCCCGTACGTCGCGCTCGCTCCAAGAGCGTGTCGCTAGGCTGAAACCCGGCTGGAGCCGCAATACGCAACTCAAGATCCAACTTCGCCGCGGCCCAAATCCATGAGGCAGCCACGTTGCAAGCGCCGTCGCCGACAAAGCAAACCGAGCGCCCTTCCAAAGAGCCCATGCGTTCACGAATCGTCTGTAAATCGGCTAAAATCTGACAGGGATGCTCATCATCCGTAAGCGCGTTAACCGTGGGAATTCGGGAATACTGCGCAAATGTTTCCACATCCGACTGCAAAAACGTTCGGATAACGGCCCCATCCAACATCCGCCCCATCACGCGGGCGGTGTCCTCAATGGGTTCGCCTCGCCCCAATTGGATGTCAGTCGCTGACAAAAACATGACCGATCCACCTAATTCGCGGATTCCCACCTCGAAGGATACTCGGGTGCGAGTGGAGGATTTGCTAAAAATGAGCGCCCAACACTGGCCGGCAAGCGGCAGGAACTCATGATGGCCGCGGGAGGCCTTGAGCGTTTCGGCGAGATCCAAAACGTCGTAAATTTCATCCCTTGTAAGGGCTTCTATCGAAAGCAAATGTTTCATGAGAAGAAAAGTTTCAGGCTACCCGCTTAGACCTGAGGTAAAGCAGCGAGCACCCCGCCGAGGATTCGAATTGCTTCGTCAATTTCTGTCTCCGAAACATTCAAAGGAGGCAACCACCGCAACGTATGCGTTCCAGAGGGGATCGTGAGTAAACCAGCCTCATGCAGGCGTTCCACGAGAAAGATCGAGGGCGCCTTGCCCGCAGGCAGCATGCAGCGCGAGGCAAAATCAGCCACCATCTCGATGCCGATCATCAACCCGACGCACCGGATTTCCCGGATCCAGCCAGAATGCAACGCTTGCAAGCCCGCCAACGCGTGACGGCCCTGTTGACGCACATTTTCTAAAAGATGCTCCCTTTCAATAATACCAAGCACTTCCAATGCGCCTACACACATTAATGGGGTTCCGCCAAATGTCGTCCCATGCGAGCCCTGCCCCAGTAAATCACACAGAGGCTTCACCTCGCCGCTTCGCATTTGAACCAGGCGGGCGCTCACCCAGACCGCTCCGACAGGAAAACCGCCCGCGATGCCTTTGGCCCAAGAAACGGCGTCGGGCTTGATATCTGGAGCCAGCGAGTCCCAACCGTTCCAATCACCCGTGCGCCCGAGGCCGCATTGCACCTCGTCGAACATCAAGAGACAGGAACGTTGCTCGCAAATCGCTCGGGCCGCGCGCAGGTAGGCCGCATCGGTAGCGTGAATTCCGCCTTCACCTTGGACGGGTTCCAAAAGTACAGCTGCCGTATCGGGATCCTCCATGGCATCGGAGAGTGCCGTGACATCATTAAAAGGAATATGGCGGTAACCTGCCACCATTGGCTCAAACCCCTTTTTCACCTTGTCTTGGCCTGTGGCGGCGATTCCACCCAAAGTTCTACCGTGAAAGGAGCCGAGCATGGTGATGATTCCCCGGCGTAAGGGAGCATCGGGATTGCTTGTGCCGCCGTTGGGATGGGCAAAACCGTTGGTCTCATTGCCAAACTTGCG
>Ga0114967_10001786_pt1 | contig 18048 bp, 22 predicted proteins | sample M_130628_MF_Meta_FD_92639 | JGI IMG/M metagenome (GOLD analysis project Ga0114967, IMG submission 92639) | Freshwater microbial communities from Lake Montjoie, Canada to study carbon cycling - M_130628_MF_MetaG | ecosystem: Environmental > Aquatic > Freshwater > Lake | place: Lake Montjoie... | reverse complement strand
TGTAATCTATTTCTATCATCCATATACATTACAAACTTCTGATGTGCGTGAGGGTCACGTGTATCTGATAAACACCGTAGGGGTAGTTCTTTAAACTTATCACACCAATAGTTCGCTATCTCACCTCTACGCTTTTGCCATTCATCTATGTATTTTGCTCTAACTAATATCTGGGCGCAATCTTGTTCGCTCATCTTACTGTTAGTACCTACATTGTGGAATGCAGGCTTATTGTTATCTCTATACGTTGATGCAAACAAATATAGTTGTTCGTCATTCGTTACAATAGCACCGCCATTACCTGAGCTAGGTAAGTTCTTTGTAGGATCAAAGCTGATAGACATACCACTACCAACATCACCATTGCATACTAACCAATGCTGTGCTCCGTCCACTATAATAGCATTTGCACTGGCATACCCTGCAATGGGCCAGGGCTTGCGACCACCATAACCCATTACACAAGTATATCCCTTTAGACTATTTTCTACTTCAATAACACCGTTCTTATCAGTATCAACCAAGTCTACATCCCATCCAGCACTTAATAATGAATTCAATGTTGCTGGATAAGTTAAGTTAGGTATACGAATCTTAGGATTATTTTTAAATGTTTCTAAGTGTTTTTGTTTCTTGTATCGTGCGATAATCTCTAATGCCTGTGTGCCACTATGAACAGTAATAGCATATTGTGTCTTGGTACGATGTTTTAGCCATTCTTCAAACGAACGGGTATAATGACCACCTACAAGTTGTCCATCTTTGAGGGCACGGTGAGTTGCATCAAGCAACTCTTCACCGATGTTCTTATACTGTCTTGCTAGACCGAAGTGAGGGATTTGCATTTTTTTGCCCAAGCTATATATCCGCCATTAGCAACAGACCATGGGCAATACTTTTCCCATAATGCTTTTGATTGTTCAGTATTTTCTTTCATCAACTTGTCTATATTGACTCTGGATTTATATCCATTTAGAGTCCAATCGTGTGCTTTTAATGCGGTTTCTAATTCGTTCATTTTATTTTATCTTTCCAATATCTTGATGTACTAAGCCACTCATAATATCTTTCAAAACCTTCTTCTACATCTACTTTAGGATCATAACCAAAGTCTTTACGTGCGGCATCAATGTTTAATGCCCCACGACTTGGAAAATCTGCGTCTTTGTCTTTCACTTCAATTGTTCCTTTACCTGCAATTTTAACTGCTAGATTTGCGGCATCTAACAAACTGCGACTATGACTCTTTGTAATATTATATGTCTTATTGTTTGTGTTGGGGCTTAATGCGGCTGCAACAATTCCATCTGCGGCATCTTCTACATAAGTAAAGTCTAATGTTTCATTTGCACCATTAACTTTAAGTGTTCCATTACACATAGCAGTCAACATAAACTTAGCAATAACTCTATCCTCAACATCTAACGGTCCATATACCGCACTAGGACGAATGATAGTATGAGTAAAACAATTACGACGGCTATAATCTTTGACAATATGTTCACCGGATAATTTCATAATACCATACTGACCTTGTGGCTTACAATTATAATCTTCTGTTACATCGTCAGTAAAATCACCATACACCATTGAACTACTGATGTATAAGAATTTACATACATTGTGTTTCTTTGCCGATTCACATAGATTCATCAATCCTTCCATCATTGTTCTTGCACCTATTGCTGGGTTAGCATTAACAACTTTTTGACGGGGGAAACTAGCCATATGAATAATAATTGCAGGCTGATGTTTTTGTATCAACCAATCAATGTTATCACTATTGCTTATATCGATGTTGTATATGTGTCCCGTCTTAATTTTCTTAAGACGTTCACTCATTAAGTAATCAATTTCATCTTGCGGGATGATACCATAAGTGGTGCGAGTATCAGTAATGACAATATCATGTCCCAATGATTCTAATTTACTAACTACGTGATGTCCAATAAGACCGAGACCGCCTGTTACTAGTATATTCATTCGTATTTCAACTTCCAAAATGTTAATTGTTTATGTGTTAGATATGCCCTAATCTGATAAATGTGGCCATAACTATATATGTCATGGTTACGATGCCAACTGGGTGTAGGATTAGAGTTTTCCATTATCCACTTACCTTGTTCTGTTTGTTGCCATTCATATATAGGTTGTGCAACCATTAAATCAGGATCTTCGACATCACCCATTCTAATAGTATGAACTACTTCTGTAATAGTTACAATCTCTTCCCCGTTGTCAGACACTTGTACCTGATACTTGGGTCTAGTGAATTCGTCTTTAGACTGCCATTGTTGCTTTGATAGGGCCATGACTTTGATAGTTCTCTAAATGTATATCTTCCATTGTCATCTCAAAGAGATTATTCTTTGATGCATTTAACATTAATGTAGGCAATGGATATGTTTCACGTGTTAGTTGTTCTTTAACTTGGTCAATATGATCTTTATAGATATGTGTATCTCCCATACTGATAACCAGTTCACCTACTTTTAAATCACACTGATGCGCCAATAGATGTGTAAGTAATGCATAACTAGCAATGTTAAAAGGTAAACCCAAGAACACATCAACACTACGCTGATACATATGGCAAGATAGTTCACGATTTTTGTTGACATAATATTGACTCATAACGTGACAAGGGGGCAATGCCATTTCGTCTAGCTCACTCACGTTCCAAGCACTTAGTATGTGCCTGCGCCCATTAGGATCTTCAGTTAATCCTTTAATGAGATTTGCCAATTGGTCGACTTCTGTTTTATCAACGGCAAGGCGTGTACCACCTTTGTGTGCCTGGCCCATATCTTTTTCTGTGCGATACTTATTCCAGTGACGCCATTGTACCCCGTAGATACGACCAAGGTCACCTTCAAATTTCTTTTTGTCTTTCCAAATTGGTGATAATGCATTTGGTGTCCAAATCGTAACGGTATCTTCTCTACTACCATGGGTAATCTCTGCCAATCTACGCTCATCACTACTTCCTTCAATAAACCAAAGTAGTTCACCGACACAAGCTTTCCATGCAAGTTTCTTAGTAGTGACTGCGGGAAAACCCCTACGCAAATCAAAGCGAAGATGACGTCCAAACACACTATAAGTGCCAACACCAGTTCTATCATCTTTTATTTCTCCGTTATTTAGTATATCTTGTAATAGTTCTAAATATTGTTTCATAATTTACCTAATAGTCTGTCTGTCTCTGGTTGTACGGTGTCTGCAATACTTTGAACATTGAGGACAAATTCTACACTCACTATCATATCATCTAGTTCATCTAGTTTGCGACTGACTGCTTCTTCTATTTGGTCAGGGCTCAGTCCTTGTTGTAGAAACTTTTGAATATTGATAGTCTGTTGTTTTTTACCCTGAAGTTTAATAATTAACTTCTTAATAAATTCTACAGGTATCTTATTCTTTTCTACATCTTCAAGGATATGTTCCCACTTTGAAATAAATTCTGGTGACATTAGACACTAACTTTTGCTCTTGGTTTCTTAACTTTAACTGGTTTTGTTTCTATAACTGCAGGTTCTGCAATAGTAGGATCTAAACTTTTTGCCTCATCGGTCAAACGCTTTGCTTCTGCTAATAAGCCCTTTGCTTCACGTTCCATTTTCTGTGCTTGTTCAATACGTTGTTTAGCCAATGATGCATCGCCTAGTAGATCACCTGTTGGTGTTACTGGGTTTTGATTACCACGCATTCTACGAATTACGTCAGCTGGATCTTGCATTCCGCGACTGTCATCTAATTCTTGCAAACGCTTAACTGCACTTTCCCCTTGTTTCATTTCATCTAGTATCTTATTCAATTCATCTAAACGAATTGTTTGATTAGGTGAGGGTGTCATTAGAATTGATGCTGTTTGAACTTTTTTCAATTGTCCTTCAAGGTGCAAAACCTGTAGAATTGGGCGACCGTCTTTTGCATAAGAACGATTTAATGCGTCTGCCAAATGCTCACTGTTTTGCCCAATATCACTTTCGATACATTTAATTAATGGATCGTGTATATGTTGATTTAATGTTTCAGTATAAGTGACTAGACACATATGTGCTTCACCTGGTACTTCTCTGAATACTATTGCAACTTTTCTATCTCCGTGTTTACCAACGTGTCGTGTAAAACTCATAGTTGTGTTCTCCTCTTATATAAGCTTAAGATATTTAACTGATATTCATCAATCAAATATTTTTATTGGATAGTATGATGACCCCATTGTTTGCTAAAATATGAATTAATAGTTTTTTGGGCATCCGTATTACTAGTTAAATCAAATCCACAACAATAGTAATGATAGATTCCGGTACCTTGTTTACTAAAATTTACGTGCTGTAACCAAGGATCAAATTCTCCAAAGCCTACGCCATCGGTAATATCTATTAAATGTTTGTTTACTGCTTCCATGAATGCAGTAATTTTCAATAATTGAATTTGTTTATCAGTATGGGGAGTGAACACGTTTGACCAAACATTATTAATTACATTTTCCCAAAAAGTAGAAGGTACATAACCTACACCCATGTCAGTAACAGTTGGGGTCGTCATTAGAATAAATTTCTTACCATATACCATGTGAAAATTCTTAATCAATTGAATTTGATTTCTATTGATTGAGTCATTAAAATACAAATTTACAACTGTTTTTAAATCATAAACCGGAGTTTTAGACAATGTTTCATTTAAATTAATACTAGCATAGTCAACGTGATTCCAAATTGATGTTGGCATCATTAAGTAGGTAGCATACGATAATTTGCCCGAATACACTTTTCTAATTTCAGAAATTAACTGTTGCCAATAAAATAAATGCTCATATGATTCTAAGTTATAGTTACCCTCACTGATAAAAATACCTTGCACTTTATATTGTTCCGCAGTTATTGCAATTTTTCGTTGATATTCAATGATGTTGTTAAACATTGATTGCTCAGTATACTTATTAAAATCCGGAGTCAATAATACATCGGTAACACTATCTACAATTTGTAATGACAACCATACCTGCAATCCCTGAGATTTTGCATATTCAACTAGTTTCCAAGTATCTTTGGGAATTGTTTTATCACTGTTTGCTACATCGGTAAGACTAATACGCCCTGTATGTTTGTCAATAGGTGTTTGCAAAAGTAAAATTACCCCAGTAAATCCTATTTGTTTAATTTTGTCAACTACTGGTTTTATCGATTCGAATGAGGTAGTGTGATATCCATTTATATCAAATTGATTTTTTGGTGTGTCATATCTATAATCAATCTTTGCCAATCTAAATTTATCTACCGATATCGTAGCAGGAGTTTCAAACTGCGAAATAGGTTTTGGAATAATTGGTTTAGATTCTGGCTCTGGTTGAGCAGACCCGCCGCCACCGCACCCAGTTAATAATACAAGTAGAAGTAATAAACTAGTTGAAAGTTTTTTCATGACCATTTCAATTCATAAAATGTAGCATCTTTAGGATCTTCAAATGCCACGTTGCCCAAATAATATTCTACCAGAAATAAGTGACTGGTTTGAATAATACAAAATCTGCCTTTAAGGTTATCTAAAACCCATTGCTTGGAATCAAACGTCAATGGAGTAGACGCTATTGTAAAATGTTTTGGATAGAAGTCTACTTCTCTTTTACCAAACCAAATATAGGGATCAATTTCATATTCTGTCATTTGGTTAAGTTATCCAACATCTTATACTTTTCCCAAGCATCAACTACTACAGGTGTAGTATTATCATTAGTAGGTACAACTTGCATCCATAAACCATGACCTAGCTTTGCCGGATGATTATACTGATAATGATAACCATCTTTACGGCCTTCATTATCAAATACTCTAGGTTGATGTATCCTACCTGAGAAATATAATCTAGTAGCCAATTCTTTTACTTTGGTAAAATCATATTCACTAAGTGCATATGAGTGGGTAGTCCGTGTCACAGGTGTACCATCCTCATAATATTGTTGTACTACTTGCATAAAGGTTTCATAGTTAGGACACAATGTGCGTGTTACAATAAACATAACCTGATCCTCGGACACTTCGTTTGCCATCAAACTATTCAAGCACCCACCGAGGCTTGTACCAATGTACATCATACAATCATCTTTCTATTTTGTTTAGCGTAGTCACTATATACTTGTTTACCGTTTTCTCTAATCCATTCAACTATGGGTTGCGGATCAACTTCAAATGCTTCTTTAAGTTCATCGTAAGCCATTGTGCTATTAAATTCATAAATCTCATACGCACGGTGACTATTAACCTTAGCACGAAGGAGCATCATTTGTAACGGAATGCCTGATGGCTGAGTAGGAATTCGTTCTTCTTTAAGAATAGCAACAACTTTTTGTTGTTCCCATTCGTTGTACTTGCTCATATGCAAATCAACATCGTGTAGACTTTCAAGACCTAGCATATCCCACATTGCTAGATAGTGTTTAGTTTTCTTCTTTCTTGAGGAGTACATATAACATCTCTGCTTTATTAATAGCGTTTGCCAATGAAGGTTCTGTTTCTGCTAGTTTAAGAATTTCTTTCCACTGATACCATTGTGTAATGTAGTGTTTGTCAGGATCTTCTTTAATCATTGTACGGTCCAACGATCCACTCTTACGTGAGTAGATAGTCTTACCACCATCAGGTGTTTCGTAAATGATTATTTCTTCACTGGACTTAATCATCGACATCTTTTATCATTCCCAAGAATCTAACTAAGGCAATAACAAAAAGCCAACATAAGCCTAATATAAGTATTGAAATTATAATATGATCTAGCCAACTCATACATTATTTTTCATCATAGATAGCAAATGTACCGAATGGGGGATTGGGATTCTTATCACCATGAATGATCCAAGTTGTATCACAATAGTCACTATCACCCCAACTACCACAGGGATAGCCATCAGTGAATACAATCAATCGTTTGGGATCAATCGCATTCTCTTTCAAATAAGTGAAAATACAATCAAAGTCAGTGCCACCACCTCCCATTGGCTCATATTCTTCAATGCTTTCCATATTCTCACTAGAGAAATCTTTTGGGTTATATGTATCAGTATCAAAGCAGAATACGTGGACCTTGTAACCATCAAATGAATCCATCATACCACCAATTTCACCCAAGAATTGTTGTGCTTGTTTGTTGCTAATTGAACCTGACATATCAATAGATACGACAACATCGATTTCTTCTCCCGGTGTCATACCGGGCATAATAGCATCCATATGCCAACCTCTACGTGAGGGACGCATCCAACTATAATCTGTACGAATAGCACTTGTCAAATTCGTTTGAATAAGTTCACGCCAAGGCATAACTGGGTTAGTATGTTGACGGATCAATCGTTCAACACCTAAGGGCAACTGACCTGCTTCTGCACTACTTGCGGCATTGATAATAGCTTGCTTAACTTCTTGGCGAACACGTTCACGTTCTTCTGGACTCATTGAGGGACGTTTGCCTTTACCATCACCACTACCTTCTTCACTGTCACCTTCACCATCACCATCCATATGGTCATCAATCATCTGGTCCAATAAATCTTCAATAGAAATTTTCTGAACGTTTTTCATCAAATCATCATAGATAGCTTCTGCGGCTTTACCATCATACTTTGTTTCGTATAAGCAAGGTACAGTAGTAATAAACTGGCCCACTTTGTGGCGTTTCAAATCTGCATTGACTGCATAGTCATCAGCAATGTTCCAGATTTCAGGATCACGATTATCACGGCGACCCATATGATCGTACACCACGTGTAACACTTCGTGACCAACTAGAAATTCTACCTCTTTAGGCTTCAACATCATAATGAAGCGACTATTATAATAAAACTTCTGACCATCAGTTGCCGCAGTACTACACCATAGATCGGCATTAATCAATTGCATACGTGTAGCAAGATTTCCAAAGAATGAATGACGCAATAGTAAACCAATACGTGCAGTTACTAATCTTTCACGTGCTAATGCATCAATTTTACTATCTGTAGGTCCTACTAGATTTTCAAATTTCTTACTACGACTACGTTTTTTAGTGGGATTTAATACTTCGCTCATACTGGTCCTTTACTGTTTATGTGTCTATTATAGCAGAATTTCTATTTATTGTCAAATTGACAAGCCACGATATCCTGCATCAAATGCAATACGTGCGTAATCCTGTGCGGACTCAATAGAATACAAGGCCATTCCTTGGTCCTTTGATAAACCTTTTGCCCGGGCACTTTGTCCCAATGCGTAAAAATATTTCTTACCTGACATTACATTCCTTTAAAAAAGGGTGAGCATTACACTCACCCATAAAATCATTCACCAGCTTGCACAATGTACTTGCCGTATTTCTTATGAAACTCATCAAAGTTTTTCAATTGACTTGGCTCAATCGGCAACTTGTAAGTTTTTAATGCAATTTTTGCACCCATTACAACTAACTCAGTTTCAAAGTTTGCCATAATGTAATTAAAGAAGTTGTCAGCCATTTCGTGGAACTTTTTACTGTCCACTTTCTTATTCTCTAATGCATCACGCAATTCATAGCACATTGAAATAGTCAATGAATACATAGCAGAAATTTCTTTAACTGCAAGGTCTTTAACTTTGCCTGACAGAATGTCAGAGGGTTCGGGCATACGACCTGCAACTTTGCGGTGTGCCGCAAACTTAACTGCAAGACCTTCACCAACTGCACCTGAAATCAAATTGAACAATGTATCTGTATCAGTGTCATCCTCGTCATTCAACAAGTCACTAACGAAACACCAGCTACGGGGTGTAGCGAATGCACGGCTTGATGATTTACCATCAAACTCATACAGGTCCTGTTTAGCGAATGACAAATAACCCACAACATCCTTGTGAATACCTTTGTTAACTGCCCAAGTCTGCCATGATGTAAAATCTGCTCTCATTTCTAAGTGTAAGAAACGATTAGCAAGGGGCATCGGCATACGATATGTAACACCTTTGTCGCTATCACGATTACCTGCCGCAACAATAACAACGTTATCGGGAAGTACATACTTACCAACTCTACGATTCAGTATCAATTGATATCCTGCCGCTTGTACTGCGGGACTTGCACTATTCATTTCATCTAAAAACAATACAACGATCGGGTATTGTGATGCTAGTTCCTCATCGGGCAAGTCAACTGGTGCCGCCCAATCCATTTTATTAATGTCACGATTGAAGTATGGGATACCACGAATGTCAGTGGGTTCCATTTGTGCCATACGCAAGTCAATCATATGACCACCTAATTCTGCCGTAACTTCTGCTACAACTTCACTTTTGCCAATGCCGGGCGGACCCCATAAGAATAAGGGACGTTTTGCCTTGAAAGCTTTAAGAATAGCTTTGCGGGCTTGTACTGACGTAATTGTCAGATTGTCTGATACTGATGATGCCATTAAATGCTCCTGTTGAAAATTTGATATATGAAGTATACTACAAAACTGATTTATTGTCAAATTTACTGTTGTTGTTTATTTACAACGTTTGTATATTTGATTAACTAGTCAGTTTCTAGCTTCAATACACGTATTGTATCACCGTTTTGATTTATTGTCAAATTACGGCAGTTTTGTGTATGCTCTACTCAGCATAGTTTGCAGTAGAGTACTGGCCCTGCTTACGTTAAAGTTTTCTTGACGATAGTGCCATTTTTTCTTACGTTCTGCAATTTCAAGTATGTCCATTAGTTGATACTTGTCTTTTAGATTATTTGTACCCATAAGCATTTTCTGCATATCTACAATATCTAACTGTACTCTACCCATTTCATTGTACTATCGATTCTTTTCTTAGGAATCATTAGTGGGCCTTCAACTGATTTTCTGTACTTCAATACATAATTTGCTACGTTCATAATAGATCCTTAGTTAATTGAAACTCTATTATAGCACCAAAGTGAATTACTGTCAAATCTTATGTAGGGTGAAGTACCAAATTGAAGTTTTAGGAATGATGGTTACTTTTTGTTTGAGTAAATCTTCCATATATACCACATTTAAATTTACATCAGGAAAACCCTTATCGTGATCAGCACCTTCATACCAATCGTGACCCAGGAACATACCACCCGGCTTAATTTTAGGTAACCAAAAATCAATGTTGTCTCTATCATTTGGATTTGTATGTGATGCATCTAAAAATATAAAGTCTATGGGTCTTGTCCAATCTTTAACTATTTGCGGGCTATATCCATAAATAGGTATAATATTTTTTCGTGATTCTGTATTTTTTAAAAAAGTTTCTAGCGTGTTAAAATTATCAGGACCTGGTAATTTATTTTCAAATATGAACTCATCACTATAGGTACTATTATAAGTTACTATACCATCCCATTTATCTATGCAATATAGCGTACCTTTATTAATTGCAATAGATATTGCAATACTACTACGTCCGTGTAAGCACCCTACTTCTACTCCCACACATTCAGGATAGTTATATTTGTATAGTAATCTTATCATTTCTGTTTGCTGTGATCCGGAGAAATAACCAGGTATATCATTTATTTTCATTTCATTAAGTTAGCCATTAATACTAATTTCTCTAAGTGATTGATTGATTTATTGATAACATCAACTTTATCATCAAGCATAGAGTATTTGCCCGTTCTACGCAGATTGACTTCCAGTTTGCTTAGTTCAGTTACCATTTTGTCAATGTTTTTGTGCATACGATGTAAGTCTGGATTGTAGCCAATGCCATTCATTTGACTACTTAAATCACTACTTACTTTATTCCAATCTATTGCACGTTCTATTTTCATATCAACACTTTAACATAGTATGGATATTTAGTCAACAAAAAAGGCACCTAAGTGCCTTTTGTTTTGTTTATAACATTTTAAAACGTTACTGACCAAGTGCCAACTGTGGTCCATTTATAAACTCTATAACCACCTGCAGTTGTTATAGTAGGTGATCCAGTGGTTGCTGTTGCGGCTATGTATGAGTCGGGGTAGCGAATGATTACAATACCTGAGCCACCTGCACCTCCAGTATTGTTGGCAGCACTTGCGCCACCGCCGCCGCCGCCTGTGTTAGGGGTACCTGCAGTACCATTACCTGTACCACCCCCGCCCGCACCTCCGGCGCCTGCAGATCCACCACCGGTGTATATACCACCCCCGCCACCACCTGCGTAGGTAACTGATATTCCGGAGATACTAGAAGGAGTACCATCACCCCCTGCACCAGATGCAGTTGCGCCACCACCTTGACCAACTGCGCTTGCACCACCACCACCACCAGAAGGATAAGGAGATGCTTGAACACCATTACTTCCACCATTACTACCTTGTGATGGTATTGTTGATGGTGTATTGCCTGTGCCGCCCGCACGAGGAGCCGCACCTGACGCACCAGCACCTCCGCCTGAACCGCCTGTATTTCCTATCTGGTTATTATCTGCGCCACCACCGCCACCTGCGGCTGTAATAGTGCCGAATATTGAACTACTACCAGAGCTACCACCACCACCTCCTGTTGTCACAGAAAATACTGCCCCGGCACCACCATCACCAACTGTTAATGCAATAGGACTGCTAGCTGTTACTGAATAACCGGATGCGGTTCTAAAACCACCAGCACCACCGCCACCTGCACATCCGCCACCGCCACCTGCAACTACTAGATATTCTACTGTGGGCGTGACTGATGGAGCCGAGGGTAAGGCTATTGAATACCCACCACTAAATGTTACACCTGAAAAAACCATGTCTGCCATAATATTTCCTATTTTAATATATTTATCAGATAACAAAAAAGGCTCATAAAGAGCCTTTAATTTTATCTCAATGGAGATTAGAAGCGATGTGTTACACCAACTCCAACTTGTTTTACGTCATTTGCTGTACCAGTAGCATCAACATTACGATAGTTGACACCAACAAGAGTACGCTTACTGAAGTTATAATCAGCACCCATTGCATAAGCTTTAACATTAGTATTTGTTTTACCATAGCTAGCTTTAGCAGTTATTTTACCGAATTGTTGGCTTGCACCAAACAAATCACCAGTACGTGCTACGGTACCTTTGTCATCACTATGAGTGTAAAATACCTGTGTATTGCCTAATTTTGCAGTACCAGCATATACTGTGCTTTTCTCAACACCTTGAGTATATTGTGCAACTGTGGCATTTACACCAAACAATTTTGCACTTGCACTATAACTAGATGCTTCTGTACCTACACCATTTTGTGTGCGGTCATAAGTTGCTGTAACACCTTTGATTGGTGTCAATGCAAAGAATGTACCATTGCTGATACGTAGACCACGCAAGTTATGTACATCACCAGCAACACTACCATACAATGTGCCAAAAGCGTCATTGTTAGTTATTGCTAAGAAGTGACTGTGTAGATTGCGACCTAAATCGATGCTACCTAGCTTGTTTGATAAACCAATTGTTGATTGACGATCACCAAGTTTAGTATCTGCACCAGTGATAGGATCATTGGCTTTTAAACTTGTGTCTAATACTACACGAGCCTTTATACCACCAATGTTTTCATTTACTGAAATAGTGATGTTGCTTGTTGGATCAGTAGCTAGACTTGTTTTGCTAGTAGCACCAATTTCAGTATTGTCAACAAATGTGCTGATTTTACCATTTAAACTAACTTGTGCTGTAGCAACCAGTGTTGTTGCGGCCAATAATGTCGCTATTGCGATTTTCTTCATAAAATTTCCTTTAAAAATAAACCTGATTTCTCAGGCTAGACTAATATTTATAGTGATTTTTATTGTTGATATAAAATAGTTGTTTGCGTAATAACGTATGTTTGATTGTGCTATGTGTGTTATTACTTACCGGTTGATGGCCAACCGGCATAAAAATTTAAAAAAGTCCATTGGACAATAACTATATATGCCAATCGTTCACTAGTAACCACCGGAACCTCATGATGTGACCATTGACTATTAGACCAAAACGCACCTGAAAACTTTTTTGCTGGTGCTGTATAATTTCCATCGGTAAAATATGTTCCTTGTTCGCAATCTTGCAAATGTACTACACCCGATATTACAAAAATCCTAGGATCTTCATGTTTGCCTTGGTAGAATCCTATTTCATCTTTAATTTGTGTAACCTTAACAGTAGTATGATCTAATAACGTTCGTAAACTGATAGGCCACGACCAATTAAAACGTTCATGGCTATGTAATAGAGGCATAACAGTATTACGCATCAAGTCAGTAAAGTATAGTGTTCTATAATCCTCTGGAGGCAATGAGGGTCCTGTATATCTTTTGTGACCATCGGCTGTATTATATCCTGGGTCTTGCTTAAATTCAACCTCATGTAAAACCGGTAGATTAAGATTGTGACATTCAACTATTGGGTTGGGTAAGTTAGGTACTAATGTAAAGGTTTCCATGACTTATTTATAACAGTAAAGGCTCTTTCGAGCCTTTTGTTTTGTTTATAAAAGTTTAAAACGTGATTGATCCGTTACCAACAGTGGTCCACTTGTAAACTCTATAACCACCTGCAACGGTGATAGTAGGTGATCCTGTGGTTGCTGTTGCGGCTGCGTATGTGTCTGCATATCTAACGATTACAATACCTGAGCCACCTGCACCAGATGGATACGAAGCAGATGGATTCCAACCGCCTTGACCACCACCGCCACCACCTGTGTTAGGTGTTCCGTCAACGCCAGCTCCCCACGGACCACCGTTACTACCGTAACCACCGGTACCGCCACCGCCTGTGCCACCTGTACCGCCACCGCCTGTGCCATTTCCGCCACTTCCGCCGCCGCCAGCATAGTACGTTGCAGTTCCTGAAATAGATGAAGATAACCCTACACCGCCATTGCCCCCGGGTCTTCCGTTGGTTCCAACACCACCTGCACCGCCGCCACCTGCACCGCCTACTATGCCCGATAACGCATTGGCACCAGCGTTACCTTGTCCTGAGGTGCCTGCACCACCGCTACCTGGAGTTCCGTTATCACAGCCGCCACCCCCGCCGCCTGATCCACCACTTGCACCGTTTAGTGCAGTGGCACCATTGTCTGGTGGAACACCATGTCCGCCACCACCACCACCAGTTGATGTAATGCTACCAAATACTGAGCTATTGCCGTTATTACCAACAATACCTGTTGTTACTGCTGAACCACCTGCACCAACTGTGACTGTGATGGGTGTGCCGGCAGTAACTGCGTATCCTGTGGCTGTTCTAAAACCTCCAGCACCGCCACCACCACCAATGTTTAATCCGCCTCCGCCTCCGCCTCCGGCTACTACTAGATATTCTACTGTGGGTGTGACTGATGGTGGTATAGCTATTGAATACCCACCAGTGAATGTTACGCCTGAAAAAACCATGTCTGCCATAATATTTCCTCTTTAATGTATTTATCAGAAAACAAAAAAAGGCTCAAAAAAGAGCCTTTTTATAGTAGTATATATTGATTACGCTACGAATGGAGTGTATTCAATACCAGTTGTTGCTAAACCAACTAAACCAATAGTTGTTTCAAACGCGGCTAGTTCGCTAGCAGTAACTAATACATCAGCTTGACTGTAGTTATTAGTAGTCATCCAAGTTGTCAATGCTGTTACATCTGCTAATGAAGCATTTGTACCATATACATTCTTATAAACGTGCTTGATGAATGTTTCATTGCTAACACCGCCTGCATCAGTTTTGTAAGTGTCAGTAGCTAACAATGCTTCTGCTAACTGTTTGTTAGTCCAACCTGCATCAGCAAGGTATATACCAATACCTGTATAGGCTTTAGTAACATCGGCAGTACCTAATGCGGCTGCCAATAATGCATATACATCACCTGCACGACCTGTAGCATCATAAGCAATAGCTTTGTCTGTAAAGACAACACGCTCGTGGTTAGCGAGATTGAATTCCATATTACTAACTAATGTGCTTGCTAACTTTACGTTGTCAACTGTTTTAGTTGTGGTGAATTCTGTGCTTGCACCGCCTGTTATGTAAGTGTCGATACCAGTTGTACCGGTAACATCTACCACTACGTCAACTGTACCATCACCAACACGACCTGTACCTACTACACCAAATGTAGCAATCTTACCTAATGTACCAACAGTAGCAACTGTAACGATTAAGTTGTTAGCAACTGTTCCGCCTAGTGCTGTGCCAGCTAGTGTGATTGTATCACCTGCTAAATAACCACGTCCTGCACTTGCGGCTAATGAATCTAATACAACGGAATATGTTCCGTTAGTTTTTGTAACATCAAATGCGGCTTCAACGCCTGCACCACCTGTTAATCCTGTGATGTTTTGATAGGTAGCGTTTACCGGTTTGTCTTTGATTGTAATTGTAGTTGTCATAAATTTCCTTTTATATAAAAATAACTCAATAAGTATATAGCATTTCTACTACTCCTGTCAATACTAATATTTTGCGTATATGTGACTGAAATCACACGTTTAGCCGTAAAATAGGCTCCGAAGAGCCTATTCTGAGTTTCTGTTACGAGGTATGTCTTACCCTAGGTAGCCTTTATCAAGCTGCCAATGCGAACTGTGAGTCGTTTGCGGTTACTTTTTTTGCTTCTACGGCCGAGTTACCCCAACCCTAACGGCTTCTACATTGCCGGACTGTCCATTTCATTACTCTTGACCCAATCGATATCTATGTCAGGCCCATCATAAAAATACTATATAACATACTATTGCTAGTATGGATAACAAGTTAAAGACACCACATATTATTTGGTATATATATTCTTCATCCCTGTTCTCCATAAAGTCTCCTTATGGTGGACCTGCCGGGAACTGCCCCCGGGTCTTAGATCCTTTTCAATCTACTTCATACAGTCATAACTTCAATTGTATTTAGTATTAAAATACTTTTTCAACCAAGGCCAATCGTAACTTAGTCGTAATTTGTCTAACTCACCATTGACTTGTTCATAGTATTCTACAGCATCTGTTGCACCATTGATACTATATTGGGCGTAGTCACCTTCACCAATAGTTAACCATGCTTCAAGTCTATCTTTACTTGCTTGACTTTCATCAGCACGTAATTTAATAGCTTCTCTAAAACTAGTACGCCACGTACTAAACTCATCCGTGTTGTACATTGCGACACCACTATTCAATTCAACTACTTCGTGTTCATTGTCTAATGTAAAGTCAAGTCCAGTCCCGGTGTTAGCTAGTGTAATCTTTTTATTGTAGGCAATCATAGCTTGGTGACCATACTCTAATCCGTTTACTGGATTAGTAGCGTGAAAGATATAATGCTTTGGTACTTGTAATCTATCAGGTTGCCATGACCAATCAAACTTATCATTAACTTTTAATTTAGCAAATACAGTAAACATCCAAGGTGTGTTACTTGCTTCTGCCGCCGCATGATATGCTTGAACACGACCATTGACACCGTCAACTCTAACAACTCTATTATTTAATCCCTTGGATACTTTCAGTAAGTGTTCGTAGTTTTTGTCAGCTCCTGTTTCACCATTACTTAGGAAGACTATATCTAGTGGATGAGATTTAGCTAGAGATTTACTACGTGAAATGTATGGGTAATCGTACAACTCATTCTCAATGTAATCCTTAGCCTCTTTAGGAACAATAATACGTGTTGCACCGGTACTAGTAATCAATATGTTCTTAGTGTCAGGCGTCCACAAACTAATAGGTTCACTGTCAAGTACATCTAATCCTTTGTTATCTTCCGTGACAAACGTAGCATAAGGCCAATCAAAATCAGTATGAATATCAGTGACATGGGTATCTTCTTTCGTAATAATAATGGGAGCTGGTAATCGTTTTACTCTTTGATGTTGATTATAGTTGACCTTCTCATAGTCTTCCATCATAATCATATCATCAATCAATGACTTAAACTTGTTTACATCAATTAAAAATGTATCACCAAATTTTTGTTTATCGCTAGGGAATACGTGTAACTGATCCTTAGCATATGGATCACATATATAACTAAAATCAAAGTTTTCATAGTCACATATACTTGAGCAGACCCAAATATAGTGTTCATTTTTTTCTGGTAATGTTGCTAAAAGTTTCTTAAATGTACGTAAATAACTTACTTCGTACTTAACTTTTGTAACAGGTAATCCTTTAATTTCATCAACGGTTTCATTTCCGTGATCTACCAAGTAGATTGGATATAAACAATTTCTAGCAATAGTTCTCTTACTCTTAACAAAGTTTAGTACATTCAAATGTTCAATAATTTTTACATACTTTGTATCTTCGGTGAATGATTCTTTGTTAACCATGAAAGTAGTTCCCCAGTGACTCCACTGAGTTCCAAATACATGAACCATCTTCTCTTGCCATGGGCTAGGATAAAAGTCAAACTCAAATTCATTATAATCAATCTCGCTATTCAATACCCAGCATAGCTTGGTCTGTGACTTGTTTACACATCTATTAATTGTATCTACCCAGCTGTTTAAGTAGCGAGTCTTTTGTATCTGAGGGTAACGTATTTTAAGTACATTGAATCTTGTAATGCTTTCACTATTACCACGGTCAATATAGAACATACTCAAGTTACTATCAATCTCAACTGTTTGACCTTCTACATAGTTAAACTCACGTTGACCCATCATGTACAACGGTGCGTTAACATAGTATGTTTGTGTGTTCATACTATATTCATTACCAAATACGTTAACGTGCCTAAAGTTTTCTTCATTCGGTCTCCAACCAAAATCAAACTTATCATACGTCAAGTCAGGATTGATAGCCCAGAATACTTCATCTGGATGCTCTGTTATCAAAGCTTCTAGTGTTGTTTTAATCTTGTAACGCTTGACAATGTGACGAACTGTTTCTTCTGTTCGTTCCATAAACACAACCTCTGTTGCGTCAGCCATAGTATAGCGAGGACCGTTATCAGCCCATTGATAAATCTGAGGTGGGCTATGTGGATTAGGTCTCCAACTAAAGTCAAATGTTTCCAAGTCATCATTGTTACTAATCTTCCAGTATTGTAGTTCTGGCTTGGGAGTTGCTACAATATCATTAATGTATTTTATTTCAGTGGC
>Ga0114967_10001785_pt1 | contig 18054 bp, 15 predicted proteins | sample M_130628_MF_Meta_FD_92639 | JGI IMG/M metagenome (GOLD analysis project Ga0114967, IMG submission 92639) | Freshwater microbial communities from Lake Montjoie, Canada to study carbon cycling - M_130628_MF_MetaG | ecosystem: Environmental > Aquatic > Freshwater > Lake | place: Lake Montjoie... | reverse complement strand
GGAATAGATGGTTTCATTTACAAATTACTTTTGGCAAAAATAATCAAATTGAGATAAGCTTATTGCCTTATATTTACAAATTGTATTTTAATTTAAAAATCGCTCTTAAAAAGAAACCTGGTTTTTATAAAAAACATTGTAAATAATGAAAATAGTAAATGTAATTTGTATCCTTTTTTTAATGCTTTTCGCAATGCAATCAAATGGACAAGTAGTTGCTACCACAGGTACGTTAAAAGGGTTTGTATATGAAAATATTTCTGGAGAACCTTTAACAGGAGCCACTGTAGGGATAAAAGGATTAGGTAAAGGCGCCAAAACAGACATTAATGGGTTCTTTAATATTCCCAAATTATCTCCTGGCTCGTATACTTTGGTTGCTTCCTCTATTGGTTTTGAAACCTACGAAAAAGAAGTAATCATTGAAGCAGGTGAAAATACACAAGTAAAAATTTCATTGCTGAAAAAATCAAAGGAATTAAGAGGTGTAAGTATTTCAGCTAAAAAAGAAGAAAAAACTTATGAAACAAAAGTTGGGATGACGAGAATAACTCCCAAAGAATTAAAAATAATGCCAAGTATTGGAGGTGAGCCAGATATAGCACAATACTTGCAAGTAATGCCTGGTGTTATTTCTACAGGAGATCAAGGAGGACAATTATATATTCGAGGGGGATCACCCATTCAAAATAAAATTTTATTAGATGGAATGACAATTTATAATCCATTTCACTCTATCGGTTTATATTCTGTTTTTGAAACAGACGCTATACGCTCAGCCGATGTGCACAGTGGCGGTTTTGGTGTAGAATATGGTGATCGAACTTCAGCAATTGTGAGTGTGACTACCAAAGATGGAAATAAAAAAAGACAATCAGGCAAATTAGCTCTTAATCCTATTTTAGCTAAAGTTTTTTTAGAAGGTCCATTATTAAAAGATAAAGGAGATACTGGTACAGCAATCACTTATATCGCATCCTTAAAACACAGCTATTTAGATAAGAGCTCAAAAGCATTATACAGAGGTTTAGGAGAACCTTATGCATCAGGGCTGCCATTTACTTTTACAGATTTATACGGAAAAATAAATATCAACACAAACAATGGAAGTAAATTTAGTTTTTTTGGATTTAATTTCAATGATCGAGTGAATTATATAAATATTTCTGATTTAAACTGGAAAAGTTCAGGTGGAGGAACCAATTTTGTAATTACACCAGGAAATTCATCATCACTCGTTTCAGGAGGTTTTTATTTTTCGGATTACAAAATAAAATTAGATGAAAGCGATGGAAAACCAAGAGAGAGTGCTATTAATGGTTTTGATGCAAACATAAAAGTATCTACTTATTTCCCTAACCATACAGAATTATTTTATGGTATTGAATTTGCGGGTTTTAAAACACAATATCAATATTATAATTACGTAGATATTTTACAAGAACAAAATGATTATACAACCCAATTAGGTGGATTTTTAAAATTGAAAAAGAGTTTTAGCGATAAATTTATTTTTGAACCAGGATTACGAATACAATACTACGCCTCTTTGCCTGTTACCAGGGTTGAGCCTAGAATAGCAATGAAATATAATATATCTAAAAATCTCCGTTTGAAAGGTTCGGCAGGGATGTATTCTCAAAATTTAATTTCATCAAAATCAGACAGAGATATTGTAAATTTCTTTACTGGATTTTTAACCTCGCCAGATTTTGAAATTGCAAAACCAGATGGGAGCTATGCAAAAAACAATATTCAAAAAGCATATCATGCCGTTTTTGGAATTGAAGCAGATGTAAAAGATTTTGAATTTACGTTGGAGCCTTGGTACAAACATTTTGATCAGTTGATTACAATTAATAGATACAAATTGAGACAAGATGATCCAGATTATTCAATAGAAAAGGGGCAAGCTTATGGTGCAGATTTTACCATGAAATATGCGAAAGGTCGAAAATATTTTTGGGCAGTATACTCTTATGGTCGTGTAGATAGAAATGATGGCAAACAAACTTATCCTACTCCATTTGACAGAAGACACAATGTGAATGTTTTGGCATCGTATACCATGGGTAAAAAATGGGATTGGGAAGTTTCTGCTCGATTTAATTATGGATCCGCTTTTCCTTTTACACAAACTCAAACCTTCACTGAAAACATGAATTTTTCGGGCGGTATAGGAACGGATTATTTAACCCAAAATGGAAGTTTAAATATTGTATATGCCGATAAAATAAATGGCGGTCGATTGTCAGATTATCATCGTTTAGATTTATCGGCAAAGAAAAAATTCTCTTTCGGAAAATACAATGTTTTAGAGCTAACAGCCAGTGTTAGCAATGCGTATGATAGACAAAATATATTTTATATTGATCGGATAAAAAATACGCGCCAATATCAATTGCCCGTATTTCCAAGTTTAGGAGTCTCTTGGAATTTTTAGAATTTAAAAATAAAATAACTTGAAAAAAATAATTTATTCAGCATTACTTTCTGTCTCAATTTTAACAACGTTACATGCTCAAAAATCAATTCGATTCACGGATAAAAATTATTGGTTACACGAAGCCGAAAAACAAGTTCAACTCGGCTTATACAATCAAGCTGAGAATTCGCTGAAATTATTTTTTGACAAAAGAAAAAGTTCCACACTGGATTATGAAACCCAATTTGCAAAATACTTGCAACTTTTAAGCGCACTTTATTTACAACGACATGACGCTGAAAATAATTTCAAAATACATATTGAAAATACGCCATTTGATTTTATAAAAGAAAGAGGACATTTTTTATTGGCAAGATATTATTTCAGTAAAAATAATTTTGAATTAGCAATCCCTTCGTTTGAAAAGTCAGGTATTAATTTTTTAACGAATGAAGAAATTTCTACTCGAAATTTTGAATTAGGATACGCTTATTTGGCTACACAAAAATTAGAGAAAGCAGCACCCTTATTTGCTTCTGTAAAAGGCATTCCAGGATCTTATTTTACACCTGGTAATTATTACCATGGAATATATTGCTACTATAATAAAAATTATGATGATGCGCTGAGTAGTTTTAAATTGTCTGAAAACAACCCTCAATTCAAATCAGTCATTCCTTTTTATTATACCGAAATAAACTATTTAAAAGGGAATAAAGAACAAGCACTTGAAGATGCAAAAAAAGCATTAGAAGAGGGCAAATCTATTTATTACCAAAATGAATTAAATCAGTTAGTGGGCCAAATTTATTTTGATCAAGATGATTTTAAAAGCGCAGAAATATATTTTAATCAATATATAGCATCTTGCGAAAATCCTAGAAAAGAAGATTACTTTAGATTGGGATTTGTGCAATATCAACAAGCGAAATTTGATGTAGCTATCGCTAGTTTTAATTTAATGCGCAAAGGCAATGATTTACTATCTCAAAAGGCATATTATTTTTTAGCGAACTGTTATTTAAGTTCAAATAAAAAGGAAAGTGCCTACAATGCTTTGGTGAGCTGCAGTGAAATGGACAACGATTTAAAATTAAAAGAAATAGCGTTGTTTAATATTTCAAAATTAAGTTATGAAAACAAAGATGAATCGCTTGCTGAAAAACAATTGTCAAACTTTTTAAAACAATTTCCAACTTCTGAATATTCACCTGAAGCGATGGAGTTGTTAGCATATTTGCAAATTAAAAATAATCGATTTGATGATGCAATGATTTCCATGAACAAAATGAAATCCATTTCTACGTCCTTAATGAAATTGTATCAACGTGCTAATTATGCACGAGCAATACAAATGGTTTTGGATAATAATTTGGAAAAAGCATTGACTTACTTCGATGAGAGTAATCGATATAAATTAGACCCTGTTATTGCAAGTTTAACTGCTTTTTGGCAAGCCGAAACATTGTATAGAATGGGGCGTTATGAAGCATCATTATCTTTTGCTGATTTTTTTATTAATAACACAAACGAGCAAGTTCTAAAAGATTATCAATCAAAAGCCCATTTATTGAAATCGTATATTTATTTGCATACTGATGACAAAGAAAATCTAAACAAAGAACTTGCATTGCTTGCGGATGCGAATGCATCTTCGACTGAAAAAATATTGGATTCAATAAAAGCTAATTTTATTCCAGAAAATAGTTCGTTGGAAGAAAATGATTCTTATGTTTTGACCTACAATTTGCCTGAAGAAAAAACGAATTTTGTATATACTCCAATACCATTAAAACCAGTAGCACTCAACAAGGTTAGTACAACCGACAAAATGAATGATTACTATAAAATAGGTATTGGGAATGTATCTACTTATAATTTAGAAATAGGGTATAACTTAAGTAAAATGGTACTTATGCCTTTGTATGTAGATTATAGAAGTACTTCTTCATCAAGTGAGCGGATAAAATTTCAACGATTCAGCGAATCTCATTTAGGAGTAAAAACAGAAAAAAAACTTGGTCATTTTTTAGTCAATGCACAAGTTGCTGTTGATAGAAATAAACAATATTATTACGGATACAACCATCAAAAATATGATTACACCAATACAGATGTTAAACAAATTTTTAGCAATATTGGAATTCATATTGAAGGGAAAAATGTGTTGAATAAAGATAAAAATATCAATTATTTCCCTACAACTTATCTAGGAATATATAGAGATAAATTTGGAGCTTCAGAGTTGAATGCTACTGCAGATTTGCCAATATTTTTTGAGAAAAATAGCAATAACACATCCTTTTCTATTGGAGGAAACGTGAATTTAAATGCCTATCGGGTAAAAAACAGAGAGTCGCAAAATAATTCAATGTTTTTGCTAAAACCATCTTTAACAAAAAAATATAATGATGGGATTTTAAAAGTGGGACTTTATCCAGTGGCAGCACAAAAATTACATTTGCTTCCTGACGTATCCTATGTTTACTCAATAAAAAAATACAGAGCACAAATAATAGTTGGTTTGCAATCTTACATTCGCTTAAATACGTTTAAAGAAATAACAACCCATAATCCTTTTATTTTTAATTATTATAGTAGTAAGCAATCAAAAAATACAGAACTCTATGCTGGGATTAGCGGCAATTATTTGAATAATATTAGTTACTCATCAAAAATAGGTATTGTTCACTATAAAAATATGCCAGTTTTTATAAATGACACAGCATTTGATAATAAACAATTTAATGTTGCTTTTGAGCCTAATGCGCTTGGACTAATTTTTGAAGGGTCAGCAAATTATACTTTTAATTCAAATTTGTTAGCAGGATTTAATTTGGCATTAAAGCCAATTTTGAAAACTGAATTTAATCAAAAAAATTGGGGCTATCAACCTTATACTTTTGATTTGTATGCGAAAGCTAAACCTATGAATGATGTAATCATAAAAGCAGCTATATTATATCGTTCAGGTTCAAACTACATTGAAAAAAATAACACTGTAAAAACGTTATCAGGTGCAATTGATTTTAATATGGGGGCTAATTATTTTATTAATAAAAAATGGAATGTATATTTAGATATTAATAATTTATTTAATAATAGATATGAACGTTGGTATGGCTATGAAAATTTTGGTACTAATATTCAATTAGGATTAATCAGAACCTTTAATTCAAAAATTAAATAATATAATTTTATTTTGGTTTTTTAGGGTTTACTTTTGCTTTACTTTTTTAATTTTATAACAAGCTACAAACATGGATATCGGAAAATATATTGGGAAATTTCTTATCAAAAACAAATATTGCAGTCTTTCTGGGTTGGGTGTTTTTGAATTAAAAAAAGTTCCAGCGTATGAGCAAAAAGGAGAGATTATCAATCCTGCACATCAAGTTACTTTTACACCAATAGGTAGTATTGACGATACTTTTGCATCTTTTATAGCTTCATTTGAAAATGTGAGCATCAGCAATGCAGCAAATAACATAAAAGAATATTGTAGAAACGCAAAAGAAGAAATAGAAATAAATGGCAAATTCGCTATTGAAAATTTAGGAAATTTAAGTTCATCAAATGGTAAATTGGTATTTCATCAAAATGCTGATTTGAACTTAGGGCTAAGTCCAGTTTCTATAACCCCTATTGAAATTAAGCCAATTAATACTGAACCCCAAGAAAAAGTAAAAGAAGATTTCAGTTATCCACCAGCGAATACGACCTATTTGAGGAATAAATCAAAAAATTGGACAAAAATTCTTGTTGCAATATTTATAACAGCCGCTATCGGAGTTGCAGGTTATTTTGGATACAGTTATTTTGCAACAACTAATAATAAACCAATTGAAAAAGAAACAACGCCTGTTCAATTAGATACTACTGCATCGCAATCAACGACAGATACAACTTCATCGTTAGATAACAACTCGGTACAACAGGATACTACTTCAACACAATCTTCTACAACAACTGACACAACAGCTGCTCCAGCAAAACCTATGGCTGTAGGAAAAGAATATAAAGTTCAAATTTTTACATTTGTTGATGAAGCAAAAGCAATTGCCAAAGTAAAAAAGCTGAGTGGATATGGAAATAAAGCGTCTGTTATTAACTCAAATGGGCAATATGTGGTTGCTATAGTAGCATCTAATCCACAAAACGATACTACAAAATTAGTTGATTCCTTGCGTCTATTTTTCAACCCCAAAGGGCAAGTACACATTATTAATTAATAGTTGTAGGATTCTAATTAATGGATGAGAGTGAATCTTACTCGGTGATATTTTTATTCTTCAAAATAAATCCTTTTCACGCGTTGAGAAATGCCAGTAAGAATTTCGTAAGGAATCGTGTCTGCCCATTTGGCAAGCTGCTCAACTGGCAATTCTTCTCCAAACACAACAACGATATCCCCTTCTTGAGCTTGTGGCACATCTGTAATATCCAACATGCACATATCCATGCATACATTGCCAACAATGGGCACTAAATGGCCATTCAAAAACATTTTGCCCACCCCATTGCCCAGTCTTCTTGATATACCATCCGCATAGCCAACACTCACAGTGCCAATTATAGTATCTCTGTTTAGCACTCCTTTTCGATTATAGCCGATTGTTTCTGTTGAGGGGACTTTTTTAATTTGAGATATGATGGTTTTCATTCGGCTAACATTTTTTAGTTTGCTTTTCAAGCACTGGCTCCCATCAATACCATATAAACCTAAGCCCAATCGTACCATGTCGAAATGCAAATCAGGATGACGAACAATACCCGATGAATTGCACAAATGCTTAATGAATGAATAGCCTATACCTTTTTGCAGTTGTTTACTCATTGCTAAAAAAAGTTGGGCTTGATGTTTTGTAAATTCATCAAGTTCGGGTTCTTCACTTCCTGAAAGATGTGAGAATACAGAAACTACTTTTACTTCTGGATGAATATTGATTTGCTCAATTAAGTTTTTGATTTCTGCTTTTTCAAAACCTAAGCGGTGCATTCCGGTATCGATTTTGATATGAATAGGGAAATTCATAGTGGATGTTTCTTGCAATTCTTCAATCATTTTTTGAAGAATTCTGAAATTATAGATTTCTGGTTCAAGATTCCATTCAATTAATTGTGAAAACGAATTCTCATCCGCATTCATAACCATAATAGGCAGTTTAATACCTGCTTTTCGTAATGCTATTCCTTCGTCGGAATAGGCAACAGCTAAATAGTTCACACCTTCAAACTGCAATTTATTCGCAATTTCAAAACTGCCACTGCCATATGAAAAAGCTTTCACCATTGCCATGATTTGGGTGCCTGGTTTTAGTATCGCTTGAAACTGTTTGTAGTTGTCCAACAAATTATTTAAATTTATTTCTACTACTGTTTGATGAATTCTTTCTTGCAATCGTTTTGCAATTTTTTCAAATTCAAATTTTCGGGCACCTTTAATTAAAATACTTTCGTTGCTGTAAGAAGAGGTATCCATACTTTCTAAAAAAGCATCTGTTGTTTTATAAAAAGTTGATTGGAGTTTTCTATTGTTTCTAAAAATGGCTTTATTTCTGGTCAGTGTTTCACCGATTCCTATAAATTTTTGAATCTTTTTTTGCTTTAATAAATCTGCAACTTCGTCGTACAATTCGTTCTCTCTTCCGCTTTGAAAAATATCGGAAAGAATCACGGTTTTTTCTTCGTGTTGATTTTGTTGCAATAAAAAATCCAATGCAATTGTAAATGAGGAAACATCAGAATTGTAACTATCATTTATCAAGGTACAATTATTAATCCCTTTCATCAATTCTAACCGCATTGCAATGTATGTAAGCTTCGATATTCTTTGTTGAATCAAATTTTGATCAATTTGTAAATGCAACATGGTAAGCCAACAATGAATACTGTCTTCAATATATGCATCATCAGTGAAAGGAATTATGATTTCAAACGTTTCATTTTGATAAGCTGCCGTTAGTTTAGTTTGAAAATTTTCTTTTACAATTGTGCTGATTTGTAAGTCTGCATCCAGTTTTTTACTCCACGTTAAGAGTTTAATTTCTCGTTCTTGGTTTTGTTTAATGTTTGTGGCAAATTGTAAAATACATTCATGTAAAACAGCATAATCTTTATTGTAAATAAGCACATCGCTGTGTTGAAATAATTTTAGTTTTTCGTTAACTTTATGCTTGATGTTTAAGAATCCTTCATTATGGGTTTCGCCAATATTTGTAAAGATGCCAATGTTTGGTTTAATCATTTTTTCGAGCTGTTCCATCTCATCGCTTTGAGAAATACCTGCTTCAAAAACCCCTAAATTGTGCTCATCATTTATTTGCCAAACTGATAAAGGAACTCCAATTTGTGAATTAAAACTTTTGGGACTTCGAACAATTTTAAAATCGTTTTCTAGCAACTGATACAACCACTCTTTTACAATTGTTTTTCCATTACTTCCTGTTATCCCTATAATAGGAAAAGAAAATTTATTTCGATGCCAAGCAACAATTTGTTGCATTGCTAGCACGGTGTTTTTTACTTCAATAATCCAAGCATCTTTGAATGATGAAATATTTTTCACTTCTTCACTCACTAAAAAGCAACGAATTCCAGCATTGTATACTTGTTCAATAAATTGATGTGCATTTCTTCTGTCTGTAACAATGGGTATAAAAATTGAAGAGGATGGGTAGGCAATTTTTCGACTATCGATTAATAAATTATCAATGGCAAAATTTTTACCAGCTACTATAATTTTCCCTTTTACAACCGTATTAATTTCGTTAGTGTGAATCATGTAATATTTTACTTTTTTTACGGTTATGGTATATTGAATAAAAAATAGATCCAGAAATACAAAGAACAATCACAAATAATGAAATCCAATTTGGAAGTTCAACGTCTATTAATCCCAAAAACATTTTAGCTCCGATGAAAACTAATACTATGGCAATCCCTTGCTGTAAATAATCAAATTGGTCTGCAGCTTTTTGTAAAATAAAAAATAAGGCTCGCAAACCCAACACAGCAAAAATATTAGATGAAAAAACAACTAAATTATTAGTGGTAATTGCAAAAACTGCTGGAATAGAGTCAAGTGCAAATACAATATCAGTTACTCCAATAATTAAAATAGCTAAAAATAATTTTGTAAAAAAGGCTTTGCCATCTTTTTGAATCATAAATTTCCCTTCTGGTTCAATTTCAGTATAGCGTAAATATTTTCGAATGAATTTGTAAATTTTACCATCTTTTACATTGCTTTCTTCTTCGGGATTACTAACAAATAAGGTAAAACCGGTGTATAACAAAATGGCTCCAAAAATATATAACAACCAACTAAATTGTTGCACCAAAACGATGCCTACAGCAATAAAAATAATTCTAAAAAAGATAGCTAGCGCAACCCCTATCATTAATACTCTACCAATATTATTTTTATGAATTTGAAGGGATGTAAATATCAAAACAAAAACAAAAATATTATCAATTGAAAGAGACATCTCCATAAAATAGGCTGATATATAGTCAATAGCAATTATGCTATTAAATTCAAAAAAAAGATAAACAAAATACCCCATTGCTATTGCTACCCAAAAAAAATATTGATAGGTAGCACTTTTAATGCTAACTTCTTTATTCTTTTTACTAAACACAAACATATCTAATATAAAAGAAGCAATTAAGGCTACAATAAAAATTAAATAACTGACGTTGTCTTTGCCCATGTATGCAAATTTAGGTTTAGTAATGAGTTTAAAAAAATAAAAGACTTTTGACTTATGATCAAATATTGTCTTGAATAATTATCAATAAAAATTACTTTTGCATAAAAATATACATGATGGGTATTCGATTATTAGTTACTGGTGGCACGTTCGATAAAGAATATGACATGATTAATGGCAAATTGTATTTTAATGACACCAATGTAATTGAAATATTAGAGCGAGGTAGAAATACCACAAAAGTATCGACAAGAACGTTGATGATGGTTGATAGCCTTGAAATGACGGATGAAGACAGAGAGTTAATTGTTTCACAATGTCAAAAATGTGATGAAGATAAAATAATTATTACACATGGAACCGATACCATGTGTGAAACTGCCATGTTAATTAAAAATGCAGCTATCGATAAAACAATTGTTTTGACCGGTGCTATGATTCCATATACTTTTGGCTCGAGTGATGGACTTTATAATATGGGTAGTGCTATGGCTTTTGTGCAAACCCTACCAAAGGGCGTTTACATTGCAATGAATGGTCGATTTTTTCATGCAGACAATGTAGTTAAAAACAGAAAGACGGGCTATTTTGAACCCATCAAATAAATAAAAAAAAAGCTTCCACAAAAGGAAGCTTTTTATTTTATAACAACACGTTTGTTACTTCTTTTTAATTTTTATATTCAGAATTCTTACATCTTCATTGGGTCTATTATTCGTATCTCTTTGAACTAATGAAATCGCATCAACAATTTCTTGACCCGTTACAACTTGTCCATATACTGTATAATCTCCATCTAAATGTGGGGTTCCACCAATGGTTTTATAATCTGTTCTTGCTTGTTCAGAATATTTAAAATGACCCCGTTGCTCCATATTATTTAAATCTGCATCGGTAAATATTTTTCCTACAACAATATAAAATTGACATCCACTGGATGCTTTTTCAGGATTATTATCTCGAGCAGCCGCTAATGCACCTTTTTTATGGTAATAGGTTGGCAACTTAAATTCTGCAGGCACTTTATATCCCAAATCACCGTTGCCTAACATTTGTTTACTTGGGGCGCGTTTACTATCAGGATCACCGCCTTGAATCATAAAACTAGGAATTACGCGATGAAATAACAAACTGTCGTAAAATCCTTCTTTCGCCAATTTTAAAAAGTTAGCAGCATGTTGCGGCACATCATTAAAAACTTCTATTTTAATGCTTCCTTTATTGGTTTCAATTACAACGAATTTGTTTTTATTTTTTTTCGCTTCAGCCAATAATGAAAAGCAAACGAGTATCAGTAAAAATATTTTTTTCATGTCGTAAAAATAGCCTAAAATTTAAAAAAAAGAGGAGTTCTGATAAAATATTACTTTTGCCAACGAATTATAATTTAGCATGAGAGTTTATAAAGGATTAGAAAATTTACCTTCATTTAAGAATCCAGTCATCACGATTGGTTCTTTTGATGGAGTTCATTTAGGTCATAGAAAAATAATTGAACAAATTATAGCTAAAGCGAATGAAGTAAATGGCGAAAGTGTCATTATAACGTTTAATCCTCATCCAAGATTGGTGCTGCATAATGAAACAAAAGGAGTTTCATTATTGAGTACATTAGATGAAAAAATAGACGCATTAGAAAAATTGAACGTAGATGTTTTAGTGGTTGTCCCATTCACAAAATCATTTTCTGAAATTTCTGCACAAGCCTATATTGAGGATTTCTTAATTGCAAATTTTCATCCACATACACTTGTTATTGGGTATGACCATCATTTTGGGAATAATAGAAGTGGCAATTTTGCTATGCTAGCAGAAAAGAAAATTGACTATCATTTTGAATTAGAAGAAATTGCTGCGCAAGAAATTTCACATATCGCTATTTCTTCAACAAAAATCAGAGCCGCTTTATTTCAAGGCAATGTAAAAATGGCCAATGAATATTTGTGCAATAACTATACTGTTTTTGGCAAAGTAGTGCATGGAGAAAAGAAAGGAAGGTTATTAGGTTTTCCAACTGCCAACTTGCAAGTGATGGATTATGACAAATTGATTCCTGCAAAAGGTGTTTATGTTGTGAATGTAAAAGTGGGTGCTCATCAATATCGCGGCATGATGAATATTGGTACACGACCAACGATTACAGACAATGATTTAGTATCTTTAGAAGTACATATTCTTAAGCTCGACCAAGATTTATATGGACAATATTTAACCGTAGAGTTTTTAGATCGAATAAGAGATGAAAAAAAGTTTAGTTCATTGGATGAATTAATTGCTCAATTAAATAGTGATAAAAAAGTAGCTGAAGAGTATTCGTTGTAATTTTTAGTACTATTCTCTCATAGATTTTGCATCCTTTTTTTCAATGTTTTTTAATGGCAAAAAGTATCGCTCCCCTTTATATAAATACAGGATGTTTACTTGCCAATCGTGCGCAATATCTACATATTCTTTTTTGTAAATTTCCGGATAAAAATTCCTATATAAATCTTTATTACCTTTGATAAGATAGGTTTTATTTTTTTCTATCTTAGTAACTCTTTGTAATTTTTTAGTTTCGTACACATCACAAGGAACGGGCTTTTCATCAAACCAAAGGCTGTCAATAATAATATTATCTTTTTTTACTTTGATAGTGATTTCGTAGATGTTTCCTATTGGCCTTTGAGTTCTTTCTTGATAAGAATAAAATCCAGTAACGTATGCGATGTGTTTTGATTTTTTAGTTTTTGCAAATGAAAAATGTACAGAAAAAAGTGCGAAAAGAACCAAAGCTATTTTTCTCATAATGCTAAAATTTTAGCAGTCATTTCTTTTAATAAATCAATCTCATTTCTAGCAACATTCATACCTACTGCATTCAAATTATATTCACGTATTAATTTTATTGCATTGATGGTTTGCGATAAATTGTATTTTTTGCTAGCACTCACAAAATCTTTCACAAAATAGGGGCCAATTTTTAACGCCGAAGCAATTTCGCCTTGTTGTAAATGGGAAACATAATGGTACTGATATAATTTAGCAAACTGTCCATATAAGGTTGCCGTTACTACTACTAATGGATGTTCTTTCGAGTTTGCCATAAAATAATTGGCTATTTTAAATGATCGTTCTGCATCTTTTTCAAGTATTGCCGATGGATATTGAAAAATATTATAGTCTTTACTAATGCCAATATATCGTTCAATCAATTCTTCAGTAATTTCATCACCCTCATTGATATTGATTGAAACTTTTTCTAACTCATTTGCTATTTTTTGCAAATCGGTTCCTAAATAAGTGGCTAATAGCTCAGCATTAAGCGCATTTATTTTTATTTTTTGCTCTTTGCAATACGATAAAATCCAAGGAGATATTTGATAGTCTTTTAATTTATCAGAAGTTGCATAAAAACCTTTCTTTTTTATTAGTGAAGTAGATTTACTTCTCCCATCTAATTTTTTATATTTATACGCAATGACTAAAATTGTAGAAGCAGAAGGGTTTTCAAAATAAGATTCTAGCTTAGCAAAGTCTTTCATTTGACCAGCTTCTTTTATAATAACCATACGTCTTTCAGCAAATGATGGATAACTTCTACATTCATTTACTACATCTGTCCATGCAGTGTCTTTCCCATAAAATATGGTTTGATTAAAATCTTTTTCATGAGGTTCTAACGCATTTTTTTCAAAAAGATCTGTCAATAAATCAATATAATAAGGCTCTTCACCATCAAACGCATAAATGGGTCTAAAGGTTTTATTTTTTATATCTTTTAGGATATCGTTAAATTCTTTCATCTCTTTTAATCAATATATGTTATTTCTTGTTCGTTCATTAATTTCATGCCATTTAGCCGCATTAAAATTTGGCCGACAGTCACAATGTCTTTACTGCAATATTTTACAATTCGTTCTAAATTGTTTTGTTGCCAATAAACATTTGCCACTTCACTTCCATCTATATCATCTTTTGGAGTTGGAATATGAAGCACTGAAGACAACAAGTCTACCGATGTAAAATTTTTATATTCTCCAAATTTCCAAAACTGCAAAGTGTCGAGCATTGGATTTTCCCAAGGCTTTTTATTTTGCAAATCAGTTAAAATACTGGGCAAATGAACTTGATTAATGAACGAGCGTCTGCAAATGTAGGGAATATCAAATTCACGTATATTATGTCCACAGAATTGTTTTTCACTGCCTTTAAAAAATTTATTACAAACAGTTGCAAATTCTTCTAATAATGGTTTTTCATCATGACCAGAAAGTGTCTTGATTTTCAAGGTGTACTCATTGTCTTTTTTTATAAAATAACCCAGTCCGATGCAAATGATTTTTCCAAATTCGGCATAAATACCGGCATATTTGTCAAAAGTAGCTTCTGTATTGGTGTTTTCGGGCTCCAGTTTTTGTGATTTTCGATCCCAAAGTTTTTGCATATTTTCCCCTAATTCGGCGTAGGATTTATAGATGGGGACTGTCTCAATGTCTATTAGTAGTAGGTTTTCTGCTTTTATCATGTGTAGTTTATTCATTTATTTGTTAAAAATAATAATAAAACTTAACACTTTGTAATTGTGTAATAATTATATAGAAGCTTATCTTTGCACAATAAAAATAAAATATTCATGGAAAACAATACTCAGGATACACAAAAAAGTTTCAATACAAATTGGATTTACTTAGGTATAATAGCGCTTTTACTAGTTGCAGGGATCTACTTATTTGTTACTAAAAATGAAGTTGAAAAACAAAAAGCGGATACGATCAACGAACTAGCAACTGTATCTACCGACAAGGCAAGCGTAGAAAATGAATATAATGCTGCCCTTGTGCGTTTGGATGAATTGAAAGGACAGAGCATTCAAATGGATAGTTTATTGAATGACAGAAATGCTGAAGTAGAGGAATTAAAACAAAAAATTAAAAAAATCTTAGACAATAAAAATGCTTCTGAATCAGAATTGAAAAAAGCGAATAAATTGATTGCTCAATTGAACACTAAAATGGCTGATTTTCAAAATACAATTAGTGCGCTTAAACAAGAAAACATTACTTTAACAGAGGAAAAAAAGCAATTGACTACTGCACAAGAAAACTTAAAAGAAGAAAAAAGAAAAGTAGAAAAAACGTTGGAAACAACAATTGAAACTGCGTCTATTTTGCATGCGTCTGATTTTAAAATGGAAGCAATTAATAAAAAGAAAAATTTGCTAGGAAAAGATAAAGAAGTAGAAACAGGAAAAGCAAAAAAAGCTGATTTTATTAAATTTTCATTTGATTTAGATGAAAATAGAGTGAGTGAAAGTGGTGAAAAAGTAATTTACATTTGTGTTTACAAACCAAATGGTAGCATTGCTGGAAACAACTCTAAATTTAAATTGAGTACTGGAGCCGAAAAAGGATATACTACTTCAAAAACTATTTCATACAAACAAGGTGAAAAAGTAAATGATATTGCTACTCAATGGATTCCTAGCGAAGATTTTGAAAAAGGGAATTATAAAGTAGAAGTTTATCACATGGGTTATAACATTGGTAGCGAAAACGTAACTTTAAAATAAGCCTTTCTGTTTTTTACAGGAACATGCTAAACAAAAATTACATGAACAAAACAATATATATTGCCAACGACCATGCAGGTGTTGAACTAAAAGAAGCGGTCGTAAAGCATTTAGAAGAGAACGATTATACAGTGATTAATTTAGGCACTAATACCTTGGATAGTGTTGATTACCCTGACTTTGCACATCCTTTGGCAAAAGCAATTGAAGAAGGCAAAGCGCAATTTGGCATTTTAATTTGCGGAAGTGCGAATGGAGTTTGCATCACTGCAAATAAACATCAAAATGTTCGTGCGGCTCTTTGTTGGAAAAATGAAATTGCTTCTTTAGCTCGTCAACACAACGATGCCAATGTATTGGGTTTGCCTGCTCGATTTATTACTATTGAAGAAGGGATTGAAATGGTTCATACGTTTTTAAATACCGAATTTGAAGGCGGTCGTCATCAGGGAAGAGTAGATAAAATTTCTTGCTAAGCTGTACTTTAAGTATAAAAAATAGAGTTAAATCAACAGGTTATGAAGTTGTTGCAGGTCATATTGCAATCCTAATCGGAATTGTTGATGTTTCCATTTTTACCAGGTAAATTTTAAAAAATAGACTGGAATTACAATTGGTTTATTCTTTTAAATCAATTTCTAGTTGTTTTGGTAAGCAAGCAAATGTTTTACGATGATACGAACTCAATCCAAATTCTTTTACGGCATTACGATGTGCAATGGTTGGGTATCCTTTGTTTGAGGACCATTTGTAATGAGGAAGTTTTTTATCTAACTTTATCATAAACTCATCTCGATAGGTTTTTGCCAAAACACTGGCCGCAGCAATGGAAATATATTTACCATCGCCTTTTATGATGCAATGGTGTTCCACGTTTTTATATTTTACAAACCGATTTCCATCAATCAATAAAGAATTAGGAATTGTTTGCAGTTTGTCAAGAGCCAAATGCATGGCTTTAAAAGATGCTTTTAAAATATTTATTTTATCAATTTCTTTGTGGTCGATGAAAGCAACACCAAATGCAATCGCTTCTTTTTCAATGATGGGTCGTACTATTTCTCGGTCTTTTTCAGTCATTTTTTTAGAATCATTGAGCAACGGATGATGAAAATCATTCGGTAAAATAACAGCGGCAGCGCAAACAGGTCCTGCAATGCAGCCTCTACCTGCTTCATCACAACCGGCTTCTATTTTCTCAGCATCTAAAAATGGTAATAGCATGTAGTTTTTCTCTATAAATTTAATTTCTTAAAAAAGAATAAAACAAAGATATGTCAAGTAAATTTGCAACGAAAATTATGGATAATAATAAAATTATTGGACGTTGGCTTTTGATTGGAGTCGCTATGTTGGTTATACAAGTTTTATTGGGAGGCATTACTCGTTTAACAGGTTCGGGTTTATCAATAACCGAATGGAAACCATTATTAGGTGCAATTCCTCCAATGAATGCTGTTGAATGGAATCAATTATTTCAACTTTACCAAGAAAAAACAGGACAGTATAAATATTTAAACAACGATTTTACGTTGAATAATTTCAAGTTCATCTTTTTTTGGGAATGGATGCATCGCGAATGGGCAAGACTAATTAGTGTCATTTTTTTAATCCCATTTATTTATTTCATCTATAAAAAAATGATTACGAAAGAAATGATACCCAAATTAATTGGATTGTTTATTTTGGGGGCAGCACAAGGATTAATAGGTTGGATTATGGTAGCAAGTGGTTTGAACGATCAAAATTTATACGTAACCCATATTTCATTAGCCGCTCATTTTATTTCAGCGATGGTGCTTATTTGCTTCACCTATTGGTTTGCATTGAGTTTGTTGATTTCTAAAAATGACACTTTATATAATTCTTCAATAAAAAAATGGACCATTGGCGTATTGATTGTTCTTTTTTTTCAACTGATGTATGGTGCATTTATGGCTGGTTTAAAAGCAGCAACAGTAGCTCCAACCTGGCCTTCTATTAATGGAGATTATTATCCTTCGGTTGTTTCATCTGAAAGTTGGATAAATCACCCTATTAATGTACACTTTTTCCATAGAACCATTGCCTATCTATTAATCCTTTTAATAGGTATTTGGTATGTAAAAGCATTGAAAATAAAGGATTCTACATTGTTTAATACTTATAAATGGATTCCTTTGGGATTTGTAGTTGTACAAGTTTTATTAGGAATTTTTACAGTTTTAGCTTCTACTCATATAACCCGAAATGGCTTCGGTTTGTTTGAATATTTAGCCCAGGCACATCAGTTGATAGCCATGTTTTTGGTATTGAGTTTTATTTGGGTATTGTCAATTTTCAAAAAAAGTAAGGTTTAAATATTAAGTTTAGCCAACTAGTTT
>Ga0114967_10001783_pt1 | contig 18060 bp, 15 predicted proteins | sample M_130628_MF_Meta_FD_92639 | JGI IMG/M metagenome (GOLD analysis project Ga0114967, IMG submission 92639) | Freshwater microbial communities from Lake Montjoie, Canada to study carbon cycling - M_130628_MF_MetaG | ecosystem: Environmental > Aquatic > Freshwater > Lake | place: Lake Montjoie... | reverse complement strand
GTCGAGGACGGGAGCGACGCGGCGCATCGTTCCGGCGCAGCCATCTGCGTTGCAATCGAAGGTGATGTTGTCGACGTGGGGGCGATGGAGATCAAGTTCGGTGAGATCTCGTGCAGCGAGTTCGCTGAGTTCGGCGACAGAGCCGATGCAGTGTTCATGGCCGTTGGTATCGCAACGCCAGATTGGAAGCGGAGTTCCCCAATAGCGATCGCGTGAAAGTGCCCAATCGATGTTTCCTTCGAGCCACTTACCAAATCGGCCGTGTTTGATGAACTCGGGATGCCACGAGATGCGCTCGTTTTCAGACATGAGCAGATCACGATGTTCTGATGTGCGCACGAACCAAGACGTTTTCGCCCAGTAGATGAGCGGAGTGCTGCATCGCCAGCAATGGGGGTAACTGTGCTCGTAGGCCTGCTCGCGAACGAGAAGTCCGCGAGCATCGAGATCATCGATGATGTAGCGGTCGGCATCTTTCACGAATGTTCCGGTCAAGAACGGAACGGAGTCATCGAATGCAGCATCGGCGTTGACCGGATTGAGGACAGGAAGTTTTTCTGCTCGACCAACGACAGCGTCGTCTTCGCCAAATGCGGGAGCGAGATGCACGATGCCGGAACCATCGCCGGTCGTAACAAAGTCGGCGGCCACGACACGCCAACCGTCTGCGCCGACGGGTGCAGCGAGGGTGTCAAACGGGCGTTCATAGAGCCACCCAACAAGATCGGCGCCTTTGAACTGCTCGAGGATGATTGCGTCTTCGGGCGCCAGTGCCGCAGCCATGAGCAGGTCACGACTTCCGTCGGAAGACGCTGTTCGCACATAGTCAATGTCAGGGCCAACGGCAGCGGCGACGTTGGAGATGAGTGTCCATGGAGTGGTGGTCCAGACCAGGAGATCGACATCACGATCGACAACAGGGAACCGTACGTAGACCGATGGGTCGACGATGTCGCGATACACGTCGGGCTGGCCGAGTTCATGACTCGACAATGCGGTGCCGCAACGTCCGCAATACGGCGAAACCTTGTGACCTTCGTAGAGAAGTTCTTTGTCCCACAGTTGACGGATGAGCCACCACACCGACTCGACGTAGGAATTGTCAAGGGTCCAGTACGCATCGGCGGTGTCGATCCATACGCCGGAGCGCTCGGTGAGGGCGGTCCAATCAGTGACGTAACGCTGGACCGATTCGCGGCAGCGTTGGTTGAACTCGGCGATTCCGAATTCTTCGATTTCTTGTTTGGTCGAGAGGCCGAGTTCTTTTTCGACCTCGAGTTCGACGGGGAGGCCATGGCAGTCCCAGCCCCCCTTTCGGGGAACATCTCGGCCCCGCATGGTCTGGAAGCGGGGGTAAATGTCTTTGAAGACTCGTGCCCACACATGGTGAAGACCCGGTCGGCCATTGGCCGTTGGAGGGCCCTCATAGAAGATCCACGGCTCGGCACCGGCCCGCAAACGGCGGGTCGCAGCGATGGTGTCATCGGCCTTCCACTGCTCCAGACGACGCTGTTCGAGGGAGGGAAGGTTGAGATCTGGGTCGACGGGACCGAATGGCATGAGGGCCAAGCGTACGCCGTTGCTGAACGGCTTCCGTGCGTGCGGGTTGACGTGGGAGGGTGGCGCCCTTACCCTCCGCCGATCCACCGCCACTCAAGGGAGATCATCCGTGGCAGTCAAAAAGGTAACGGCGAAGAAGTCCGCAGCGAAGAAGGCTCCGGCCAAGAAGGCGGCAGTGAAGGCCCCGGCCAAGAAGGTCGTGAAGAAGGCGGCCCCGGCCAAGAAGGCGGCAGTGAAGGCGGCTCCGGTCACAAAGGCCGGAGTTAAAAAGGCTCCGGCACCTCCCGTACAGCCTCCGCGACCGAATCGTCTTCCGCCGATCCCCAAGGAACCAAAGAAGATCAAGTATCCGTTTGACGCAAAGTTCCTTGATGCCCAGCGAGCTCATTTGCTTGAAGAGCGCCGTCGTCTTGTGCACGATGCCGAAACCCTCACCGCCGAAGCGAATTCACTGGCGGAGTTGCGTGAGCCTGGCGATGTGCAGTTCGACGAAGAGTCAGGTGAGGGCGACACGCTTGCAGTGGAACGCGAACGCGATCTTGCGCTTTCCGCTCAGTTCCTTGATCAGGTCGACGAAATTGATCGGGCCATGCTCAAGATCGGTCAAGGCACGTACGGGATCTGTGAGATCTCCGGACTCGCCATTCCGAAGGAGCGTCTCCGCGCTATTCCGTGGTGCCGCGAACGGGTTGAGTACAAGGTCGGCAATTTCCGACGCTGAAGCGCCACGGATCGGGCAAACCAGCCCCTAGGTTGGATCCCGTGACAAGCACGAACACTCCTGCCAATGCTGCACCGACCCATCGGGTGTTGTTCGGCGCGGTCGCAGTTGGTTGGGTGGTAGCGGATCAATTGTCCAAGGCCTGGGCGGTGTCCTCGCTCAGTCATCGAACGATCGATGTTCTGTGGACACTTCGCTTTCAGCTCGCCGTAAATCACGGGGCATCATTCAGTCTCGGCGCTGGATTTGGCGCCTGGATTGGGCTTCTTGCCCTCGTGTTTGTTGGAGTTCTTGTTTGGAAAGGCGGTTCTGTCCGCAGCCGCCTCGGCGCAGTTGCCCTTGGGATGATCGTTGGTGGAGCACTCGGCAATGTCCTCGATCGAGCATTTCGCGGCGATGCGGGGTTCTTTCGCGGTGGTGTCGTCGATTTCATCGATTTTCAGTGGTGGCCGGTTTTCAATGTCGCCGACATCGGCGTGGTGTGCGGAGCGGTACTGCTTGTGATCTCCACGTTGCGAGATCCTCGACAAAATGATTCGAAGATGGTGAACGGTCGTTCCGACGCCGTGATGCAGTCCGACAATGCGTCTTCGACGCAGATCGAGAGCAACTGATATGGCCTATACCGAGGTCATCCCCTCCGCATTGGCTGGTGAGCGCATCGATCGAGTTGTGGCGATGATCAGTGGAGCAAGCCGCACGAAAGTCACCGATTGGCTCGATGAGGGACTCGTGATGTGCAACGACACGGTGGTGACAACGCGCTCGCGTCGAGTGGCAGAGGGCGATGTTGTCGTTATCGATGTGGAACCAGACTTCGGTCCCGAGCCTCTCATTGCCGAGCCCGATATCACCGTGCCAATTGTGTACGTCGACGATGACGTCATCGTGATCGATAAGCCTGTCGGACTCGTTGTTCATCCGGGAGCAGGAAATGCGACAGGCACACTCGTGCAGGCGATGCTCGCGGTCTACCCCGAGATTGCCGCGATCGGCGAACCGGAACGTCCCGGAGTTGTGCATCGACTCGACAAGGACACATCGGGTCTCATGATCATGGCCCGCTCCGCCGAGGCGTATTCCGAGTTGAGCGCGATGTTGGCCGAGCACGAGGTAGAACGCACCTATCTCACTTTGGTTTGGGGAATACCCGATGCGGGAAGTGGATTAATTGATGCACCCATTGGCCGCTCAACTCGTGAACCAACAAAAATGGTGGTGAGCGCTCAAGGTCGTGATGCCCGCACGCGCTACACCGTTCTCGAAACGTTTGAAGATCCGGTTCCTTGCGCGTTAGTCGAGTGTCGACTTGAAACCGGTCGAACTCATCAGATCCGGGTGCACATGGCAGCCATTGAACATTCTGTCGTTGGTGATGACCGCTATCGAGGGGTTCGCTCGTCGATCGAGACGCCACGCATCTTCTTGCATTCAGCTGCGCTCGAATTTGACCATCCGGTCCGACCCGATGAACGACTCACGTTCGTCTCTGAGCTGCCACCAGATTTGGCTGCGGTGCTTGAGCGACTCAGGAACCCGACGCCCACGGAGGAGTAACCGCTGGGGTGGCTGCGACTTCGGTCGGCCACTTGCCTTGGCCTTTCGCGATGGAAACGATGTCGGCCAACGTCGCCGCTTCGAGATAGCGACGCATGTGTTCGCCAACGTCGTCCCATACCGCAAGCAACACGCACTGCCCTTCGTGGTCACACGCGCCATCGGTGTGAGGCTGACCAAAGTCGCCGGCCACGATTGGTCCATCGACGGCACTCACGATGTCAGAGAGGCGTATCGACTCGGGAGTGCGAGCGAGCACATAGCCGCCGCCGACGCCTCGCTTCGACTGTACGAGGCCCGCTCCTTTGAGGGCGAGCAGGATCTGTTCGAGATAGGGCTGAGGGAGACCAGTTCGCTCGGCAATGTCGCGCACCGATGTGGGTCCGCCTTCGTCCGAGTGCAGCGCAAGCGACAGCAGTGCTCTGCTTGCGTAGTCGCCTCGGGTCGATACCTTCACGCCCGGCATCGTAGGGGGAAGCGGCGGACTCGGGGGCATGGCAGTCCTGGCACTACCGTGACCGACGGAGGACCACCGTGGATTCCCAATCGACAATGACTGCTGCTGCACCCGATGGGCGTGTTTTGCCTGACTATGACGGGGCCTGCATTTCCAACATCGTTCCGGCGTTGCTCGATGGATCAATTCCGTGGCCGACATGGTTTCCTGAGGGTGCCGCCGATGCGAATCAGGTGGTTGTCCTCGTTCTAGACGGCATCGGATGGAATCAACTGTGCGAGCGTCATCACCTAGCTCCAACGATGTCTGCGATGTCGGGCGGAGCGATCACGAGTGTTGCGCCTTCGACAACAGCGACCGCGCTTACATCGATTAGCACCGGAGCTCCTCCTGGACTTCATGGGATTATGGGCTACCGAATGGCGATGGGTCGCGACATTCTCAACGTCCTGCGATGGTCAGCAAACGGTCGCGACGCGCGGAAATCTCTTGAACCTGAGTTCGTGCAGATGCTTGACGTATTCGAGGCACAACGACCGCCAGTGATCACTCGTGCAGAATTTCGCGAATCTGGATTCACGCGAGCTCATCTCGACAAGACTCGACTTGTGGGTTGGCGAGTGTCGTCAACGATCGTCACGGAAATTGCGGCAGCGCTGAATCGCAACGAACCGTTCGTCTATGCGTATTACGACGGCATCGACAAAATCGCCCATGAGTTCGGTCTCGGAGCGCATTACGACGCCGAGTTAGCGTTTGTTGACCGACTCGTCGCCGACATCTTGAGCGCTCTGCCAACGGGGGCAACGTTGGTTGTCACCTCTGACCACGGCCAGGTCGATGTTGGCGATGCTGTTTTGTCGCCCGACCCTGCGGTTATGGCTCATGTGGATTTGCAATCAGGCGAGGGCCGATTTCGTTGGTTGCACGCTCGTCCGGGTCATGCCCGCGTGTTGTTTGATGACGCGAGCGCACTGCACTCTGATCGTTCGTGGGTCGTGAGTCGTGACCAAGTCATCGATGAAGGCTGGTTTGGTTCGAAGGTCACTGACGAAGCCCGATCTCGTTTAGGTGACGTTGCCTTGGTAGCTCGAGATGCGATCGCTTTTCACGATCCTGCCGACAGCGGTGCATTTCCGTTGCGAGCTCGACATGGGTCAGTAACTGCCGAGGAAATGTATGTTCCGCTACTCGTTGGAAACTCTTGAGCATTCTCCGGTAAAACTGTCGTCATGACTGACTCAATAGCCGGAGGCGCTGAACGCGCCGAACTCATGGTCCCAAGCGAAGAAGTCGGCGCCGACGAAGAACAGCGCGAGATGGTGTCAGAGCCAGCGAAGGTGATGCGCGTTGGCTCGATGATTAAGCAGTTGCTCGACGAGGTTCGTCAGACCGAACTTGATGAACCATCAAGAATTCGTTTGCGAGCGATCTATGACCGGTCGATCGAAGAACTTGGCTCTGCCTTGTCGCCGGACCTGCGTGATGAATTGAAACGTTTGGCGTTTCCGTTTGCCGAAGAAGGCACGCCGACCGAAATTGAGCTTCGAGTGGCCCAAGCACAACTCGTTGGCTGGCTCGAAGGTCTCTTTCATGGAATTCAAGCCACTCTGTTTGCTCAACAGATGGCTGCTCGACAACAACTCGAGAACATGCGGGGTGAACTGCCCCCCGGGGTCGGTCACCCAGGTTCGGAATTTCCCGAACCCGAGGACCGCCCCGGGACCTACCTCTAAGACTCAGTTTTTCTTCAGGAACCAGAAGTGAGCGTGGCCTTGACCTTGCTCAACTGGTACCCGGAGAAGAGAAACAGAAGGCCAAGCAAGACGAGGCCGATACCGATCACGATGCCAAGAACATTCACGGTCGCGGTCGGCCACACCATGATGACGACGCCAATGCCGATGGTGACGATGCCTTCGAGAATGAGTGCGCCTCGACCTTCGTTCTTGCCGATCATGAACGCGACAACAAGTGCGATCAGGCCGGTAATGACGAAGTCAAGGCCGACGAGCCAAACGATGACGGTGACCGTTGCGTCGGTCCAGAAGATCAGCGCAAGACCGAAGCCGAAATTGATAAGGCCACGGATGAGCAACAGACCCCAGTAGGAGCCCCTGCGGTGTGTGGTCACTGCCTCGGCGGCCTGGCTGAAACCGGATACGACGAAAAGGAAGCCGAGAATGATCGCAATGATTTTGAGTTCGCGATCTGGGCGGAAAAGTAAGACAAGGCCGGCGATGAGGCTGATGAAGCCAATCGAGTAGGCGGTGATTCTGGAGCCTCGTAGGAGGTCCATCGTTGAACGGTCTTCTGCTGCTGCGGTCATTGTGACCTCCGGGTTGGAATAGATGATGAAAGGTTGCTGAAAGGTTACGGCCGGTCCTTGATGGGCCTAGGGATCCCCGGAGCGCGAGCGAGGGAGTGACGCTACGATCGCTCAGCATCACATCGGTGTAATTCGCCGTGTGGCGGACCCATCCAAACGATTACGACACGGAGCCCAAAGCGGTGCCCGATTCCTTCACCCACCTGCATTTACATACCGAGTTCTCGATGCTCGATGGGGCCGCGCGTGTGGGCGATGTGGTGGCTGCAGCCGCAGCCGATGGTCAGCCCGCAGTCGGCATCACCGACCACGGCAACATGTATGGCGTTCTCGATTTCTACAAGGCGGCGAAAGAGGTTGGGGTCAAGCCGATCATCGGCTCCGAGCTCTACCAGGCCTATGACCACCGAACCGAGCGACCAACCCGGCGCGGGCGTATGGACGATTCCGGCGGCGAAGCCGAGGGTGGCCGCAAGGCCTACTACCACCTGACGGCACTGGCCGAGAGTTCGGTTGGTTACAAGAACCTCATTCAGCTCTCGAGCCGCGCTTTTCTCGAGGGTTACTACATGAAGCCCAAAGTCGATTGGGAACTTCTCGAAGAACACCACGAAGGTCTCATCGTCACGAGTGGATGTCTCGGTGGCCAAGTGCTGCAGGCGCTCATGAACGGCGATGAACGTGGAGCGCTTGAAAAGGCAGCGCGCCTTCAAGACATTTTTGGTCGAGACAATTTCTTTGTCGAGATTCAAGATCACGGCATTCCCGAACAGAAAACCACGAATCCACAATTGCTCGAGATCGCGCGCGCAATTAAGGCACCGCTCGTCGCGACGAACGACAGTCATTATGTGCATCAGCACGATGCGGTTTCTCACGACGCGTTGTTGTGCGTGCAAACCGGCTCGCTGATGAGCGACCCTGATCGCTTCAAGTTTCATGGCGATCAGCACTACCTGAAATCAGCCGCTGAAATGCGGTGGTTATTCGATGAGGTTCCCGAAGCCTGCGACAACACACTCTGGATCGCAGAACGGTGCAATGTTGAAATCGAATTCGGAAATCCACAACTCCCTAACTTTCCCCTTCCCGAAGGCTTTACCGATGGTGCGGAGTACCTGCGCCATCTCACATTTGAAGGTGCGAAAGAACGATGGGGCGAGACCGTTCCCGATCACATCGTCGAGCGTCTGGTCTATGAACTCCAGGTCATTGCCGATATGGGATTCTCTTCGTACTTCCTGATCGTCTGGGACCTCATCAAGCACGCTCGAGATAACAACATTCGCGTCGGGCCCGGCCGAGGTTCCGCTGCTGGGTGTGCAGTGGCCTACACGTTGCGAATCACCGACCTCGATCCAATCGAATACGACCTTTTGTTCGAGCGCTTCTTGAACCCAAGCCGCAGCTCAATGCCCGATATCGACATGGACTTCGACTCTCGTTATCGCGACGAAATGATCCGTTATGCGGCCGAGAAATATGGCCGAGACCATGTCGCACAGATCGTTACGTTCTCGACAATCAAAGCTCGTGCTGCGGTTCGTGATGCCGCCCGAGTGCTGGGCTATCCCTATGCAGTAGGCGACAAAGTTGCCAAGCTCATGCCTCCGTTGGTCATGGGTCGCGACACGCCGCTTTACGCGTGTCTTGAGGAACATCCGAAGTTCACTGATGGTTTCAAGATGGCGTCAGATCTTCGCGACATCTACGCCAACGACAACGATGCTCGTCAGGTCATCGATGTTGCGCGAGGGCTCGAAGGACTTCGTCGTCAGGACGGTATTCACGCTGCAGCGGTAGTGATTACCAAGGAACCACTTACCGAGTACCTGCCAATTCAACGCAAGCCTGAAGCAGGCTCTGATCCCGATCTCGCTCCGGTCGTCACGCAGTACGAAATGCACGGTGTTGAGGAACTCGGCCTTCTCAAGATGGATTTCCTCGGGTTGCGAAACCTCGATGTCATCACCGACACCTTGGCCATGCTCGTGATCACCCAAGGGATCGCTGTCGATATCGACACGATTCCACTCGATGACGATCTCACGTTGGCCATGTTGCGCAACGGCGACTCCATCGGCGTGTTCCAACTTGAAGGTGGGCCCATGAGAGCGCTTATGCGTTCTCTGGCCCCGACCTCGTTCGAAGACGTCGCTGCTCTTGTGGCGCTCTACCGACCTGGCCCCATGGCTGCGAACATGCATAACGATTACGCCGATCGCAAGAACGGGCGTAAACCGATCGATTACCTGCACGACGATCTTGCCGAACTTCTTGGCGACACGTACGGACTCATGATCTACCAAGAGTCAGTCATGCGAGTAGCGCAGAAGTTCGCTGGCTATTCGCTCGCCGATGCAGACAATCTGCGCAAAGCATGTGGCAAGAAGGTGCGCGAACTCATTCAGAAAGAGCGCGAGAAGTTTGTTGAAGGTTGCGACACCGAGGGCTACGGGCGAGAAATTGGTTCCGCTCTTTTCGATGTCATCGAACCATTTGCCGATTACGCGTTCAACAAGAGCCACAGTTACGGCTACGGCCTCATCGCCTATCAAACCGCGTACCTCAAGGCGCACTATCCGGTCGAGTATCTCGCCGCGCTCCTCACCAGCGTCAAAGCCAACCTCGACAAAGCGGCGATTTACCTCAACGAGTGTCGACAGATGGGAATCGAAGTACTGGTTCCCGACGTCAACATTTCGGTGAGCGATTTCATTGCTTTCGATAAGCCTGACGGCACGCGCGCTATCGCCTTTGGAATGTCTGCAGTTCGAAATGTCGGTGAGGGTCTCGTCGGACTCATGCTGGCCGAACGCGACGCAAACGGTCAGTTCGAAGATTTCTTCAACTTTTGCGATCGGGTCGATGTCAGCGTTCTCAACAAGCGGACCATCGAGTCGCTCATTAAAGCCGGCGGTTTCGATTCCATGGGCTATTCCCGAAAGGGACTTCTCGGGTACTTCGATCGAATCATCGATGACACCGTTGCCCGTCGGCGTAAAGAAGCCGAAGGTCAGTTTGATCTCTTCTCTATGGCCGATGACGACGACGATGGCGCGCTGGTGGCCGGAACTCGCATTGTCATTCCAGAAGAAGACTTCGACAAGCGACAGCGTCTCGCCTTTGAAAAGGAAATGCTCGGCCTCTATGTCTCGGATCACCCACTGATGGGAGCTGAGATGTCACTGCGACGACGGACCGAATCGACAATCGCGGAACTCGAAGGGGTCGAAGACGGCACGATGCGAACCGTTGGTGGACTCGTCACTTCGCTGCAGAAAAAGTGGACTCGAAAAGGCGACCTCATGGCCGTCTTCGTTCTCGAAGATCTTCAGGCGACGGTTGAGGTCATGGTGTTCCCCAAGACCATGCAGAACTATGGGCACCTTCTCGAAGACGATGCGGTAGTGATCCTTCGTGCCCGCGTCGATACCCGTGACGACCAGCCGAAGCTCATGGCGATGGAACTTGAGCGGTTTGAGCCGGTAATCGATGGCAACCCGCCCGTGCACGTCAACCTGAAACCAGCTGCGCTCAGCGACGAACTGCTCAGTGCCCTCAAAGCCCTGCTCTCGGAGCATCCCGGAGAATCTCAGGTCTTCCTCCACATCGGCGAGCACCAGGTGTTGCTGCTCCCGGAGAATTTTGCGGTCTCGGCCTCGGCCGGTCTTCTCGCTGAACTCAGGGAATTGCTTGGCCCGGATGCGGTCGCTAACTGACATCGGGGGCCGAATTGCGTTAGCGGGCGAGCCGGGGTGAACTAGTACTCCGGTTTTGTCTGTTTCAGGGGCTGTTGAACCATGGCTATCAAGGTCGTTACCAAAGATTGCACGCAACTCAGTGATGCTGAGTTGGCAGAGATGGCGGATATCTGCGCGGACGGGCCAAGCCTCTACGAGGTTGGTCAACTTTCCAAGCAGGTTGAGGCGTGGGTCCTTGTTTCGTTGGCGCGAGAAGGAAACGGCCTGAAGGGCTTCTCCTTCTTCACGCTCGAACGCATCGGTGGTACTCCCAGCGTGCTGATTGGCCTTGCGTCGGTGAAGCGCACCTCCAAGCGATCCTCGGTTTTGCGAGCGATCCTCGCTGACCAGTTCAAGCGCGCTGTCATGGCGTTCCCCGACGAAGACGTGCTGATGGGAACCCGTTTCGCCACTGCAAGCGGATTTGAAGCCTTTCGCACACTCGACGACATCATTCCTCGCCCCGACCACAAGGCCACCGGCGAAGAGCGTGCATGGGGACGTCGTCTCGCGAAGCGATTCAGCATCAGCTCAAGTTCCTACGATGACAAGACCTTCATCGCCACTGGCGACGGTTCCTTCCCGTTGGCGCTTGATTACGAATCACTCGAGGCCGACAGCATCGATCCAGAGATCGTCGGGTTGTTCAAGAACGTCGGCGCTAAGCGAGGCGATTCGCTCATTGCCTTCGGCTGGGCGATGGCCGAGGATCTCGCCAAGATCAAGTGATCTTCAGGTCGGCGTAATGCAATTCGCCGACGTAGTCGCAAACAGGCGCATGGTTCGTGCCTTCGAAGAGCGTCCGGTTCCTTCCGATGTTCTCGATCGCGTTCTTGATCTTGCGCGCCGGGTTCCTGCCGCAGGAAACACACAAGGCCTCGATCTTGTGGTTCTCGAAGGTGAGCAGACCAAGCGTTACTGGGATGCGTCGTTGCCGGCAGAACGTCGAGCGGCATTTCCTTGGCCGCGACTTCTTGATGCCCCTGTGTTGATCATTCCTGTCTCGTGGCCCGCCGCCTATGTAGAGCGTTACGGCGAGAAAGACAAAGCGCGCACCGGACTCGGCGAAAGCGAAGCTTCCTGGTCAGTTCCGTATTGGTATGTCGACACAGCGTTCGCCGCCATGGTCGCGATGTTGGCGGCCGTCGATGAAGGTCTCGGAGCGTTGTTCTTCGGTCAGTTTGAACACGAAGGTGCGGTGAAGAATGCGTTGGGGATTCCCGCTGACCGTCGGCCAGTGGGAACAATCGCGCTTGGCTACGCTGCCGACGAGCAGCGCCCGAGCGCGTCGTCGAGGCGTCCGCGTCGACCCTTCGAAGAGGTCGTGCATCGCGGCGGTTGGTAACTAACCGAGCGCGGTAAGACGCTCGTTGAGATCTTCGATGGTGGATGCCGGTGCCGCGCACACCATTTGGCGGCAGACATAGGCCCGTCCGTCGACGCCCGCTTCGTTGCGGCCTTCCCAGAGCGGCGAGGACCCAGGTGTTCCCCATGTGAGAACGCTACGCGGCAGCCAGCGACGTTGAGCCTCGGCGACGAGGTCGGGGCGGTCGCCAGAGATGACGATTTCGTCAACGCCAAGAACGCGTAGTTCGGCAGCGAGTAGGAGATGGCCAAAGCCAAGTGGCAAACGTGCCGCCGATTCGGCGAGTCGATCGACGATCGCCGTTGCAAACTCGCGATGACGTTCATTTCCGGTGAGCGCAGCGAGGCGGAGAAGGCCGACGGCAGCGAGGCTGTTCGCACAGGCCGTCGCGTTGTCCATGAGTTCTTTGGGGCGGGCAACGAGTTGATCACCGTCGGTGCCGTTTGTGTAGACACCAATGTCGTCGGGATCGGCGAATAATTCGATGAGCGCATCGGCGGTTGTTGTCGCTTCATCGAGCCATCGGGGGTCGCCGGTTGCTTCGTGGACACGAACGAATGCATCGACGAGAGCGCCGTAGTCGGCGCTAAACGCCAGAACTCGAGCTTCGCCCTGCCATGAACGCATCCAGCGTCCGTCTACCCGCAAGTTGTCGCAAAGGAAGTTTGCATTGGTAACCGCAGCCTCAAGCCATTCGGTTGAACCTGTTGCCGCAGCGGCCTCGGCGATCGTGGAAAGCATGAGGGCGTTCCACTCGGCGAGGACCTTGTCATCGAGGCCAGGTCGGATTCGCTTATTTCGAACGGCAAGAAGCGCGACTCGGCCGCGTTCGATGGCGTCGGGACGAGCAAGGTCGCCACGCACGACGCGCTCAAGAATGTTGGTGTGCTCCCAGTTGCCGTGATCGGTGGCGCCAAACCATTCGATAACTGCATTGGCGTCGTCGCCGCAAATTGCACGGATCTCGTCGATGGACCAGACGTAGAACTTTCCTTCTACGCCTTCGGAGTCGGCATCTTCGGCGGAAAAGAACCCACCAAGAGGGTGTCGAAGATCGCGAAGGACGTAGTCGATCGTTTCTTCAAGTGTTTGAAGAAAACGCGTTTCGCCGGTGAGCTGCCACGCGTGCAAATAGACCCGGGCAAGCAGTGCTTCGTCATAAAGCATTTTCTCGAAATGGGGAATGAGCCAACGCCGGTCGGTCGCGTAGCGAGCGAAGCCGCCGCCGAGGTGGTCGTAAATGCCGCCGGCCGCCATGGCGTCGAGTGAAAGTAAAGCGGCATCGAGTGCCGCGGGGTCGCCAGTGCGTGCGTGCTGACGCAGTAGGGCATCGACAGCAAAGGTTTGCGGAAACTTGGGAGCCGCGCCGAACCCGCCGTCGATCGAATCGATCTGACCGATCAGAGCCGACGTTGCTGCACTGAAGACGAGGTCGTCGGGTTCTCGAGTGGGTTGGGGGAGTTGTACGCCTTCGTCGATTGCTTCAGTGACGGTCGTTGCTTGTTCGACGAGATCGTCTCGGCGCGTATTCCACAACTCGTTGATGCGTTCACAAAGTTCTGCGAAACCGAGGTGACCACCGCGCGACGTTTTTGGGAAGTAGGTGCCGGCAAAGAATGGTCGACCGTCGGGTAGGCAGAACACCGTCATTGGCCAACCGCCGTGACCATTCATCGCTTGCACGGCGTCCATGTACACGGCATCAACATCAGGGCGTTCTTCGCGATCGACCTTGACGTTGACGAACAATCGATTCATGAGTTCGCCGGTGGCTTCGTCCTCAAATGATTCGTGGGCCATCACGTGACACCAATGGCACGCGGAGTATCCGACGGAGATAAGGATGGGAACGTCACGATCGGCGGCCTCGGCCAGAGCCTCTGGACCCCAAGGCCACCAGTCGACGGGGTTGTCAGCATGCTGACGCAGATAAGGACTTGTTTCGTTGGCGAGGCGATTGGTCACGGGCGGGAGGGTAGCGGTCTTGGGGTTCTACGATGCAGTTATGACGACAGTTCCACGTATCGCCTTCAACGACGGCCAGTCGATCCCTCAGATTGGTTTTGGAGTTTTTAAGATTCCCGCCGAAGAGGCTGAGCAACTCGTGGGTGAAGCAATCACAACCGGCTACCGCCACATCGATACTGCGTGGGGCTATTTCAACGAAGAGGGAGTCGGCGCTGCGGTGAATGGCTGTGGCCTTCCTCGTGAGGACATCTTCGTCACCACGAAAGTTTGGAATAGTTCGCAAGGTCGGGAACTTTCCGTCGAGTCATTCGAGCGTTCGCTCGAAACCCTGGGCTTTGACTATCTCGATCTTTTGCTCATTCATTGGCCAGCGCCAGCAAACGATCTCTATGTCGAAACCTGGGAAACATTCATCGAGCTGCGTGACAGTGGTCGGGTGCGCTCGATTGGTGTTTCAAACTTCGAACCAGAGCACCTGCATCGCATCATCGAAGCAACTGGCGTTGTACCGGCGCTCAATCAGGTTGAACTTCACCCGTTCTTTCAGCAGAAACTTCTGCGCGACTTCCACGACCTTCATGGCATTGCCACCGAAGCGTGGGGTCCCATCGCTCGTGGTGCGGTCGACGACGATCCATTGCTCGTGATGTTGGCCAACAACTACGGCCGGACCCCTGTGCAGATCGCGCTCCGCTGGGAAATTCAACACGGCATCGTCACGATTCCGAAATCGGCAACGCTGTCGCGAATCCAGTCGAACTTCGATGTCTTCGACTTCACGATCAGCGAAGACGATATGGCGATGATCGATGCGATCGATCGTGAAGACGGCCGCTTCGGACCGCTTCCATCAGACATGAACTGACCGAGTCAATTACTTCCCTTCAAAGTTCGGCGTGCGCTTTTCTGAAAATGCCTTCATGCCTTCTTTGGCATCGGCCGAGCGCATCACTGGTATGACATGACCAATTTCGATTGGTTGCGCTTCGGATTCGGGTAACCAACCGGTTTCGATGACCGATGCCTTCGCTGCCTTGACGGCGAGGGGACCATTGCCGCAAATGACTTCAGCGATCTCGTGGGCCTTCGCCATTCCTGCGCCACTGGGAGCGATATGGCTTACCAGCCCCCAGCGAAGTGCTTCTTCTGCATCGAGCACACGACCAGTGATGAGCATGTCCATCGCAATGGCGTAAGGGATCTGACGCTTCAAACGCATCGTGGAGCCGGCCCCAGCGATGAGACCGCGTTTCACTTCGGGAACGCCGAAGGTCGCGTGTGATTCGGCGATTCGGATATCGGTGGACTGCAACATTTCGCAGCCGCCGCCCATGCACTGGCCATTAACCACAGCGATGATCGGCTTCGTGCACCAATGCGTCAGTAGAAGACCCTTGCCGGTGATGCCTGGGTCGGCTTTGAGACGTTCCTGAATGAGTTTCGCCTCTTCAGTGATTTCTCCGGACATCCAGCCGTCATTGAGATCGCCGCCGGCGCAATAGGCGACGTCTCCGGCCCCGGTGAGGATGACGCAACGGATTGAGTCGTCGCTGTCGGCAAGGTCCCATGCGTCGGCGAATCTCACGAGCATGTCGGGTACAAGGGCATTGCGGCGATGCGGACGATTCATCGTGAGGATGAGTACTGGCCCTTCGCGCTCGACGAGGAGGGTGGGTCCTTCAGTTTCGGTCATGGTCTGCTCTTTCGTGCAAGAGGGTTACAGAAGTCGTCGTTCGATTTTTCCGAGTGGTGTGCGCGGCAGTGCGTCACGTAATTCGAGGCGTCGAGGGGCACAGTAGGCGGGAAGCGTCTGCTTCACGTGGTCTCGAAGATCGTCGAGCGTGGGTGGCCGTGACGAGTCTGTCGCTACGACGATGGCGGTTACGACGTGGCCCCATTCATCGTCACTACGACCAACGACAGCAACCTCGGCGATTGAACTCAGCCCGGAAAGTGATTCTTCAACTGGAGCTGGCCAGATGTTCTCACCGCCGGAGATGATGAGATCGCCGCGTCGTCCATGGACGACGAGTTGCCCGTCAGTCAGTTCACCGGCATCGTTCGTGGGAAACCAACCATCGGGGGTGCGGGGGTCGGTGCCATCTCGGTAGCAACGCAACAACATGTCACCGCGTATCTGGATCTCACCGTCAACGATTCGAAGTTCGACAGCCGGGAGAATTTCACCATCGAACACCACAGCGCTGCCGGTTTCGGTCATGCCGTAACTGGCTCGGCAATTGTCGGGAAGATTCTCTGGTGATGCTTGTCCGCCAACAATGATGCGGCGGAAGAGACTTGAATCGACGCGGGCGAGTGTGGTTGGAACGAGCGACGTGAGGGTTGCTCCCTCTCGGGCCGCGTTCTCTACTGCTTCGGTTTCGAATCGATCATGTACCACGAGCGGGATCGAAAGCGTTCGCGAACGGACCACGATGGCCAGACCAGCGATGTGGGTGAGTGGTAGGCAACACAACCAACGATCGTTGGATACGTCGACGCCGAGTGCGGTTGAGGTTGATCGTGCTGATGCCTCGAGCGACGCGTGGGTGTGCACAACGCCCTTCGGCGTGCCCGTGCTTCCAGAGGTGGCGATGACAAGGGCATCGCCAGCATCGACCTGACGGCCGTCGAGATGCTGTTCGGTGCCATCGGCCTCGATGAGGCGAGTGGGAGCGAGCGCAGCAATGAGGGCAGCTCGGGCCCTATCAGGAAGGCGAGGGTCAAGGGGCATGGCCGCGTCGCCGCGTTCCCAGATCTGCGACAGGGTCTCGACAAAGCTCTGGCCGGTTTGGGCGATCGCCACCAATTCCTGCATTGGGGATGAGGCTAGGCCTCAGATTCGGCGGGTTCGGGTTCCAACGGCCACACTTGCCGCCATGAAGGACTGGATTGCTGGAGCCCGACCCCGAACCCTGCCTGCGGCACTGGTTCCTGTTCTCGTCGGAACCGCCGCTGCGGCTGGGATGAACGGCGACACCAACGTGTTGAAGGGGCTCATCATCTGGCGCTTCGTTGCGGCCCTCGTGGTGTCACTCGCCCTGCAGATCGGCGTGAACTACGCCAACGATTATTCCGATGGAATTCGTGGTACCGACGCCGATCGGGTGGGGCCGATGCGGCTCACTGGGTCTGGACGCAAGAAGGCGGGCGCAGTGAAGCGTGCAGCATTTGCATCGTTTGGTGTCGCCGCAGTTGCCGGACTCGCTCTTGCCGCAACAACGAGTTTTTGGTTGATCGCTGTGGGTGCGGTCGCAATCGCCGCTGCGTGGTTTTACACCGGCGGCCCTCGGCCATATGGCTACGCCGGTTTGGGCGAAGTGTTTGTGTTCGTGTTCTTTGGAATTGTGGCAACGACCGGGTCGGCATTCGTGCAGATCGAGCGAGTTACGCCGCTCACTTTTCTTGTTTCAATTCCGGTTGGCCTTTTTGCGACAGCGTTACTCGTAGTGAACAACCTTCGAGATATTCCGGGTGACACCGAATCAGGAAAGCGCACGCTGGCCGTTCGTCTTGGGGACAAATGGACACGAGTGCTCTACATCGTGCTTATCGTGCTCCCGTTCATCACGGTTCCGTTCCTTTGCGGACTTTCGCAACGCCCTGCTGGAGCGCTGTCGATGTTTGCAATCCTTCTTGCTCGCAAGCCTGTGCAACGCATTATCGAAGGTGCCCGTGGGCCCGCGTTGATTCCTGTGCTTGGAGCAACGGGAAAGATTCAGTTGGCCTTTGGCGTGCTGATTTCCGGCGGGTTGTTCTACGGCGGTTGATCAAGACGTTGTAGACAACCACTCAGTAATAGCTGCCGAGGTTGCTGTTGGGTTTTCTAAGTGAGCGCTGTGTCCGGCTCCGTCGACGGATTCGAACGACGCGTTGTTTCCGATTGACGCGACAAGCCGATGGCCAAGTTGGGTGAACTTCTCATCGTTTGAGCCAGCGAGAACGAGGACGGGCATCGTGAGAGTGTCGAGCCGATCCCATAACGGGGCTTGCGTGCCCGTCCCGGATAACCGCAGGCTTGATGCCAAGCCGGCAGCCGAGTTGCGTGAGCGTCGTTCGCGCATCGATTGTTCCGGCGTGAGCGAGGCGAACAGTGGTTGTGCGAGCCACTCGTCGATAAATGCATCGATGCCGATGCCTTCAATCCGATCCGCAAGTGCATCGTCAGCAGCCTGACGCTGTGCTCGTTCGTCCTCATTATCGATGCCTCCGGTGGCACCAATCAGCACGAGACGTTCGACAAGTTCAGGAAAGGCAAGGGCGAGGTGCAGGGCTATTCGTCCGCCGAGCGAGTACCCGATGACGATGCTCGGGATGATGGCCGATGCGATCATCGCCGCTGATTGCGTCAGATCGCCG
>Ga0114967_10001780_pt1 | contig 18068 bp, 17 predicted proteins | sample M_130628_MF_Meta_FD_92639 | JGI IMG/M metagenome (GOLD analysis project Ga0114967, IMG submission 92639) | Freshwater microbial communities from Lake Montjoie, Canada to study carbon cycling - M_130628_MF_MetaG | ecosystem: Environmental > Aquatic > Freshwater > Lake | place: Lake Montjoie... | reverse complement strand
ATTATAATATTTATGGGGTACTTTTCTACTCCAATTGTTTTCATTTATGGCTACACCGCCCACCCCAACTATTGCATCATCGGATTGAAATGCCTTGATGACTTCTTCAAAATAATTGGGTTCTAATACGGTATCATCGTCTAAAAAACAGATGATTTCGGACGTTTTAGATGTTTTAGCAATTCCGTAATTTCTTTGTTTTGTTAGTCCTCTATCCTTCTGAGCCACTAAATAATGCGATAAATTTTTAAAGGAGTTTTGTTCGATTAACTCTTGCGTATGCGTATTACTAGAACCGTCAATAATAAGAATTTCATCAGGATACACCGATTGCACTGTTACCGAATTTAGTAGTTTCAATAGTGCGTTTGGACGCATATAAGTACATACGATGAGCGTAAAAGGGATTCTCATTACTTTGTGCGTTTACCTAATTGGATTAATCTATTGGCGTAAAATACCGCTTTATTGAATTGCAATTGGCGGTAGGGCAACTTTGCCAGACGTAATGGGAACGACCAAATAGGACCTTTAAATAAATAAAATGCTAAATATTTTGCACGGTATTCTCCAAGAATCTTGGCGTCATATTGTTTCAGATTATAATAAATAATCGTTGGACTTGGGAGCGGTCGAATCCATTTTACCGGCGTATCTAATTCCCAAGGCTGTTTTTTCCGTTTCTTTCCCATAATTGTGGCTTGCTTTCCCCAAAAACGGTATCCGCCCATTGCCGGTTTTAAATGCAAATTTGCTGAAAATGGATTTTGCAGCACCACGACTCCAGACTTTATTAGCGACAAACCAAAATCATTATCTTCACCATAGCCCCCATCATAATTCACATCATTACCTACCAATTTATTGATCCATTCTCTTTTTACGCAATTATTGGCATTGTTAAAAACCTGTGTTACACCCGTTAAATACCTTTCCTTGCCCATAGCTGCTAATTTAGCATTTAAATCATCCAAGTTTTGCGATTCATTATCGGCCCTTACATCTAAACCATTGCAGGCGCTAGCTTTGTAAGTTTGTAAAAAACGAATGTGATTTTCGATATACTCTGGAGGAATTCTGATATCATCATCTCCAAAAACTATATAATCGCCCGTGCATAATTCAATGGCTTCATTTCTTGCTCGACAACTTCCTTTTGTCTCTTGCCATTTCACTATTATCTCAAAAGGAAACTCCTTGAAATCGTACAAACTCTCGTCTCTTTCATTGGCTGGTGTGGCATCTACCACTACAATTTGAGTGGGTTTATGCGTTTGATTTGCCAAGTCTTCAATGAGCTTTAAAGTATATCCTTGACGCATCATTGTTGGTATTATATAACTAACAGACGGATTACCTTGAATGGGTTGAAGCAATCTATGCGGATAAATATAAGAATCCGTTGTTCTTTTAAAATTTTTCGTGGCGTAGCAAAAGGCGCGCCATTCCTCCACTTTCCATAACCCTTTTCGATAAAGCATAAAAAGTGCATGGTCTACCTTATATTTTTTGATAAAGAACGCGTACCTGTCCTTTGCATCAATCGCTATTGTTTCTTTGTTTTGATTTTCAAAAAGACCTTTGACATAAAGTGGAATAGCACCACAATTTATGGCTCGAAAACCAAAGTCAATGGCTTGCATTTGCGGGCTCAAATAGTCATTATCAAATCCATTACATGATACCCAAACTGATTTGCGGGCGGCAAATTGATTAGGATTCACGCGCCAGCTTACGCATTCGTTTAAATCATCAAAATCTCGAGTATAAAAGGAGATTGTTTGATATACAACTTCTGGAAAAGCATTTTTATAGCCTTGTTCAAAAGAACTGTGCCAAATATCTCCATATCCTTGAGAAAGCAATTCTAATTTTTCAAAATTGGGTGCACCATTATATACAATAATTTCACCCGTTTCCGTTGTATATTCTTTTAGTTGTATCATCATAGTTTATCGCAGACGATCCTGATTAGTTTTTTTTATTGTTTTGAATTACAGATTCATAAAAAGCCAAATTCTTTGCTGCAATAACTTCTTTGCTAAAATTCAACCTTGCTTTTTCTCTTGCGGCGTTTCCAAAATTAATCCTCAAATCTAGGTCTTCCAATACTTCAACTATTCTTCTAGCGAACGTTTCGTGCTCCTTAGGATGTACCAAAAAACCATCAACTCCATCCTCAATAATTTCGGTGGACCAACCAATATTTGAGGCTACGATTGCTTTATTCATGGCCATGGCTTCAATCCAGGAGACTGGCAAAGCTTCGGCAAATGTAGGAAATACACAAAGAGCAGCCGATTTTATATAGGTATTAATATCATCGTAGGAGACACTTCCTTTATATTCGACGCTTTGAAATGCTTCTGCATCAAACATTTCTTTCATCATAGCCCAAACTGAGGTATTGCCGGTCTGCTTATCTATAGAATCTTTTCCGACGATCAGTAACTTGGCCTTTCTATTTTTTTTGTAAACTTCGTTGAATATGAGAGGTAGTTCTAAAGATCCTTTTTTTCGTACCAAGGTACCGAAATACAAAATATTCCAATCATCCTCTTGCAGTTCGGTAGCTGCATATTGAAATTTTTCAAAATCTATCCCATTCGGAATCACTTCGAAATTTCTTTTAAGTCCGAATAATTGATTTGTTAGGTCTGCCGTATAGCGGCTCACTGATACTACAGCAGTGGCTTTTTTCAAGGCTCTCTTTTCATGGAAGTGATTTAAGAATTTCACTGGTCGCTTATCTAAATGACAAAAATAAGTGTCGGAACCATGCAGTTTGATGATGATCGGACATTTTGCAGAAATATTTGAAGTTATTCCTTCCCAGTCCACGGCTTCAATTACATCAATTTCTTTTTCATCCACCAACTTAGAAAGCAGTCTTTCGATTTTCTTTTGGGTTAAAAATTTGGATAAACCTTTGCGTTTAACATTTTTAATTAAATAAAATGCGATCCCATTTTCAATAAAAAATTCATCGTTCTCCTGTCCATATAAAATTATAAATACTTGGTTACCGCTTTGTCGTAATCCATTCGACAGATTGAATACGCTGGTGCCAATTCCTCCTGAAAATTTCATTTTCGGATGGGGATATTCTGGAGTAAGGAATGCAATATTCATAACCTTAGGATTGATTTTGAATGTAATAAGGAGCTAAATCCTTATCGAGTACAATTGCTTTTGAGGCGACCACTGTTTTAAAATCTGCAATGCTTTCAGTAACGACGCAATTCGATCCGATCGTAACATTATTTCCGATGGTAATGTTACCAAATACAGCGGCACCCGGGCCGATGAATACATTATTTCCAATGGTAGGTACCCCTTGGTTTTTTCCATAATTACTGATGCCGACCGTTATCCCTTGTGAAATATTACAATTCTCACCAATAACCGCATCACCATGAATCACAACTGTTCCAAAATGACCAATGTAGCATCCTTTTCCGATTCGAGTGCGATACGAAATATCAAATCCATATTTTACTTTTAATCTCCGTAACCAAAGGAAGAAAAAATAAAATAATATTCTGTTTTTGTACCTATAATGTTGCGTCAATCTGAATATCGTCATGAATTTTAGACCCGGTATAGGACTTATTAAAAACACCCAAAGGAGTGATTTAAAATTAATTTTCAAAAGATTATGTCTTTTATAATCTGCTAGCAACAAACGTTTCATACTCTCAATTTTGAATTATTTCATTGATTGCGTTCCATATTCTTCTCGAAGCATGTTGAGGAGGATGTTGGTTAATTACTTCAAACCATCTTTTTGCGTTAGCAACGACACTTGTGCCACCATTTTGCAGTAGCTGTTCAAACTTTACTTCAATTTCATTAGCAGAATTTAACCACAGTACCGCTTCCTTATTGGGCATTGATCTAAAATGAACAAAGTTATAAATGGTCTTACTATCCCATTTCACATTTTGTCGTTTTTCCACATTATAATTGATGTAAAAACAGGGCTTAGAAAACGTAGCAAAGTCAAATACCATTGAAGAACCGACGTTTACAACGAAAATGGTGTTGGCTATTATATTTACTTGCAGTTTTAGGTCATTGGCTGTAGGCATGGCGGTATTCCAAGATTCGCCATTTTGTTCCCAAAGTGGATCAATCGGAACGATTACATCGGCATATTTTTTCAAAACATGATCATATCGCTTTGAAAAATCAACTGGACATCTTCTAAAAACAATCCCGAGGTTGTAACCTTTTTCATTAAGCTTGCGGACTGCTGACGCCACATCGTACAGGTATTGATCATCGTATGGACTTGTAGTTACATCATCGCCTGAGAAACAAATATATTTTCGGTCACTATGTAGTCCATATTTAGTATAAAATTCTGCTTCTTTATAAAGTAAATCCAAATCATAATGCGGTTCAAACTGCGTACTACCGGTGACACGAATTTGATGTTCATTGATTGAGGGATAATAAGCAAGCAATTCACTTTTCATAAAATCACTCCATACAAAATAGTAATCTGTTTCCACGATTAAGGTTGCTTTTGGCAAATTATCCCATGAAAAAATAAAGGTTGCTGTTGGGATTTTCAAATCCTTGGCTGCTGCAAGCGGTGCGATGGCATCCACATTTCTTTGATTTGTACAAAATACTAGCGCAGGTTTCTCATGGCGTAATGTTGTATAGCATTGCTTATAATAGCTGGTTTTACGCTCTAAATTATGCATTAAAGTTCCGACTTTCTGTAACCCTTTTTCAGAATTAAAAACGTTTATGATACCTTTTACCATTCCATTTTTAATTCGATTTTTAAAAGTGGTATTGCTTATTGGGAATCGGTATGAATCGTACACATTATCTTCAAATCGAGCCTTAAACAGGTTTAATGCAATTTGGATTTTAGCAATCTTAAACAAATTTGTTAAAGGATGTATTTTTGAATTTTGTATTTTTATTTCTTCTTTTCCAAGGTCGGTTAGATTAAAAATCGTATTGTTCCAGAATACGGCTTTACAATCATTTTCTTTTCCAACCTCAAGAAATTTTGTAAATGCAAAATTCCTCAAGCCGACACCATCAGGTAATAAAATAAATATTTTTTTACTCATTACAACCAAACATTATAAGTTTCAAAAGCAAATTCGTTGCTTGTTATTTTAGTAGCGATTCCAATTTCATTTTCACCCTCATCCAGTTCTTCTTCATTTTATATTTTATGCCAAAAAAAGAATCTTTAAAATAAATAATCCTTTCAACTGTGGGCTCTGGAATGTTAATTTGCTTAAACACATTATCTATTCTTTCGGTATGGGCTTTAGTAACCCCATATGATCGAGCATACCAAGTATGATAGGCTAATTTATTATTATTAGCATCATATACTAAGGTTGTAATATCATCTTCTACAAGTGCTTTGGTGGCATTTAAAAATAATATTCTTTTACCTTTTCTGCGCAACCAAAGATAGAAACAATAATAAGGTTCAAACAAGCTTGTTGCGTTATATTCTTGAGGTAATGAATTTAGGTCATCCAAAAACTCATCATCATTAAGATATTGATTCTTACGCATTTCTTTTTCATTCCAAATAGACTCTAATTCCTTGAAATTCAATATCGAAAGGAAAGTATTGATTACATATGGATTTTGATATCTTATCGCAATTTGACCGCCATCCCGTACACCACAGACCATATAATCTTGGTCTTCCATGAAATTGATGGTTTCAAAAATTCCTTTCGTATCGATGAATAATACATCTTCATCTGCCATTATCAGCCAGTCAATCCCTTTGCCTTTCAATTTTTTCATCATATACACGATGCTGTCTAACCCATGCATTTTATTGGATCCATCGATGACAAACCGCTGCATAGTAGTGGGAAAGAGGCAAGAACTTTTTTGATATAATTCTTGATTAATAACGGTAGTTAGTATTGCTATGTTGCTGTTTTTCATTATTTCAAAATTTGCACAGCACTAATCCATTGCCAAATATGGAAGCTACTTTGATTATACCCTTTAAAAAAGGCTTCTAGTTCATTTTGAACTTTATTTTTATCAAACCAGGTGTTTTGTCCTAGTAGTGAAACTTCATCCATGACCCATTCTTTTAAATCTTCCGAGAGCCATTCTCTTTGTGGCGTTTGCAAAGGTCTTTTGGGTGCTAAAACCAAGTCTTGTTGTAAAAAATTGGAAGCTATTTTACGCAGGAGCCATTTTTGTGTTTCATTTTGAATTTTAAAAATGGCAGGTCTACTAAAAACATATTCTACTAATTCAAAATCCAGAAAAGGCTCGCGTAATTCAGTTCCAAACTTCATCGATACCCTATCGTTAAACCGCAATGCTCTTGGAATTTTGGTATAAAATAAATCTCTATACTGCAAATTCAACAAATCACTCTCGAAAGGTTTTGGGTACTTATTTTTTTGAAATTCTTTTGAAAAGTCGCCTTCTAATACGTCCATTCTAAAAGGAGATTTAGTCACTCCTTGGATATTACTATTGGAATTCTTTAGGTAGTAATCATAACCTGCCCAAGCTTCATCCGCCCCTTGCCCATCTAAAAGTACTTTTACTCCCATACTACTAGCTTTTTCAAAAATTTTAGCATAGGCTAGTGTGGGAACACCTCCAAAAGGTTCTGACTGGTGAAGAGCCATCTCAAGAGACATGGAAGGGATTTCAGCTGCGGAAATCGAACAAACATTTAAGTGATATGGTTTGTTTTCTAGCATTCCACGCACCCATTTTAATTCATCGTATCTTTCATCTTTGGTAATAAAAGTAAATGCTTCGACGCTGGATTTGTCAATCGGTTGTTGGTCTATCAGCGCCAGTAAGGTACTTGAATCAAGTCCGCCGCTCAAATTAAAACCTACTGGAACATCAGCTCTGAAACGTAACTTTGTAGCTTTTAACAATAAATCCGTAATGTATTCCTCTTCTGAATTTTCGAAATGATCTTGTAATGCAAGAATTCGTTGCTCGAAGACGTACCATTTTCTGAGCTGTATTTGGCTATTTTTCCAAATTAAAAAATGACCCGCTGGAAGTTGTTCAATATGTTTCCAAAACGTTTCATGAGGAAGTCCATAACTTCCTTCAGCAAAATAATTTAACCATACTGACTCATTTGGGATTTTAGGAATTCCGTACTCCCAGAACGGATTAATTTCGGAAGCAAAAATAAAATTGGAACCGTCCCAAAAATAATGAAATGGTTTTACACCGAACCGGTCTCTGGCGGCAAATAACTCCTGTTCTTTTTTGTTCCAAATGGCAAAAGAAAACATACCATTGCATTTATTTAAACAATTGACTCCCCACCTTTGGTATGCGACTAGAAGTACTTCGGTATCCGAATTAGTTTTAAAATTATGGTAGGCCAAGAGTTCATTTCTTAACTCTAAGTAGTTGTATATTTCACCATTAAAAACCATGACAAAATTCCCACATTCGCTGTGAAAAGGTTGGTTGGCGTTTTCGGTTAAATCGATAATACTTAATCGGTTATGACCAAGAGCTATTGATTGATTGTCAATCCATGTCCCTGTGTAATCTGGTCCTCTATGCTTTTGCATAAGGAGCATTTTATTTATCGAAATAGCACTCGCATTTTCGCCTATAATTCCTGCAATACCACACATTACAGCTTGTTATTGATTAAAAAATCTTCCGCTTTGTTCCAATCTTTTTGGGTATCGATATTAATATAATACTTTGGATTGCTTTCAATCGAAGTTATATTTTCACCATATAAAGAACCGGCCTCTAGCACTTCGGTTTTAGTTATATAAATCGCTCCATCGCGATGAAATGACTGGGGTAAATCTTGCCTTCTTGAAATAATGGTGGATTCCCCTGTGGCTATTTTCAACACACCAGTTTCATTTTTTTCGAATACCCAATGTGGGTTGAATTCGTGAGGGACCGGTAAGACACTTACTAATGAATCGGCTTTTGAGTTTATAAACTTTTCAATCGCCTCATCAATAAATCCATGTTCTCGAAAAGGATTGGTAGGTTGTAATAAACAAACGGCATCAAATAGTTCTCTATTTTCCTTAAAAAACGCCAACGCATGTTGGATGACCTCTAGAGAAGTAGAGGTATCTTGAGCCAACTCAATAGGTCGTAAAAAAGGAGGTTTTAGACCTGCCATTTCGGCTGTGAGAGCGATTTCGGGGTCATCTGTCGACACCACGATTTTGGTCAACAAAGTAGCTTTTTGGGCATCTTTAATGGTGTATTCAATTAAAGGAATGTTTCCCAAAAGTTTGATATTCTTTTTAGGAACACCTTTTGAGCCGCCTCTTGCGGGTATCACTCCTAAAATCCTCATTAGTACATAATTGTTTTATGAAATTGTAAGGGTAGCTCGTGTAATAAATTAGCAATATTTTCACCAGCATTACCTCCTCCATATACATTTGATTTCATTCTATTGGGAGATACCATTACCTTTTCGACTGCATTGACAATTTCATTTTCATCGTATGAAACATCAATTACATTGGTCCCTCGATCGCGACGATTTTGACGGGAACCAATATTAATTACGGGTACACCAAGATAAGCACATTCTCGGATTCCTACACTTGAGTTACCGATTAGACACATGGAATGATTTAATAAATTCAGGAAATCGTCACCTTCCATATTTTTAAAAAAGTGAACCTTATCCATTTTATATTTTTCACGAAACGAACGGATTCCTGTTGAAGTCCCATCTGCTCCGGCATCCACATTTGGCCAAAACCAGAGTGTGGGTTTGTCGACTTTTTGAATTGCTCTTAGGGTGGCTTCAATGTGTTTTCTAGAATCTAGATATTCATTGGTTACCGGATGTTGCATTACCACCAAATAACCATTATTTAGTTCCGGCTCCGAACCAACACCGCCATATTTCTGGTAAGGATTAAAATCTAACTTCTTTTTTTGAGCAACCATTTCGGCAATATCAATCGAAGGACAACCCGTATTAAATACCATATTAGGATCTTCTCCCAACAACAGTACTCTTTCTTTTGCGTTTTCAGAAGCTACAAAATGATAATCGGCTAGCTTGGTAATCGCATGTCTTACCTTTTCATCAATGTTTCCTGTTACTTCGCCACCTTGAATATGTGCTAATGGAATATTCATGTAGGAAGCCGAAATTGCGGTTGCCATCGTTTCAAATCGATCGGCTACTGTTACTACGATATCTGGATTTAGGTTATCAAATACCGTGGCTAGCTCTAAAATTCCAATACCGGTGGTTTTGGCTGCGGCAGTTAAATTTTCACCTTCTAATACGTTAAACACTTTAGCTTTAATTTGGAAACCATCTTTTTCAATATAATTAACAGCACTTCCGTAACGATCTAACAGAGCAGAGGCTGCCACTACTAATTGCAATTCCAACTCTGGGTGTTTATCAATGGCCTGCAAAACGGTCTTTACGCGACTATAGGATGGACGGGCAGTAATGACAACTGCTATTTTTCTTTTATTACTCATAGTAAATCTTCTTCATTCAGAAAATCCCATTTGGATTTATTACAGTTTAGTACTTTACCGATTACCTCTTTGAATAATTGTGCTTCAATTCCATAGCCTTTAGGCTTTTTACTTTCTAAATCATCAAATGTTATTCTGTGTCCTTTGGGTAAATCCTTATTTAAAGCTAGCGACTTTTCAAAAATGGTTTTTAGCTCTGTAAATTTTGAATTATCACTTTTATTCACTGGATTCATGCGTGCCGTGTAAATATCATGTACGGACATTACTAATTGCTTGGTTTCTTCTAGGGTAAGCGAAGCCACTGTATCTGGGCCGAATAATTCACGATGAAACACAACATGAAACTCCAATATTTCAGCTCCCAATGCTACCGCTGCAATTCCTGTAGCAATTTTTGCAGAATGATCTGAAAATCCAATAGGAACATTGTATTTTGTCTTTAGTTCCTCGATTAAATTTAATCCATATTGTTCTGGTCTTGTAGGGTAAGCCGTAGTACATTGCAAAATAGAAAAAACTGCCTTTTTATTTTTTAAATAGGACACTGTTTGCTCCAATTCTTCCCAACTGCTCATCCCTGAAGAAATAATAATTGGTTTGCCCGTTTGAACTATTTTCTCTAACAATAAAAAATTATTTACTTCTCCAGAACCCACTTTATAGGTATGAACACCTATTTCTTCTAACCAGTCAACTGCTTCATTACTAAATGGTGAGCAGATAAAGTCAAGACCCAACTCGTCACAATGTAATTTAATTCCTTTCCATTGATCAAGAGAAAATTCCATTCTTTTCCAATACTCAAAACGCGTCTTATCCTCTTTCGAGAAGGCAATCCTAAACGGTTCATGAATACTACTTTCCGCTTCCGCTAGATGTAATTGGAATTTGATTGCTTGGACACCAGTTTTGGCAACGGCGTCGATATAAGAATGTAAAATACCAAGACTTCCTTCGTGAGCCTGAGCGATTTCAGCGATTAAGTACGGTTTGTTCATAAAATATCTTGAAAGGAAGTAAAAATAACTATTTTTCTGGTTGCCAATATATTTTTACAGGGTTTAATTTTTTGTACTTTTTAAATTCCAACTGTGTTAATGGCTGCCGATTTTTAATCAATTTAGGCGAAAAAACAACCAGATCTTTGAGCGCTAGAAGCAGCGGGATCATCAACTTATAGTTGTTTTTAAAAAATATAGATTTGATTTTCATCCCGATGGAATAAAGCAGGCTTTTGAGCGCTTCATTTATGGGATAAAGCAAAAAATAATTGAACCAATCTGCTCGTAAATGCCTCTTAAGTCGGAGCTTATACTGTGACGAATCCAGCCCTCTACTTTTGAGTTCCACGCGATGTTGCACCAATATTTCAGGCACATAGTGAATTTCAAAATGTTTCTTAAACAAATGCAAAGCAGCAAAAGTTTCCTCACCGTAAAATTGATACCATTCTGGATAGTTTGGAATAGCATTCCACATTGACTTCCGAAAACAATGCGCTCCACCAGCAAAGCTATTCACTATGCTAGCATTTTCTGTGGTAAAGTGATTTACTGTCTCTTGTTTTGACCAAAAGATTCTAAATGAAATTACAGCACAATTTTTATATTCATTAAAGTACTGTTCAATTATTTCTAATGGATTTTGAGTTAAAAAATGTAAATCATCGTCTAGCGAGATTAGCAATTCACCGGTCGCTATTTCATTTAAAACATTCCGATTATGAATCAAACCTTTGGAAACTTCATTCCGCAGTAATTTGCACTTAGGATATTCATTTTCCAAGAATTTAAATGTATCATCACTAGAACCATCATCGATCACAACTAATTCAACGTCCTTTCTTTTCAGCAGGTAATCAATTTTTAGAAGTGTCAGTTTTAAATCTGCAATTCGATCTTTTGTTGTGATTACGATGCTAAATTTTGGCTTCATTTTGAGGTATGTTATCAATCGTCCTTTTTAAAAACTCTTTAGAACAATATTCAATTAAATCTGTTCTATTGAGTAAAAAGCTGCTTTTATCGGATTTCCATTGCTTGTACATCTTTTCTATTAGCCGGGCAATCTTTGGAATTTCATCGATTTCTGCCCAATTTTCATAATCATTACCAAATAAGCGGCGAGTTTCGCTATAATAAGGCGCTAGTAACAAAATCGGTTTATTTGCTTCGACACAGTGGGGAAATTTTCCGGGAAGAAATGGACTAATCTCCGACTTTGATTCTAGGATGATATTCACTGAAACTTTTTGTTGTAGTACATAAATCACATCAAAATTTACTTGTTTTGGAATGGCATGTATGCTAGGAAATTTATTGTCATAGTGTTCCAGCATAGGCCCATAGGAATGTGTCGGCCCTAGCATTAATAAGTTGGCGTTACTTTTGGCCTCTGGATTATTTTCTAAAAACAATAAATAGCCTTCTAATAAACCTTTTGGTGATCGTTGCGGCATTAAATTACCTGCATGAAGCAAGGTAAAATTAGCATCGTTAAAAAAAGAAGGTAATTGAACATTACCCATATGGTATTCTGTGATTTGATGAGGTATAATTACACCAGAATCTAAAAAACTAGGAAAATAACTTCCCATCCATTCTTTGAGTAGTTGGCTTGGAAATGATGAATATTTGGCCTTTTCAGAAACCAATCTGAACCACTGTTCTTTTTTGGCATATCCCGGTTCTACCCAATTATAGGGTCTTGGATTAAAATGAAAAGGATAAGGATCATGAATATTTGCCAACCATTTATGATGTGAATTTGGAAAAGAAAGCATTGCATAATGCGGCCTAAAACTGGTTCCTTTACTTACTGTTACAATCAGATCTGGATTTAAATCAAGGACTTCGTTAACAATTCTTTTTATAGAATTCACATCATTATACAGTGTAAATGAGAATCCGAAAATTTTCTCTAAAAACTGATGCATTTCAAGGTTAAAATTCCTCTTCAATAATCGCTGCATCCTACTTAACACATAATTTATACTCCACTTTATTTCTTTAATGGGTCGGCAATCAATCCCTTCCAATTCGATGGGCCGACGTGTGTAATGGTAAACTATAACATCGAACCCTGTGGCTTTAAGATTTTGAATCATAGCCACATTACATTTGGAACAACTACTGTCGTTCTTATCTATTGATTCAGCAATAAAAATGATTTTTTTCATGAATTAAGTTCTTAAAATTAAATTTTTGTCTTAATCCATTCTATTGTAAGTTTTAATCCTTCTTCAAATTCAAAATTAGGATTATAGCCAAGTAGTTTTGATGATTTTTCAATGCTGGAACATCGATCTTTTACGTGATCCCAATTTCTTGGGGTTGTATAAATAATTTCCGATTTAGAATTTGTCAAATCGATTATTTTTTGAGCTAACTCTTTAATTTTTAATTTAGTACCAGTACCACCATTAAATATTTCTGCTTTATGATAATCAGAAACTGCCATTTTTGAAAGCAAATGTACCGTATCTAAGACATAAGTAAAGTCCCGCGTCTCTTCCCCTGTACCCGTTATATAAATAGGTAGGTCCAGTAAGGCTTTGTGAATAAAATTAGGAATAACATTTCTATAATTTCCCGACATTTCACCAGGTCCAAAACTGTTAAAAATTCTAGCACTTACAATTGGTATATTATGAATTTCTGCGTAATATTTGGCATAAAGTTCGCCAACATACTTATTGATGGCATACGGAGTATCATAGGGCGAGACATTAATATCCTCGGTCATTATTTCATGATTCCCATAAACACAACTTGAACTGGCAAAAATTATTTTCACTAATTCTTCGTTGTCCTTTTGCGTTTCGAACAAATTCACCAATCCCACTACGTTAGTACTGATATCAGAAAGCGGATGATCAACGGAATTTTGGTTTGCGAAATGTGCCGCTAGATGGAATATGAAATTAGGTTTATAATTCTTCAAAAAAGAATTCATTTTCTCTGTATTTCCAATATCGAGGTATGCAAAATCAACTTCTTTCGAAAAATTCACGTGCCCAGCACTAAAGTTATCTATTACTTGAATTTCGCAATTGTAATTTGCTTTAAGGTACTGAATCAAATTATAACCTAGTGCTCCGAAACCGCCAGTAACTAATATTTTGGAATTATCAAATGTCATTTGGCAAATGTATTATAATTCGAGAATTTAACCTAAATGAAAAAGTAAAATATTTGAATAGTACCGGCAATCAAAGGTTTTAAACAACCTTGGATTTAAGTAGATTCGTGATTGGAAAGTTTCTTTACTAGCGGGTTGTGGTTAGGGTATAATTTAGGTTACTTTTTTGCCTTTTGGAAATTCTTAAATGTCTTTGCAAAATATCTTTTTATCCAGTATACCAGCCAATTCGATCTGTGGCAATTATTTACAATTAAAGTATCAAAGACTGCCTTATGTAATAATTCTCCTGCACTATTATGATTCACAACCTCATCTATTTGATTTCCTAAATGATATGCATAACTTTTCAGGGTTGACAATCGATATAGCCCATTTTCCTCTGCCAAACAATCCAAAAATTTCGCTTCGTAACCATTTGCGAATTTAATTGCTGGAAAAGTATTTTGATTTTTAAAAAGATCACTTTTATAGGTAGCTACAAAATGTGTTGCTCCGATAATCGCTTTCACCTTACCCTCTAAGAAATACTGCTTTTCCTTCCAGTTAAATTTAAAAGCGTAATTAAGTAAGTCATAATTATTAACCCCTTTTAGGAACAAATCTACGTCCTCATCAGAAACCACCTTACCATACCGTAATTTTTTACTAAAATAGCCATCAAAAAAAACCGCAGCGTTATGATTGAATGCACTATATTGCGAAGGTAACGGCGTTACAACGCCTGCATTAGGATGATGTTGAAAAACATCAAAAACTGCCTTTTCCCATCCTTTAAAAAATAGCACATCACAATCGGAAATTGTGACAAATGGCTCGAAGGCTGCACGGACCTCATCAATTACAGCATAAACTTTACCTTTATTTTCGGTATAACGGACATACTTATCAATCTTGTCTTGGTATTTACCTACAATATTTTCAGCTTCGCTTGTCGAATTATTATTTATTAAAGTGATGTTTGTCGTTTCATGATTAATGGTTGAAACTAAAGAGTTTAAACAATGATCTAGTACTAATAACGACTGCAAATAATATTCTTGCTGTAGATCAGGGATATAAAAAACCACTACGACACGATGTTGCTTTTTGGTATTTAGTTCTCCTTTAAATTTTTCGGGATTTACACCTTGTCTCATTGAATCACTAATTTAAATTATATTTCAATTTTTGTGTTATAAAATGAGTATAATTTATCTTTAAAGAACACGTTAACCATACTATCCAGTAGTACATCGCCCCTTTTAACAACCATTTATTTTTGGAATACGAATAGTTAATTGAAATGAGTTTTAGTAAAAAAAGGACTCGATAGTTATAATTCTTATGCCAAATTGAGGTTACAGAGACTCCCGTAGCATCTCTATAAACAGCCATTTTTTCGTTAATGAATTTGGCCTTACCTTGTAATGTAAGTAGTACCCATGTCATCCAATCACCTGATTTAACATTTACTGCTAATTTTTCTACCGGTAACTGATTCCGGAAAACAGCCGTACAGCTAAAAGCCAAGGGGTTATAAATAGCGAACCGATAATCAAGTATTTCTTGTTTAAAATTCCACAATTTCGAACTATGATCCGCTATAAAATCACCATTAGGAGATAAAAATACTACATCAGAATGACACAAACTAAAATCAGAATTTGCCTCTAAAAAATCAATTTGCTTTTGTAATTTTAAATCATCAATCCAATAATCATCCCCTTCAAAATATGCGATATACTTAGATTTTGGCGAGGTGATTAAATCTAGCCAATTTTTGGCTGGACCAACATTTTTATTTTGCAATATTAATTTGATAAACTGAGGATATTTCCTTTGATATTCCAGTAATATTCGTCGGGTATTATCCGTTGAACAATCGTCAGCAATTATCAATTCCCAATCAAAATTCACCTTTTGACTTAAAACTCCATCTATAGCTTGCCGTATATATTTTTCATGATTGTATGTTATCAGACAAACTGTTACCAATGGATTTTCCATATTCTTATCCTTTCTCGCACATTAAAAAAATACTAGAACATAAATCAGGATACTGTTGGCCTAATTCATAGCAGCCTTCTAAATATTCGTTTGAAATAATATCGGTTTGCAGTAATCTATCCCATTGAAAGTTGGCTAACGCTTTAAAGAAAATTCCGGAACGATAAACGACTTTTAAGCCTGCTGCTTTAGCATCGCGTTCTAACGTATCTAAAGTATACGTAATATGATGACCATGTTCTTTTTCTGCTGGAGTAACTGCTGCATTATGTGAAATTAATCCCATTTTTACGGCAATCTGCCTTGATGGGGCATTTGCATTTGGACAGACTAAAAAGAATCTTCCCGTATCAGACAACCATTCGTCATTAATACGTTTTAGTACGGCAACGGGGTCGTCTATGTGCTCTAAAACATGCGTTAACACGATATTATCGTATTTTGTGGGTAAGGTCACTTTCTCGAATAATGAATTATAGAACTTTACTTTTCCTGCAAATTCTTTTTCTGCAATAGCGATGGCTTCATCGGACGCTTCAACGCATGTCACATCGTCAAAATAAGGCAGAAATCTTTTGGTAAAATCACCTTTAAAACTTCCTAACTCTAAAAAATTACCTTCTTTAAAAAAAGGAATAAATGATTTTAACATAAAAGGATGCATTACATCAAAGTCAAAATTATAAGCATATTTATGATCCGCTGTATCTTTTAGTTCCTGATTGTAATCTCTATTGTTATTCATTAGTATTTATTTTAAGAGACAACTCCATAATGATGGAATTCGATTCTTTGGTTATTATTTTGAAATTATTATTGCTGTAAAACCGAAGTGCCTTTTCATTTTCGGGATGCACTTCTAATTTGATTTTATTAAAATGATGTTCTGTTGCATATTGCTTGGTTATTCTTAATAATTCCTTCGCTACCCCTTGATTATTATACTCCTGAACAACACTTACATTTGTAATAAAACCAATGTCATTGTGAATATCGTTGAAATAAGCAGCGATCAGGCCAATTAAATCATTTTGTTTCCAGGCTTCAACTAATAATGCATTATTAAAAATTTTCTGCGCATAAACACTCAAATCTACTTTACTATTTAAGGGCGGTATGAACAAACTATTACACAATTCTAAATGTAAAAGTAAGTCATTTAGTGTAGCACTATTAATTTTATATTCCACCACCTTTCTTAATTGCTTTATGATTGAAGATCTAATTCAACAACTCCGAAACCAAATTTACCAAATTCATTTCCATTGTAGAGCAAAAAAACCTTTGAATCGCATTCAAAAAGATGTGGATAGCACATCATATCGCTATCCCATTCACCTTCATTAGTATGGACTTTACCCAATTCATCATCCCTATTCCATTTCTTTAAATCATCTGAATAAGCATAACCTAGTTGATAACCACGTTTGGGGTTGTTTCTAAAATCAGTTGCTTCTCTATAACAAAAATACATATGGTATCGCGTACCAATTTTGACAACTGTGGGTAATGCTTGGCATTCGTCACTATTTAATTTGTCGTCTATGATTTGTACACCTTCTTCTTTTTCCCAATGAATCCCATCAAAAGAAGTTGCATGTGCAATTTTGTAAACTCTTGCTTCTGGCTCACTATCAGTAGCATTAATCCATTTTGTTCCATAAATATACCACATGTGAAATAAATTTTCATATTTCTGAACAAATGCATCACCAACCAATACAGGTTCATGCAGAGAAGATGTTACTATTGGACCGTTACCGTATTTTGTAAAAGACAAGCCTTCGTCATCACTAACCGCTAACCCAATAGAAGTTTCAACTGAAACACTCACTCTTCTGCTCCAGCCGCAGGTATAGGCCAAAACCTTATCTTTATCTCTAATCAAGTTGATTGGAAATATGCCGTGCTCATCAAAAGTTCCCAAACCACCTAGTGGAATTACTTCTGTTTGAGACGAGTTTATAATGTTCTTGAGGTTTTTATCAAAATCGACAAATGCTATATAGCTCAGATATTTTTGAGTTTTTTCATCTCTTTTCCTCGTTGAAAAATATATACGCACAAAATTATCAAACACTAAAGTTTGGGGAGATTGGGCAAATTCCCTGCAACCATTTGCTAAAACAAATTCAGCAGGGTCAAACAATTTTCTTTTATTTATCCAATGCATCTTATCTTTCTAATTTAGCCAGTCCAAAACCATATCGTCCAACACTATTACCTAAGTAAAACATATAAATCGCTCCATCTAACTCGAATACGTGCGGGTAACTTATCATTTCTGAATCCCAACCTTCTTTGGATACATCAATACCTACTTTATCGTCGTCCCTTGTCCAATTTATTAAATCGTCAGAATAGGCATATCCAATGCGATAGCCATTTTCCTTTCCGCGGTAATTAGTGCTATAACGGTAACAAAAAAACATGTGAAATTT
>Ga0114967_10001776_pt1 | contig 18088 bp, 16 predicted proteins | sample M_130628_MF_Meta_FD_92639 | JGI IMG/M metagenome (GOLD analysis project Ga0114967, IMG submission 92639) | Freshwater microbial communities from Lake Montjoie, Canada to study carbon cycling - M_130628_MF_MetaG | ecosystem: Environmental > Aquatic > Freshwater > Lake | place: Lake Montjoie... | reverse complement strand
GCGAGCGGGATACCGGCCTCGATCCGGACGCGATCCGCGAACTTTCCAGCTATTGGGAGCAGGTGCGGGCGCTCTATGTGCCATTTGAAAGTGATATCCGGGCCGGCGCCTCCGAGGTGTATGTGCATGGCATGCCCGGCGGCCAGTACACCAATTTGCGCGAGCAGGCGCTTTCGCTGGGGATTTCTGCCTCGCGTTGGCCGCAGGTGGCGCGCGCCTATGCCGACGTGAACGACATGTTCGGCGACATCGTGAAGGTCACGCCGAGTTCCAAAGTCGTCGGCGATATGGCGCTGATGATGGTGACCAGCGGCCTGACGCGCGAGGACGTGGAAAGCCTCAGCGTCGACGTGGCGTTTCCGGAATCCGTGGTGTCGTTCTTCAAAGGCGACCTTGGCCAGCCCTATGGCGGTTTCCCACCGGCCTTGCAGGGCAAAATTTTGGCGGGACAAACCCCCTTGGTCGGGCGCCCGGGCGCGGTGTTGCCGGCGGTCGATCTCGCGACCGAGCGCAAGCAGTTGGAGGTTCGGGTTGAGCGGCCGGTCAGCGATGCCGAGTTTGCGTCGTATCTGATGTATCCCAAAGTGTTCACCGACTACGCCCAAACCCAGCGCGAGTACGGGGACCTCACCGGCTTACCCACCGCCGCTTTTTTCTACGGCATGCTGACCGGACAGGAGCTCAATGTGGAACTTGGCCGGGGCAGCGGTCAGGTGGTGCGCTATCTGGGCGCCAGCGATGTTCATGATGACAACCATCGCACCGTGTTCTTCGAATTAAACGGTCAGCCGCGCGCGATTAAGATCGGCGACGGCTCCAAAGTGCAGGCCCGCGCGCCGCAACCGAAAGCCGAACGCGATAACCCGCGTCATCTCGGCGCGCCCATGCCGGGCGTGATCACGCAGATTGCGGTGAAAGTGGGGGATCGCGTTAGCCGCGGGGATTCCCTGATGACGCTGGAAGCGATGAAGATGCAAACCGCCATCCGGGCTGAAATCGACGGCGCCATCAGCGCCTTGTCGGTGTCGATTGGTCAGCAGGTGGATGCCAAGGACCTGTTGGCGGAGATTAATCCCGGCTAGGAATCAGGCGTGCAGAATCGCGCGTAGTTTTTCGAGTTCGTTGCCGGCTTCGCGCACGATGAGCAATCGCCCGGAGGCGGTGAAGGCGTCCAGCGGCAGGGCGCGCAGCACCGGCGCATCGTCATCGGGCAGGGGTTCTGCCCAAGCCAGTTGATGATCTGGGTCGTGCCAGTGCGCGAGCTGGAGAATCTCGGTTATGCCATAGGGCGATTCTGCCGGCCGGAACCACTGCTCAGCCGCGCATGAGGCGCGAACCATCTCCTCGGGTAGCCGCCAGGCCCGCAAGACCATCGCGGACACCTCGTAGCGGAGGTCGTGTAATACCGTGTTCAGCGTGACTTCCGAACGGAACAGCCCTGGAAAGGCGTCTAACTGCGAGACCAGCGCCATCACGCCAATATCGTGCAAGAGGCCGGTCAGCAGGGCTTGTTCTGCATTCACCTTCGTCATGCGCCGCGCCAGCACGAAGCACAGCGAAGCGATATTGGCGCTGTGCGACCAGGCGGCGCGCATCAGCGTGGTACAGCGCGGGTCCTTGGTTTTGAACAAATTCCGCACCACGTGGGCCATGATGAAATCGCGGGTGGGATTGATGCCCATGCGGGTGACCGCCGAACGCACGTCGCTGATCGGGGTGCTACCGCCATAGCCCGCGCTGTTGGCCACCCGAATGCAGTAACTCGCAAGGGCCGGGTCGGTCAGGATGATATTGGCTACATCTTCGGCGCCCTTGCTGGGATCCGAAGCGGCGGTGCGGATGCGGAGCGCGACATCCGGCAGGGTCGGTAGCACCAGCGTTTCGTCGCGGAGTGCCTGATAGACCGCGAACAGGAGTTCGTTATCGAGTTCGTCCTCACCCACCGCGGCTTCTTTGACCTGAATGCCCCCTTTCGGCCTGCGTTGGGATTGCAGCAGGCTGGCCGGAAAGCGAACGAAGCGGATCGGACTGACCGCCATAGCCTGCACGCGTGCCTTCGGGTGCGGCGACAGCGGGTGGAGGGCTTCGAGCGTACCGGCGGTGATCTCAAAGCTCTCGCTCTGTGCATCCAGGACGCGGAGCTCGCCTTCCAGCAGATAGAACAGCCAGTCGTCATCCGGTCCGCAACGGAACAGTTCGCGATCCGCCTCGCGGGTTTCGATATCCGCATGACGGGTGAGAGTGTCGAATTCTGCATCGCCCAGATGGCGCAAGGGCAGGAGCCCGCGCAGGCGGGTGAGGTCGGAGAGTCGGCGTTCGCTGATCATGGCGTGAGCTTAGCGTAAGGCGCCGTCGCCCACGTAGGGGTTAGTCTTGCGTTCTTGCCCGAAAGTTGACGTTGGGCCATGCCCGGGGACAAACGTGACGTCATCCCCGAGCGGCCACAGACGTTCGGTGATCGAGCGGATCAGGGTGGCGTGATCGCCGCGCGGGAAGTCGGTGCGGCCAACCGAGCCCTGAAACAAGACATCGCCGACGAAAGCGATCTGACTCTGTGATTCAAAAAACACCACGTGCCCCGGGGTATGTCCCGGGCAATGCACGACGTTCAAGCTGAGATTACCGACCGTCACGGTATCGCCGTGCTCCAACCAGCGGTTGGGGACGAACGCTTCGGCCGGCGGAAAACCATAGCGCGCGCCCTGTTCGGGCAGGCGATCGATCCAGAACTGGTCTTCCCGTTGCGGTCCTTCAATCGGCACTCCCAAGTCACGCGCCAGTTGCGCCGTCGCGCCCGCATGATCGATGTGTGCATGGGTAATGAGTAATTTCTCTATCGTCACCCCAGCTTTTTGCGCTTGGGCGAGGACGCGCGCGGTGTCGCCGCCGGGGTCCACGATTGCGCCTTTCAGGGTCTCGTGACACCACAACAGCGAGCAGTTCTGCTGGAACATCGTGACCGGGGTAATCAGGACCTGCATGGGCATGGCGACAGATTGCTGAAGTAGCCCGAGTGTAGCGGAAAACCCGCAACAGGCTCCACGCGATTGGGACGAAATGCACAGGCAAGCGGGGTGAGACACCACATGGACGACCGGACTTTTGTTGTCAGAGCAGCGCGATCCTTCGAATGCCGTCAGGTTATTTCCCACCCATGGAACCCGGACGCGGCCGTTACCGGCACCAGCTTTGATCAGATTGTTGGTCTGGCGCGTAGCCGAAGCTAATCGGTTCGGCCGTTACCCGGCACGGGGGATTCGCTTTACCATTCCCAACATTGCGAAGAAGAGTGGCTGTTCATCCTGCAAGGGCGGGGGGATGCTCGGGATTGCAGAAGAAGCGCATCTGTTAGGGCAGGGCGATTTTGCCGGGTTTACGGCCCCTACGGCGCCTCACCAGTGACCCAATCCCTTCAGCCGCAGTCTGCTGTGTCCGATGGGGAAGCCGTGAACTGGTCGATGCCGTTGATTTCCCGCGTGAGGGGAAACGGCTGCTACGCAGCGGACAACAGCTGGAACGCTACGATGTTGCCGACGCCGAGGAGACCGCCCCGGCGGCACTCAACGAACAGCGAACCCGGCCGCGCCGCCGCTGACCGCATTTCATTTACCGACACCACGGAGACCGCACGATGAGTATCGAAGTAGGCAAAGCAGCCCCAGCGTTCACGCTGACCGACGCCAATGGCAAGCAAGTGTCCCTGAAGGATTTCAAGGGCAAAGACCTTGTTGTGTACTTCTACCCCAAGGACGACACCCCGGGCTGCACCAAGGAAGCCTGCGGCTTCCGCGACCATTGGGCGGCGCTCGAAGCGCGCGGGGTGGTGGTGATTGGCGTGTCACCCGACGACGCCGCGTCACACGCCAAGTTCGTCACCAAATACCAGCTCCCCTTCACGCTGCTGAGCGATCCCGACCGCAGCATGATGACGACCTACGGCGCCTATGGCGAAAAGATGATGTATGGCCGCAAGACCATGGGCGTGATTCGCTCCACCGTCTGGATCGACCCCACGGGCAAAGTGAAGAAGCATTGGGCGCGGGTGGCCAAGGCTGAGACGCATCCCGAGGCCGTCCTCGCGGCGCTTTCAGCGGCCTGATAATCCGCCGAGGGCCGGGATTCCTCTCAGGCTTCGGCGGCGGGGAAATTCGGCGAGTCGTCCTGACCGGGTTCGTAGCGAACCAGTCGATTGCGCCCTTGGCGTTTCGCCAGATAGAGCGCGCGATCGGCTCGGTGCATGAGGTCGCACGGCAAGTTCTGGGAGCCGAAACTGTCCCAGCCAATGCTGACGGTCACCTGACCGACGGACGGAAAGGGATATTCACTCACTCGCTGCCGAAACCGCTCAAGCGCGTGTAACGCGCCGGCGCTGTCGGTGTTGTTGAGGATGATCACGAATTCTTCGCCGCCGTAGCGAAAGAGCAGATCCTCGGTTCGAAAACTCTCGCGCAGCAAGCGCGAGAAATGCAGCAAAACCTCGTCACCCAACGGATGGCCGTAGCTATCGTTGATGTGCTTGAAGTGGTCGATGTCGGCGACGGCCAGCCATGGCGAACTGTCTACCCGCGCGCGATGCGGATTGCGCTGGCAACGTTCGAGCAGTTGTTCGAAGCGGTAGTCGAAAGATTGGCGATTGAGGAGATCGGTTAGCGGGTCGCGCTCGAAGCGGTCCATCAGGTTGAGCAGGTGCGCGAAGATGGTCACGACCCGGTTAACGGCCCCCAGAAGTTCGGCGTCGAAGTCGCCTTTGGCCACCAGAAATCGGTTCATCCCTGCAAGCTCGCCAAGGCAGAACACCTGAATTCCGCTAGCGGGCATGGGGGCCGGCAACGAAACTTCTCTGCGGGCAAACACCAGCGCTTCGGGTAACCAGTCGAAGCTTTCCAGCTCCTGTCCATTGACCATCCGACGCAGCGACCACTTGCGGCTGTGACCTGAAAGTGTGGTCTCGGTGACCTCGAAGGCTTCGACCAGTTCGACTTCTTCACGCCCAAGCATCACGCCTACAGCCGCGACCGTCGCTTCGCACAGGCTCTGAAAATCAGCCTGACGCGTTAGCTGAGCAATAGCGCTGAATTCGTCCATCGCGACCTCGGGATTCCCCTGTGAAATTCCGCCGATATTGTGCCGGGTGCGGTAGCGTTTCGGCCAGCGAAAATCCGCAAAAAATAGCCGCAGGGCTTGCCAATTGGGCTATTTCAGGTGAGTTTGACGAGCCTTTTATCCCTTGCCTGCGACCCAATGGCTTAGCGTTGTGCACGTCGTTCTGAAATACCTTCTCCAGTTGCGACTGGTACTGATCGCTGCCGAGTTGCTGGGTTTGCTGGCGGTCGCCCTGATCTTTGAGATTGAGGTGACCTGGCTGATGGCGCTGGGCGTGTTGGGCACCATGACGCTCTACAGCGCATGGTCGTGGCGCCGCTGGCGGGGCATTCAGGATGTGCCAGCGGCCGAATTCGTGCGGCAGACGGTCGCCGATCTCGTGGCGCTCACGGTGCTGCTGTACGACACCGGGGGGCCGGTGAATCCCTTCATTTCGCTCTTCATTCTGCCCATTGTGTTCGCCGCCGCGACTTTGCCCCTGCGCGCCACCACCGCCATCGCGTTGTTGGCCGCGGGCTGCTACACGCTGCTGATGTTTTTCTATCGGCCCGTCGTGACGCACTCCCATCTGCTTCACGGTCATGATTTGCATTTGTGGGGCATGTGGTATGGCTTTCTGGTGAGTGCCGCCTGTGTGGCGATGTTCGTTGCCCGCATCGCGCGCAGCCTGCGGCAGCGTGACTTCGCGTTAGCGGCCGCGCGCGAGCAGATGCTGGAGGCCGAGCGCGCGATCGCGTTGGGCACTTTGGCTGCGGGCACCGCGCACGAACTGGGGACGCCGCTGGCCAGCATCGCCATTCTGGCGGCAGATCTAGAGCTCGATCTGGCGACTCATCCCGCGCAGCGCGCGGCGGTCGCCACGCTGCGCACGCAGGTCGCGCGCTGCAAGGACATCCTGACCGGGATGACGGCGGATGCCGGCGGTTTGCCAGCACAGCGCGGTGGACCGGTCACGGTAGACAAGTTTCTGACCGACTTGTTGCAGGACTGGCAACAGGCGCGCAGCGCAATCACGGTCGAGATTCAAATGGAGGCGGCCGCTGCGCCAGTGCTGATTGTCGCCGACCGGACGTTGCGTCAGGCCTTGCTGAATATTCTCAATAACGCCGCCGATGCCTGTCAGCAACGGGTGGCGGTGAAAAGCCGGTGGGATAGTAACGAATTACAGCTTGAAATCATCGATGACGGCCCGGGCGTGCTGGAGGGGCTGCGCGAGAAACTCGGTCGCGAAGTCGTGAGCAGCAAGGGTGAACAAGGTCTCGGCCTTGGGCTTTATCTCGCCCATAGCGTGTTGCGGCGCTTGGGGGGAACCGTCGTGTTTGGGCCGCCGGGGACGGTCGGCACGGTAGTCGAAATCAGGCTGCCCTTAAGCTCGTTGCTGGCCTAGCGAGGCGCGCATGCCCACCGTCTTGTTGATCGATGACGACCCCACGCTGTGCGCGGTGATGGGCAAGGCCTTCGGGCGGCGCGGCTATCGCGCGCTGCTGGCCCATGATGCGGAGGAAGCGATGGCGCTGGTCGAAGACCCTGAGGTAAGCCTTGCGGTGCTCGATTTACGCCTCGCCGAGCACAGTGGTTTGCGTTTGATTACCCCTTTATTGAGTTGCAAACCGCAGCTTCGAATCGTGGTGCTTACGGGCTACGCCAGCATCGCGACTGCGGTAGACGCCATCAAGCTTGGCGCCTGTCATTACCTCACCAAGCCGGCCGAAGTGGATGACATCATTGCCGCCTTCGGCGAGGCAATGGTGATGCCCGATGGCGACGCGCCCATTAAACCCACCTCGCTTGAGCGCGCGGAATGGGAATACATTCAAGCCACACTGCAGGCCTGCGAGGGCAATGTCTCGGCTGCCGCCAAGCGGCTGGGACTGCATCGCCGCACCCTCCAGCGAAAATTGCAAAAGCGGCCTTCGGGCCTTGATTAAGGAACGTTCCCCGATGTTTGAACAATGGCCCGACCAGCCGGGTGTGCACGATTTGCGCGAGAGCGATCCGGCGGGCGCTGCAGGCTTGGTGAGTGTGAGTCTTCCAGTAACGGCGACCGCCGGCGTACCGCTCGTGTTGGTGCTGCATTACGGTGGCGAACCGCAGGGCTTTTATGGTCGTGCGTTGCTGGAAATGTTGGTAGGGCCCGCCTGGGCGGCACTTGGGGCGGTGATGATTGCGCCCGTGGCGGCCGGGGGCGACTGGACCACAGGGCGCAACCGCGCGTTCGCGCTGGCCGCGATGGAAGCGTTCGAACATCACTATCACACCGACCCCGCACAGCGGGTGTTGGTCGGCTACAGCATGGGCGCGATTGGGGTGTGGCATTTTCTGGGCGAGAGCGTCGCTGAGTTCAGCGCCGCCATCGCGATCGCCGGACCGGCTCCTGAACTGGATTTGGCGACCACCGTGCCAGTAACGGCGCTCAACTCTGACGGCGATCGTCTCTTTCCGCTGGCCTCGACCGCGAGCGCGGTTGCCGACCTCGCGGGCCGTGGCCTGCCGATCCGTTTAAGCACCATTGAGGGCGTTGATCACTTCAGCGTGGCGGGTTTCAGAGCCGGACTGGAAAGCTTGATGCCCTGGCTGCGTGAACACTTGTCCGGCTAGCTCGGGCGCGGCGCCAGGTCCGTGAAAAGTCTGCAAAACCGCGGCTTCCTGACGGGGGAGAATTTTCTTGCAATCGATTTTCAACCGTGTACATTGCCGCCTCCGCACCAGCCTGGGGGCTTTGTGAGTTGTACCTTTAAGGACACATTGGTTTTGTCGAGAAGAGCCCTCAAGGTCTAGCGCCATCGTTTCTGCGGTGCGCCTGACCCCGAGGCGCACTTCTCGTAGTTGTTGTCATTAGCACTTCACTGCGAGGGTTTCTGGAGAGATGGATCAAATTTCGCCGAATCGGGGTACGAACCCCTTTCTGCCTGCTGCGGGAACCTTCCGCACCCCCCCTGAAAACGCGCCCGTCCGGGCCGGCACGGAGTAGTGCCCGTGTCTCAACGTATTCAGGAAACGCTCTACGGCGACGAAGTGTTCCAAGGCTTCACGGCCGAGGAGCATCTCTTTCAGGGTCAAACGCCGTTTCAGAAGGTCGACATCTATCGCTCCAAACGCTGGGGCAAGGTGCTCGTACTGGACGGCATTTTTCAAACCACCGAACGCGACGAGTTCGTCTATCACGAGATGCTGACGCATGTGCCGATGTTCGGCTGTGCCGACCCGCGCCGCGTGATGATCGTCGGCGGTGGTGACGGCGGCATCCTGCGCGAAGTGCTCAAGCACGACATTGAGCACGTAGATATGGTCGAAATCGACCGCACGGTGGTGGAGTACTGCGTGGAGCAGATGCCCACGCTGAACAACGCCGGTGCCATCTACCAAGACCCGCGGGCCAGCCTCGTGATCGAAGACGCTTTCGAGTTCATGAAGCGCGAGAAACACACCTACGACGTCATACTCGTCGATTCGACCGACCCCATCGGGCCGGCCGAGGTCCTGTTCTCGCACACCTTCTACGACCTCTGCTGCAAGGCACTAAATCCCGGGGGCGTTATCGCCCTGCAGGGTGGCGTGCCGTTTCTGCAGCCGGACGAAGCGCCGGGCGTGATGAAACTGCTGCGCGGGCTGGGGCTGAAATCTCGCGTGTATCTCGCGGCGGTTCCCACCTACTACGGCAGCAGCATGTCGCTCGGCTATGCCAGCGACGATCTCGCCGCGATGACGCCGGTTCTGGAAAACATACGCGCGCGATTTGCGCGTTCTGGGGTGGAAACCCGTCACTACACGCCGGAGCTGCATGTGGCCAGTTTCGCGTTGCCACGTTGGCTTGAAGACACTACCGGGGGGTTGGCATGAACAACGAACAGCTGGACCACTTCAAATTCGGCGACGACGGCGAGCGCTATGCGGGCGACCACCTGTTAATCGAGTTCTGGGGCGCGAAGCGTCTCCATGAACCCGAATATATCTGTCAGGCATTGGAAGACGGTGCCCGCCACGCGGGCGCCACGATCCTGCACTCGCACTACCATCATTTCGGTGAGGGTTCGGGCGTGAGCGGCGTGACGGTGCTGGCCGAGAGCCACATCAGCATCCACACCTGGCCCGAGGTCGGCTACGCCGCCATCGACGTCTTCATGTGTGGTGACGCGCGCCCGATGGATTGCCTCGAACTGCTGCAGGACCGCTTCAATCCGGATACGGTCTCGGCCGAGAGCTTTCGTCGCGGTCGCTTGTTGCCGCAGGTCCGCGCTCACCGCGTTGCCTGACCGGTGCGGGGAGCGGCGCGTCACGCCGGTCCCCGCTTCTCCGATCCCAATCAGAGTTACCCGCCGCCTTCCGTTGCAGGCTGTCCTCCCCTATTTGAGAGGGGGCTAACCGGTGATTTCGCCCAGTCATCACGACGACCGACGCTGGCTCCGCGAACTTCACGCTGAAGTCGCACGCTTGCGCGCGTCTGGCGGGGTTATTCCGCCCACGCTGGCTTCCTTGCTGGCGGAAGTCGAATCCGCCAGCGCCAAGCCCCCCGCTGCAATTCCTGAAATGATTGAGCTGATGCAGCGCGATCTCGCTGAGTTTGAAGTCTCGCATCTGCGCCTGACCAATATCGCCAACGATGTTTTGCTAAGTCTGTCAGGCATGGGGATCTGAACAACAAACGGGCCCCGCAGGGCCCGTTGAACATCAATTGAGCGGACTCGCTCAGGCGGCCGCGGACGCCTTCTTCGGCGGCGATTCGGCGGACCAGGTGCGAAGCACCGGCGCCACTTCGGCAGCGAAGAGCTTCATGCTGCGCTCAACCACATCCATCGGAGTGCCGGCGAAGCGGAAGCAGGCCAGCACGCCATACGGACCGAAGTAATCCCAGCGCTCTTCAAACTTGCGCAACATCTGGTCCGGTGTGCCCCAGATTTGCTGTTCGACATAGGCTTTGGCGATGTTTTCCTTGCCGGCGGCTTTCATCATGTCCACGGCGTCGCCGTAGGCTTTGTAGCCTTTGGCGTCCTTGTAGTGGTCGCCCAGCATTTCGTAGTGGTGGAGCACCGAGGCGCAGTAACCGGCCACATGTTTCTCGGCGTTTTCGCGCGCGCGCTTGGCGTCGTGGTCGCAAATGGTCATTTCGGTGAGGAGTGGCGGGCGCGGCGCGTAGCCGTGCAGCTTCTGGAACAGCGCGGCGTAGTCGTCGAGTTCCTGCTTCTGCTTGTCCGGCGCCTTGTAGTTGAAGGCCATCATCTGCACGCCCAGCTTGGCGGCCTGCTCGGCGGAATCGGGGCTCATGGCCACCTGCGTCACGCGGGTCTTGCGCCAGTCGTTCGAGAGCGGTTCCGGGCGCAACGGGGCTTCCGGTTGCTTGTAGAACTTGCCGTTGAGGGTGGGGAAGGTGCCGGTTTCCAGCGCCTCGATGATCGCCGGCGAGGCTTCGTCAAAGCGATCGCGCGACTCGTCCATCGAAATGCCGAAGCGGTCAAATTCGCGGCGGGACAGCCCGCGGCCGATGCCAAGGATGGCGCGGCCGCCGGAGAGCTGGTCGAGCAGCGCGGCCTTTTCGGCGATCCGCAGCGGCTGGTCGTTCCAGGGAATAATGCAAGAACCGGTGGCCAGCTTAATGCGCTGGGTCTTGCCCGCCAGATGGGCGAGGTAGACGAAGTTATCCGGGCAGAAGGAGTAATCCTCAAAGTGATGCTCAACCACCCAGAGATGGTCGAAGTTGAGTTCGTCTGCCAACACGCCGCAACGCAGTTCTTGCGCGTAAACCTCGGCGTCCGACATGCCTTCAAACATCCAGCTCTGAACGACCTGAACAATACCGACTTCCATTGCTTTCCCCTTAATGACGTTTAACCCCGATCGGGCTTTGTTTGTTTTGTCTGTCTCGTGGCGGCGAGCGCGCCATCGGCGAGAACAGAATGGCTCGGAGTGTAGCCTCCGAATCCCCGACACGCGAAGTGCTTAATCGGGCAATTTTTCAAATTGCCCGATGCTGCAATGCGGTTTTTGATAGCGGTTGAGCCGCATCATCTCCAAGGTGCAGAATCCGAGCTCAAGCCCACCGCCCGTCGTCAGAGAGGCCGCTCATGGCGAACACCCTGCCCGCCATTCATCAGACCGAAATGACCGTCCCGTCCGAATGGATGGACTACAACGAACACATGAACGTGGCCTACTACACGCTGGCCTTCGATAACGCCGGCGAAGAACTGCTGAAAGTCGCCGGTATGGGCCATGAGTACACCAAGGCCACCAACAATTCCTGGATGGTGCTGGAAGGTCATATCACCTATCAGAACGAAGCGCGGCTGGGTGACCTGCTCCTCATCAAATCGCGCGTTCTGGATTGCTCCGCCAAAGCTGCGCATCTTTATCAGGAGATGTATCGCGGCGACCAACTGCTCTCAACGCAAGAGCAGTTGATGCTCCATGTGAGTCTGGAAACTCGTCGCACCTCGAATTTTGAACGCGCAGTGCTGGCCGCGCTGCAAATCATGCAGGCCGCGCAACAAGACCTGCCACGCCCCGACTGGATCGGACGCCGCATCGGCATCCGCCGCGCCTGAGGAAAAAACCATGAGTAACGCTTCTGTTCATCATGCTGTGGTGCTGATTACCGGCGGCGGCACCGGCATCGGCGCCGCGCTCGCCAAAGCCTTGAGCGCGGCCGGCGCTCGTGTGGTCGTGGCCGATATCGACGGCGCACAGGCCGCAGCGGTGAACGCGCGCGGCGAGGCGGTGGAAGCGGTAACGCTTGATGTGACCAACGCCGAGGCGGTGCAAGCGCTCGTGAGCGATCTGGTCGCCCGCTATGGCGCGCTCGATTTCATCTTTAACAACGCCGGGATTTCCGTCTGCGCAGACGCGCGCGATCTGGAAATCGCCCATTGGAGAAAGGTGATCGATGTGAACCTGATGGGCGTGGTCTACGGCACGCACGCCGCTTACCAGCAGATGGTGAAACAGGGCCACGGTCATATCGTGAACATTGCCTCGCTCGCCGGCCTCGTGCCCTTCCCCACCAATGCGCCCTATGCGGCGAGCAAGCACGCGGTGGTGGGCTTATCGCTGTCCATGCGCACCGAAGGTGAGGCGCTGGGCGTCAGAGTGAGCGCGGTCTGTCCGGGATTCATTCAGTCGAACATCTTTACCGCCACGCCGTTTATCAACGTCAAACGTGACGCCATTTTGGCCGCGATGCCGTTCAAGCCGGTCAGCACCGACACGGCGGCGGCAAAGATTCTGGAAGGCGTGATGCGCAACGAGGCCATCATTTCCTTCCCGTTCTATGCACGCCTGATGTGGCGCTTGTACCGCCTGTGGCCGGGGCTGCTGAACGTGCTGGGTCGCCGGCAGATTCGCGATCTGCGGAAGGTGCGCATAGAGGGCTAAGCCTTATCCGTTTGCCCCGCTGACGGCGTCCGCGTCTATCGATTACCATACGCCGACGTATGGTCTGGCCGCCGGTCAGGCTTCCCCGAATGCCGCTCACCGAGGAGATGCTCTTGGACTCGCTTTACCATCACAGCTTCAAGGACATGATGAACGACGTTGTGGCCGCCGGCTCCTGCTGCGAGTGCGGCACCTGCGTCCTCGTCTGTCCGCATAACGTCATCGAATACATCGATGGCAAACCCAAGCAAACCGCCAAGGAATCCGCCGCGTTCGACTACTGCGGGATCAGCGAAGGCGTGGGTTGCGATGTCTGTGCGACGGCCTGTCCGCGCCTGTGGCCGCGCGAGTCGCACCTCAAGCAAGCGGTGTTTGGCGACCAGCCGGAAGGCTACGAAGGCATCTTCGGCAACTATCGCCACATCTTTGTGGCGCGGACCAAGCAGGAAAGCCTGCTGGACCGCGCGCAGGACGGCGGCGTGGTCACGGGTCTTCTGGTGTGGGCCCGCGAACAGGGTCTGATTGACGGCGCGGCCGTCTCCACCGTGACCGATGCCGACAAGCCCTGCTTCCCCAGCCCGCAGATGGCGACCACGGTGGAAGAGATCAAGTCCAGTTCCGCCAGCTGGTACACCTATGTGCCCAACAACCTCGCGCTCGAACAGGCGAAGGAAAAAGATCTGAAGTCGGTCGCCTTCGTCGGCGTGCCCTGCCAGATCACCCCGCTGCGCAAGCTCGAATACGTCGACCCCAGCATTCTGATGGCGGCCAAAAAGAAGCCGCAAATCGTCAGCCGCCAGCGTGGCTTTCTGAAGGGCTACGTAGATCGCGTCAATTTCTCTATCGGTCTCTTCTGCACCGAAGTGTTCCGCCCCGAACTCATGACCGAGCGGATCGAGCAGCAGATGGGTATTCCGCTGACCGACGTCTCGAAGTTCAACGTCAAAGGCGAAGTGCTGATCTACAAGAAGGACGGCGACATCGCGCGCATTCCGCTCGAAGAAGCCATGCACGAATACCAGCGCCCCGAGTGCAAGCACTGCGGCGACTTCTCGGCGGAAATGGCCGACATCGCCTGCGGCGGTGTGGGTACCGATCGCGCCACCATCGTGGTCCTGCGCACGCAGAAAGCGGTGGACATCTGGAAGCAATACGAAGCCAGCGGCCTCGTTGAAGTGTGGCCAATCAACCAGAACAAGAAAGCCTGGAACATCCTGCAGCGTCTGGCCCGCCGTCAGCGCGAACGCCCGCCGCAGGGCCCGCTGCGCGGCGCCTCGGCGCCGGATCTGCCGCAGTATTCCGCCACTCGCGAAGCCGAACTGTCGGCGGCTGCCATTGCGCAGACTGCGAAAGCCCCGGCTGACATCGAAGCCTGTCTGGATGCGGCGTATCTTGAGTCGCCGCGTCCGTCCGGGATTATGGGGTACATCGCCGGCCAGCCAATTCCGGGCGAGCCGCCGGATCTGGGCGAAGGCGAAAAGCGCAAGCTGCCGCCGCCGCCGACGCCTGAGCAGGGCGGTGCGTCCCCTTGCTGGCAGCCTGCTGAGGCCTGAGCGAGGGTTAACTCTCGCCACACCGTTCGCGTTGAGCCGGCACCGTTCATGGTTCGACAGGCTCACCACGAACGGTGTTCAGGCGCCGTGCTCGACGAACGACGTTCAAGCGCCGTGCTCGAAGAGGGGCGGCGCGTCTCCCTGTTCACAGCCGGTCGAGGCCTGAGCGAGGTTCAAATCGCGCGACACCGTTCATGGTTCGACAGGCTCACCACGAACGGTGTTCAGGCGCCGCGCTTGACGAACGACGTTCAAGCGCCGTGCTCGAAGAGGGGCGGTGCGTCGCCCTGCTGGCAGCCGGCTGAGGCCTGAGCGAGGTTCAAATCTCGCGACACGTTCGCGCTGAGCCGGCACGGTTCATGGTTCGACAGGCTCACCACGAACGGTGTTCAGGCGCCGTGCTCGAAGAGGGGCGGTGCGTCGCCCTGCGGGCAGCGGGCCGAGGTCCGCTCGACGTTCAAGCCTCGTGTTGTCGTTCGACTGAGCGACGTTAAACCTCGCGATACCGTTCGCGCTGAGCCTGTCGAAGCGCGCGGGAATGGCACTCACCCGTTTTCATTCTTCGACAATGGCGAACGGTCTTAGGCCTCGGCGCACACACTCGTCACGCGCCGCTCTCTCACCCGCGCTACCATGCCGCGCAAGCAATCCGCTTCGCCAACCACAGGGGCTTCGCCATGACCGACGATCTCGCCGCAATCCGAACCACCGTGCAAACCTATCTCGACGGGCTTTACGAAGGCGATGTCGCCAAGCTGGAGATCGCCTTCCATCCCACCAGCGCCCTGACGCATGTGGTGGACGATGAATTGAAAATCCTGCCGCGCGAGCAGTGGTTTGAGGCAGTGCGCAATCGCCCTTCACCCCAAGCTTCGGGTCTGCCGCGCGAAGACCACGTGCTTACCATCGATCTGGTGGGGCCGACGATGGCGCATGTGAAATTGAAGTGCGCGATCCCGCCGCGCTATTTCACCGACATCCTGTCGCTGCTGAAAATCGAAGGCCGCTGGCAGGTGGCGCAAAAGGTGTTCATGACCGAGGTGCGTTAGACCCGCAAGGCGCCGGCGGTGTTGATCGCCGACGTCGAGTCACGCGGGCGTTGCGCCCGCGTTCCCCGTGAGATTGAGGGCTTTAGGCCCGACCGGATCGCAGCACCTGACCGGTCCGTGCGCCGGAGTCTTTACCGTGCTCGAACAGCGGCACGCCGTTGACGATGGTGAATTCTATGCCGGTCGCCGGCATCACCAGACGACGTCCACCACCCGGCAGATCGTTGCGCATTTCGCCGCGCTTCTTCGAACCCACCGTGCTCATGTCAAAGATGGCGAAGTCGGCGGCCAGACCCGGTGCGATGCGCCCGCGCTGCGTGATGCCATAGAGCGCCGCCGGTTCGGTGGTGATGCGCTTCACGGCATGTTCCAGCGTCATGACTTCGCGCTCACGCACCCAGGTGCCGAGCAGATAGGTGGCGTAGCCGGCGTCGCAGAACATGTCGACGTGCGCGCCGCCGTCAGACAGGCCAATCATGGTGCGCGGGTCTTTAATGAGTTCCGGAATGCGGCTTTCGTCGGAATTGAACAGCTCGTAGGTGAACTGCATCCCAAGGCCGTCTTCCAGCGCGAGGTCGAGGAAGGTGTCGACCTGATCCTTGCCTCGCTCTTGCGCCACATCTGCCACGCTGCGACCCAGCAGGGGACGCAGGCTCGGGTTGTCGACTTCGTGAATGATCGCCAGACGCCAGTCGCCGGTGAAGATGTTGGCGTTTTTGAGGGCATCGCGGAACCGGTCGCGGAAGCCAGAGTCGCGATACAGCGCCATCTGTTCTTCGACCGGGCGGTTAAAGGCCGGATTCCAGCACGCCATGTTGGCGAACATGAAGGGCTTACGCAGATCGATCTGCACGATGAGCGGCCGGCAGGTGGTTTGTGGCAAACCACCGCGCGCCAGCAGCGGCGCGGTGCGGGCCAGCGTCTTCTGGGCGGCTTCGGGGTTGTCTACCCGATTCAGCAAGGCGAGCCAGGTGACCGGGCGCTGGCTTTCGGTCAGCAGCATGTCGAGCAATTCGTATTCGGCGTCGTCGACCACCGACACTTCATTCGTGAGCGCAATTTCAATCGCGCCGCGACCCAAATCGCGGAGCACGTTGGAGTAGGCCACCAGCTCGCTGCGGCTCGCGTTGCGGCAGGCCAGCGGTCGGCCGTGATAGCCAATGTGCTGCGCGGCGTTGGTGCTGGTCCAGCCGAAGGCCCCGGCTTCCATGGATTCGCGGAGCAGGCCTGCAATCTTCAGGGTTTCGTCGGCGGTGGCTTCGCGCTCCATCGATTCTTCGCCCAGCACATAGTGGCGGAAGGGCGTTAAGGCGGCGAGAAAGCCCAGATTCAAACCCGAGCCGCGGCGGGCGGCGGCGTCCATGTATTCGGGGAAGGTTTCCCAGTCCCAGGTCACGCCTTTGCTCAGCACATCGAAGGGAATGGCTTCGACGTTGACCAAATCCCACGCGGCGATTTCGCGCGCTTCGGGGCGGCAGGGCGCGAGGCCCACGCCGCAGTTGCCCATCACGACCGTGGTCACGCCGTGCCAGCAGGAGGGCGTGGTGATGTCGTCCCAGCAAATCTGGGCGTCGTAATGCGTGTGAGGATCGACGAAGCCGGGGGCGACGATGAGGTCACTGGCGTCGATGGTGCGGCTGGCGCTGCCGCTGACCTTGCCGACTTCAACGATTTTGCCGTCGGTAACGGCGATGTCGCCGTGGAAACGATCGGCACCCGTGCCGTCGACGATGGAGCCGTTCTTGATGAGTAGGTCGAAAGCCATTTCGCGATCCTCTGCTGGCGGTGGGGGTGCCATGATAAGCACCGATTGGGCTGCTCGCCTATGCGCGATTGCATGATCGCTGCATCAGCGCATCCGCTCACAGGGCAGCAATGTTTAATGTTAGCTTGAGCCCACGAAGGGCGCTTACGGATTGCCCGCCACCTCCCACTGCACGCGCACGTGTTCCGGTCCGCGATGCGAGGTGTTGGGCGAGTAGTGATAGGTCTGCTCGGGCACAAGGCGCATATGCGGCAGCCGGCGCGCGAGTTCCTCAAAAATCACTTTCATTTCGAGCCGCGCCAGATCCGCGCCCAGACAGTGATGCCGGCCAAAACCAAAGCCCACGTGGTCGCGGGCATTGACGCGATGGATGTCGAACTGCTCGCCGTTGGCAAAATGAGCCTCGTCCCGATTGGCCGAACCCAGCGCCACCAGCAGGCGGCTCCCGGCCGCAATGTGCACGCCGCCCAGCGTCACGTCACGCATCACTTTGCGGCGCCAGGCCGGCACCGACGGCGCATAGCGCAAACACTCTTCCACCACATTGGGCAGCAGGGCGGGGTCGGCGCAGAGCGCGGCCCACTGCGCCGGGTTTTCGAGCAGGGCGCGCATGCCGCCGGCGGTGGCGTTGACCGTGGTTTCGTGGCCGGCGAAGAAAAGCTGAAAGTTCACGGTGGTGATGTAGGCGGGATCGGGCGGCGTCTCGCTATTCGGATCGCGCAGGCCCTGAATGAATTCGCTGATGGCGTCATCCCCCGGTGTCGCCATCAGGCGCGCCACGTTGGCTTTGCAGAATTCCCAGAATTCGGCGAGGCCTTCCATCATCGCTACCTGCTCCACCTCATTCGGCTGGCCAAAGCCCAGCACCGCCAGCCGCTGCGCAAAGCGCCGCACCTTGCCCAGCTCCGAGCGGGGCACGCCCAGCATCTCAAACAGAATGTAAGCCGGGACTTCGAACAGTAAGTCGCCCACCAGATCCATTTCGCCGCGCCCCACCAGTCCGTCCAGCCGCTCGTTCAGCAGTTGGCGGATGAGCGGTTCAAGCGCCTGCATGCGTCCGCGCGCCATGGGCTTGTGCAGCGATTTGCGGTGGGCGGTGTGGATGGGCGGATCTTCGTCGACCACGCTGGGGCTGATCACGATGCCGTGGCGCATGGCGATGTCGATGGCGGCAGGGCAGAGCGGGGCGATCAGTTCCAGCGCCGCGCTGGCGGAATAGACCTCAGGGTCGCCGCCCATCACTTCGCGCACGT
>Ga0114967_10001773_pt1 | contig 18097 bp, 19 predicted proteins | sample M_130628_MF_Meta_FD_92639 | JGI IMG/M metagenome (GOLD analysis project Ga0114967, IMG submission 92639) | Freshwater microbial communities from Lake Montjoie, Canada to study carbon cycling - M_130628_MF_MetaG | ecosystem: Environmental > Aquatic > Freshwater > Lake | place: Lake Montjoie... | reverse complement strand
TAAACTTAAAAAAAATGAAAAAATTAATTGTAGCAAGTGTAATGGCCTTAGGTTTTTTTACCGCATCAGCACAACAAAAAATTGGGTATGTTAATACAGAAGAATTAATGGGTTCAATGCCCGAGTCTGAAAAAGCATCAAAAGATTTAGAAGAATATCAACGCTTATTGCAAGAGCAAAATAATGACTTGATTAAGGAATTAAACGAGCAAGATAGTTTGTTTATCAAAGATTCTGCAAAGCTTACCGATAACCAAAAAACGTTTAAGAGAAATACATTGATTAAGTTGTATCAAGAGGTACAAGGCTTCAGTCAAAAAGCACAAGAGCAATTACAACAACGTCAACAACAATTATTAACTCCAATACGTACAAAAGCTATGGATGCTATCAAACAAGTAGCAAAAGAAGCTGGTTATGCATATATATTAGATGTAAGCACAATAATTGTTGCACCTCCAGGAGATGATGTTATAGCATTAGTAAAAAAGAAGTTAGCTATCAAAGACCCAGCTGCTGCAACTGCAAAGCCAGCTGTAAAAGCAAACTAATTTTTGTATAAAATAATTTTGTAAAGCCTTTCAATTAGTTGAAAGGCTTTACTTTTATAAAAAAATGAGTCTTATGATAAGTAAGGGAGTATAAAAAACTATTTTTACCAAATGAAACAACCCATAGGCATTTTTGATAGTGGTTACGGAGGCTTAACCGTTTTAAAAGAAATTGTACATATACTCCCCCAATACGATTATTTGTATTTAGGCGATAATGCCAGAGCTCCCTATGGCACAAGAAGCTTTGAAACCGTTTATGAATATACGTTGGAGTGCGTACAATGGTTATTTAGCCAAGGTTGTTCTTTAGTAATTTTGGCTTGTAATACAGCCTCGGCAAAGGCGTTACGTACCATACAACAAACTTATTTGCCAACAATCGATGCATCAAAACGAGTGTTAGGGGTTATACGGCCAACGGCTGAAGTACTAGGAAATTACTCAACTACAAAGCATATTGGAATTTTAGCAACAAACGGCACAGTTCAGTCTCAATCGTATCCCATTGAAATAGAAAAATTCTATCCATCTATCCAAGTATATCAACAAGCATGCCCCATGTGGGTACCTTTAATCGAAAATAATGAACAACATACCGAAGGGGCAAACTATTTTATTAAAAAAGATGTACAGAATTTATTACAACAAAACGCAACCATCGACACTATTTTGTTAGCCTGTACCCACTACCCATTATTAACAGAAAGTATACAGCAATTGGTTGCAAAAAATATAACTATTTTGTCTCAAGGTAAAATAGTAGCTAACAGTTTAAAGGATTATTTAGGGAGACACCCAGAAATTGATCATAATTGTAGCAAAAATCAACAAATGCAGTTTTATACGACCGATAGTACCCAAGATTTTGATAATCATGCTATTAATTTCTTTGGCAAAAATATAAAATCAACCCATTTAAGCCTTTAATTATAAAATTATTCAATTTTCAGTCTTAAGTATTCATTAAAACCATTACCTTTGCCATCCTTTCAAAACCAACGGGGATGGTGCCTCGAGGTAAGTTTTAGAAATAATATTTGTAAAAGGAAAAAATTTAAACAATGCCAGGTAAAAAAAGAACCTATCAACCCCATAAACGCCGTAGAAAAACGGTACACGGTTTTCGTAAGCGTATGCAAACTGCAAATGGTCGTAAAGTATTAGCAAGTCGTAGAGCAAAAGGTCGTCATAAATTGTCGGTTAGTAGCGAACATGGCGATAAAAAATAGAATTTACTCCTGTAAAAATATTCAGTCCTGCTTTTACAGCAGGACTTTTTTAATTTTGCTATATTGAATACATCTCAACGATACACATTAGGTAAAACAGAACGTTTAAAAAGTCGCAAATTAATTGAGCAAGTTTTTAAGCAAGGCAAGGCGTTTTCTATTTTCCCCTTTCGAGTAATTTATTTGTTAAAAGTACTTGATACGAATTCGGTGTTACCAATTACCAACCAACCAATAAGAAATACAAACGACCATCTACAAAGTGGATTTACAGTTAGTACAAAATATTTTAAAAAGGCAGTAGATAGAAATAGGATAAAACGGTTAATGAGAGAGGCTTATCGGTTACAAAAAAATGAGCTACAAAAAATAGTGGTTGAAAAAAATATACATTTAGCCATTTTTTTTGTTTATACTGGAAACGAATTACCAGATTATACAACAATTTTTGACAAAACGGCTGCCGTTTTAAAACGAGTACAAAAAAATTGTAATGAGCAAACTAAAGCAGATAGCTAGTTTTCCGTTTATAGTTTTAATAAAATTATATCAATGGATAATTTCTCCTTGGTTAGGTAATAAGTGCCGCTATCAACCTACATGCTCCCACTATGGTATTAAAGCCTTTAAAAAGCACGGTCCAGTAAAAGGTTTTTGGCTTACGTTAAAACGAGTTAGTAAATGCCATCCTTGGGGTGGACATGGGTATGATCCTGTTCCGTAAATATCTACACAGTCTTCTCCCCCGCCAGCATAGGTATAAAAAACTAATCCAAGTCTTTTAAAACTTCTTCCAACTTTCTCTCCTTCCTTTATACAATTTATCTAATGAGGCAAAAACAGCTTCTTTATTAGGGGCGCCCGAAAATTTATTAGCAGCCCATGTAAGCGGTTTTTTAAAAAGATAGTGTAAAATCTTCCGCATTTATACTACACGTTGTTTGTTAAAGTATTTTCCAATTTTAGGAAGTTTAGCAAATTCTTTGGCTTCAATTTTACTAACAAACCATACAAAAAAAGATAGTAAAATGGTAGCTGTTAATAAGGAAAACCAAAGATGATTATCGTAGAGTTTTGTTAAGCCTAAATGGGTTAAATAAATTAATACAACTAAAACAATGTAAGCAATTAATTTTTTTACTGGGTAAGCCACTGGGTAATATTTTTTACCTAACCAATAGCTGCATAACATCATAAATAAGTAACAACAAAATGTAGCAACAGCAGCTCCTAAATAATGAAATTTTGGAATTAGCACTACGTTAAGGATAACAGTAAGTATAGCACCACCAATAGTTATAGCAGCACCGTATAAATTTTTATTAGTTAGTTTATACCAAATACTTAGGTTATAATAAATGCCTAAAAAAATATTGCCTAATGCTAATAGCGGAACAATGGCTAACCCTTCTATCCATTTAGGGTGATTAATAGCAATAAAGAACCATTCAAAAACATCTAAATATAAACCAATAATTAAAAACATAAAGCAACAAGCAAGTACAAAAAATTTCATTATTTTGGCATATGTTTTTTTCGCATCTACATCTTTACTACGATTAAAAAAGAAGGGTTCTGCTGCCATTCTAAACGCCTGTATCATTATGGTAATTAACACAGCAAGTCTAAAAATATTACCAAAAATACCTAACTCATTTTTTGCTTCTTCGGCTGGTAAGTCTACTACATGCTGATAAATTAAGCGACTAAGCATATCGTTTATCATACCGCCTAATCCTGCAATAATTAATGGGTAGCTATACTTCATTACCTCTTTCCAAAGGGAAAAGTTAAAACTGAATTTTATTTTTTTAAACTCTGTAAATAATAAAATGAACGTAATAAGGCTATTGCAAATATTTCCAATAAAATAAAAATCAATTTTATCAAAACGAGTATAAATAGTATTTAACGAGCTTGTAGGATGTGTAGAAAGATATTTTGGCAAAACCCCTGCAAATAAAATAACAACCACAAAATTTACAACTATACCTGCAAGGCGAACAAAGGCATATTTTTTGGGTCTATTTTCTTGACGTAGTTTGGCAAATGCCAATGAACATAGTGCATCAAAAAACACAATCCAAATCATCCAATTAATATATTCTGGATGGTTGGCTACACCTAAAATATGGGCAATATCAGTCCTAAAAACATATAAAATTCCGCTTAGTAAAAGGGTAGATGTAATTAAGGAGATAGAAAGTGTATTGTAAAGCTTATCCTTATCTTTTTCTTGGCTAAATCTAAAATATGCCGTTTCTAAACCGTAAGTAAATAAGATGTTTAAGAATGGGATGGCTGCATATAATTGAGTAATATCGGCTGTGCTTGCAGGTTGTGCAAAAAATATGGGCAAAGTAAAATTCATTATATATCCAATAAAGCGACTAAGTATGCTTGGAATACCATACCAAAGTGTTTGCCCCGCTAATTTTTTAACACTACTCAACTTGCATAAAATTTTTCAAATTTACTTTGTTATTTTTTAATAATGTTTTAAAATGTGCATGCAACGCAAAATGAATAAAAACTATCTTTGTATTAAATCAATTAAACAGATTTATAATGAAAAAATTAGTAATAGTTGCAGTAGCCATAATAAATTGCTTTGTATCCTTAGCACAAAGCAGAGTCGAGCCTGTCGAGTTTCAAAAAATTCCACGCCAAGCTGCAGTAATGGAATACCCTTTTTCTACAAAAACAACACAAGCAGCTATTTATGATAAATTTACAAAATTGGGGTATAAAAGCAAAGAAACAAAAGGCTTTATGGTGTACAAAGGGGTTCGAATGGCAGAAATAGGTAGCGATATGTATGATTTATATTTTATGGTAGATAAAAAAAGTAGAAAAGATAAAGACAATTCAAAAATAACCCTGTTAATATCAAAAGGATTAGAGCAATTTGTAAGCGATACCTTAGATGCTACCGTTTTTAATAATGGCAAAAACTACTTAACTAATTTTGGGCCGGTAATTGTTGCTTACGATTTAGAAGTGCAAATAAAAGAACAACAAGAAGTAGTAGAAAAGAATGAAAAAAAATCGAGTAGCCTAATTGAAGATGGCGTTAGTTTGCAAAAAGAAAAAGCGAAATTAGAAAAGAAAATTTCGGATAACGAACAAGATCAAGTTACGCAAAAAGCAGAAATAGAAATACAAAAGCAAATTTTAACTACGTTAATTTCTATGCGTAAAAGCTAATTATCTTTTTATATAACTTCCCAAAAAGCTGCTACGTTCACTAAGTTTTTACTTTATACTCTTTGCGCCTTTTTGGGATTTTTAGGTACTATAACGCTAAACAAAATAGTCCTTTAACTTTTTAAATTAATCAGTAAAAAGTCCGGTAAACGTTAAGGCTGACTAAAGCGTACATTCTTTGTAAACGTAGTATCATTTAACGTTCGTAAAAAAGAAATTAAATTATTTTTATCAATGTTACTCATTGCAATTCTATTAACCAACAAGGGGTCAAGTGAAGGTTGTGTAGTGATTAAGCTACTGCTGTAATGGTCTAAAACATCTCTTAGTGCATACAAACGGCCATCATGCATATACGGAAATGTAAGCTCTACATTACGTAACGTAGGCACTTTAAATTTTAATGAATCGCTTCGTTGATTGGTAATTTTTAGTCGACCAAAATCGTTTATAAAAGTATTTATGGCAAGTCCATTATTTCTAAAACTATTATCTGTAAATAAAGGCTCTTTATGGCAAGCATCGCACTTGGCTTTAAAAAAAGTATACCCATTTTGTTCGGCCGTTGTAAAAGTAGTTTCTCCTCGTTGTACTTTATCGTATTTACTATTACTGCTAACCATGCTACCCATAAATTGTGCAATAGCTTTAAGCATTTTTTGGCTATTAATTTCGCTACTACCAAAAGCTTTTCTAAATAATGCAGGGTAGGCGGAATCATTTTTTAATTTAGTTAAAACATTTTCTAACGTTTCTGCCATTTCGTTGGGTGCAGTAATTGGTGCTAAAGGTTGTACTTCTAAATGATTTATACCACCATCTAAATGCAATAAAGGCATCCAGGCTAAATTAAAGGTTGCAGGGGCATTGCGAGTAGTAAAACTGTTATTAAAGCCATGGCTAAAATCATGATCAAATGTGGCAAAAGCCGCAAACTGTTGGTGGCAACTAGCACAAGGGAAATTCCCATCTTTACTTAACTTTCCATCATAAAATAATTTTTTACCAAGTTGAAAACCTTCTTCTGTTAATGGGTTATTTTCAAAAATATTTTTAGTAGGCTGAGGCCAGCCGATAGGCACTGTAAAGGTTAAATAGGTTGGCTTGTAAACTAAGACATCCGTTTTTTTACAAGCCTCTAACAATACTATGCTTAATAAAACAAACAACAAAAGTGATAGGCTAATTTTTATTTTCACGGCTATACAATTACTTTTTTTCTATTTTCTTTAATAGATGATTTATTTTTTTTACCCTCCAATCTTTTTTCAATAACCCCCTTAGGTACTTTAGTTAGCTTACGTTTTTTAGGTACTATTAACGCTTTATTTATTAATAGATTTATTTTTTTAATAACCTGCTGCTTATTACCAAGCTGTGTACGTTCGGTTTGGCTTTTTACAAGCAAAAACCCCTCAGAGTTTATTTTATTTACAAGTTTTTCGGCAATAAGGCTTTTTTGCTCAGCAGAAACTAATAAAGAGGAAGCCACATGCCAATAGCCTTCTACCATGGTTTCTACCTTGTTTACATTTTGCCCGCCTTTACCACCACTACGTGCAGTTTTAAACGATATTTCTCCACTAAAATCCATTGCTCAAATTTACACATTAAACCTACAGAAAAGAGAATCTGTGGCAAAAATCAGAGTTATCTGTGGTTAAAAACTCAATTTGCCACGTAAAACCCACAAATACCGTCTAATATTTTACTAATAACTTTTTTTGTTACATTTTTGCACTAATCTATCAATTCAATGAACAACGGCATATATCATTCATTAACAGAACGAAAGCAGCAAGGAAAAAAATCGTTTGCAGTATTAATTGACCCCGATAAGGTTAACGATACTAGTATTGAGCAATTGATTACCCTTGCAGTAGGTGCCAAAGTTGATTATTTTTTGGTAGGAGGTAGCCTTGTAATAAGTAATTATTTAGATGAATGTGTAAAGTTTATAAAACGCAATTGCAACATACCTGTTATACTTTTTCCTGGCAGCCCAAACCAAGTAAGTAAGTATGCCGATGCACTTTTGTACCTAAGTTTAATAAGCGGCCGTAATGCCGATTTATTAATTGGGCAGCATGTAATAAGTGCCTCAGTTGTAAAACAAAGTGGTTTAGAAATTATGCCCACTGGCTATATGGTAATAGATGGTGGCGCACCAACAACAGTAAGTTACATTAGCAATGCAACCCCATTGCCAGCCGATAAAAACGAAATAGCCATATGTACTGCTATGGCTGGTGAAATGCTAGGCATGAAGCTGATTTATATGGATGCTGGTAGCGGAGCAAAACGCCCTATTACCGAGAGTATGATACAAAAAGTAAGCAGTTGTATTGATGTACCCCTTATAATTGGTGGTGGTATTACCCACCCCGAAAAAGCCTACCTAAACTGCAAAGCAGGTGCTGATGTTATTGTTGTAGGCAACGCCATAGAAAAAGATGCTAACCTAATTAAAGAAATGGCAGCAGCGGTGCATAGTGTGCCTGTGGGTGTATAATTACAATACTAAATTCTTTAAAAAACAACTTGTGTTTATTTATTAAGTAATAACATATTTTATAGTTAGCAATATTTAGAAACCAAACAATTTTACCAATAAATTGTTATATATTTAATAAAGTTAATAAGTACTTTAATATTTGTTAAAATTTTATTTATTATACAAAATCAATAAACTATAATGGGGCTAAATAAAAAATTTGAAATTGTTTACCAAAAACTACTTTCAGATAAAGTTAAAAAAACAAGTGAACAAACTATCTTGATTATAGCTATTGTTAGTTTCCTTATTCACTTAATAGTTATCTACTGTGTAGATTTTGGTATTATCTCACAAAATTCTACTTCCGATTTATTAAAAAACCCAATTGCAGCAATTTATACCCCTTTCTCATTTATACTAGTATATGAAGTTTATTTACTAATTTATTATCTTCCAAAATCGTTTACAACTTACATTGGTAAACAATACGAAATTATTACGTTAATCATTATCCGTAGACTATTTAAAGATCTTTCAAATTTATCTTTTTCACAAGATTGGTTTGAATTAAAAAATGATATGCAATTTACGTACGATCTTATCGCTTCTTTATTGTTATTTTTTCTTATTTATCAATTTTACGTACAAAGTAAAAAGAAATATGTTGATGGGGTTACTGAAGAAAATGAACTGAAAGAAATAGGGCGATTTATTAAAGTAAAAAAGATTTTGGCTACATTATTAGTGCCTGTACTCATCTTTGTTGCCATCTATTCATTTTTACAATGGTTTTTGGGTACAATTAACTCAAGTACTGATGGAAGTATATCTTTTAAAAATATTAATAATATTTTCTTTGAGCAGTTTTTTACTATTCTAATTGTTGCTGATGTTATTTTGTTGCTGTTCTCTTTTTTTCATACCGATGAATTTCATAAGGTTATCAGAAACTCAGGTTTTATTATTTCAACCATTTTAATTCGGTTATCTTTTGCTACCAGCGGACTTTTAAATACATTGCTCATTTTATCAGCCATTGTTTTTGGACTGTTAATTTTAATTATATTCAATAAGTTTGAAAAGAAAATTAGCGAAGAAAAAAGAAGAGAACTACTTCAATAAATAAATTGACTATATTTTGTCACTAAAATATTTCAACAAACTCTCGGCACTCATTTTTTTCGCTAGAATTATGTGTAGCTTTTTCACCTTTTATATGAGCTACAATTACTAGTTCATCTTCATCATTATTTCCTACAATAGTTGCATGAATACTATCCATCCATACACCAAATCTTTTATGGTTACTCATAATAAATATATTTTATAATTAGAGTTAACTATAAGAGGATCATTGCAGTATTTTATTATTTAAAGAAGGATAACTTTTTTATTTGCAACCATACAACGCTTGGTTCTTTTAATAAAAGCATAAAATATTTATGGTATAAAAAATTTACTCTTTAGGTTTTTCAACTCTTGTTGGTGTATCCTTTCCTCTAATAATAGAAGCACTACTAAGGGCAATGGCTTTAATAATTTCAGCCATATTTTTCATATCTAATGTGCCAATTTCATCACTTACTTTATGGTAATTAGGTTCGTTGTTTGGTACTTCATCCATTTTAGCTGTACTTATTGTGTGTGCAGGTACACCTAGTGCTGCAAGGGTTGCATTATCGCTTCGGTAAAATAAATTTTGTTTTGGGTAAGGGTCTGGCTCAAACTTAAATTTACTGCCTACTAAATTTGCTTGTACTATTTTACCCAAATCGCTTTTTTCGAAGCCAGTAATGAAAGCACTATTGGTACCCCATTTACTTTCGGTACCAATCATTTCAATATTAAACATGGCCACTACTTTATCGGGGTTAAGTTGCTTACTAAAATATTGGCTACCATAGCCACCAATTTCCTCGGCAGTAAAGGCAACAAAAATTAAGGTACGTTCGTTATTTTTTTTGGCTGCAAAATATTTGGCTAACATCATTACTGCAGTTGTACCAGCAGCATCATCGTTTGCACCATTGTAAATACTATCACCATTTGCGTTGGGTTTTGTGGTGCCTAAATGATCGTAATGTCCACCAAAAACTACGTATTCATCTTTTTTACTTTTGCCTGGTATTATTGCAACAACATTTTTTAATTTTTGTGGTGTATTGTTGTAAGCTACATTTACATGAACATTACTTACTTCTTTACGTTCAGTTAAATAAAAAACTTGAGTAGTTGGCGATGAGAACTTTTGACGGTAACCAAAATTTTTAAGACGTTTAAATTTATCAGTGTGTACTTTATCAACTAAAACAAAAATATTTTTATTTTCCTCCATAATGGCAAATACTTTTTTAAAAAAATCTTCTTCTTTTTTTATCTCAACTATTTCATAATCGCTAATTCCATCTAAATGGAGTGCATCTTGTGTTGTATTAGCAAAAAAATTATTTTCCTTTAATGTGTCTCCATCTATAGCACCTTCCAAACTTGCTAGTTTAGGTTTTACCATACTGAACTCTTGAAAATAAGTGGGGGCTGTACCAAAGAAGCCTAAATTACTTTTAGTAAATTCGGCAGCTATAAAATCTGCAGCTTTATCAATACCCGGTGTAAACGGTTTACGACCAAGCATATCGTCGGCACTTAATATTTTTTCTATACGCTCTACTTCTGTAGCATTTATTATTTTATCTATTTTTTGTGCAAAACCAAATAGGCTAAATAAAGCAGCCACAAAAATTAAAGATATCTTTTTCATTATTTATTTTTTATTACTTAATTCCAAAGGTTATTTACCAAGTGTTAAAGACTCATCATTTCTTTAAACTTAACAGCTTGCCTACGACTTACTTCAACTTTTTCTCCAGCATGTAAATCTAATAATAAGCCCCCATTAAAGTATGGCTCTATCTTTTCAATCATGCGAAGGTTTACAATATGCTTTCTGTTGGCTCTAAAAAAAACTTTTTCATCTAATCGTTCTTCTAATGCATTTAAAGATTTTAAGATTAAGGGTTTATTATTACCAAAAAATACTTTAGCATAATTACCTACGCTTTCAAATAAACGAACTTCGCCTAATTTTACAAACCAACAACGTTCGCCATCTTTTACAAAAACTTGATCAGCTTCGGTTAACGTACCTCTATTTATACCACCAAGCGATGCAGCTATTTCCTTTTCTTCGCCAAGTTGCAATTTTTGAATAGCATCTGCCAAGCGATTGGGTTCTATTGGCTTCATCAAGTAATCCAATGCATTTACTTCAAAGGCTTTTAAGGCATATTCATCATATGCAGTTGTAAAAATTACATCTGGTGCACTATCTAATTGAGCCAACATATCAAAGCCGCTTTTGCCGGGCATTTGAATGTCTAAAAAAATTAAATCGGGGTTTAAGCTTTCAATTTTTTCAATACCTTCATCGGCATTGGCGGCCTCGCCAATAACTTCAATTTCTGGAAAATCTTGTAATAATTTTTTTAACTCATTTCGAGCCAAACGTTCATCATCAATAAGTAATACTTTTTTTTGCATCAATTTATTGTTTTAATTTCTATACAATTACAGGCATTGTTATTTTAGATTCTACTATATTATCTGTTAAGTTTTTTATAGAAAAACTTGCCTTGCCCTGGTATATTAAATTTAATCTGTCTTCTGTACTTTTTATTCCAAAGCCACCCTCACTATTTACTGATTTTAACAAGAGTTGTCCAGTATTTTGTACTAATAACTCTAAATTATTATCTTTAAAATCCGAAATAACCTTTACCATTCCACCATTTACTTGTTGGCTTATGCCATGTTTTATGGCATTTTCTACAAGGGTTTGTAGCATCATTGGGGGTACTTGTTGGTCAAGGGTATCTTCATCAATATCTAATTCTATTTTTAATCGTTCCTCAAACCGCATTTGCTCTAGGGCTAAGTAATCTTTTACAATATTTAATTCTTTTTCTAAGGTAACTGTTTCGGCTTTTTCGGCCTGCATGCTGCTTCGTAATATATTGCTAAGCTCTGTTATAGCACTTCTTGCTCGGGTAGGGTTTTCATCTACTAATGCTCGTATACTATTTAACGAGTTAAAAATAAAATGCGGATTAATGTGAGATTTGATTGTTTTTAATTCTAAATCTTTAATATTTTTTTCAAGGTTTAATCTATCTATTTGATCTTTTCTTACTTTTTCCACATAGTGGTAAACAATATAAATAAGTAGCCATAAACCTATTAAAATAAAAACTTGGTAAACCCCTGCTAAGTCAGATCGGTCTTCATACTGCCACTCCCCTTTATTATTTTTATACCAATTGGTACTTTTTTTAATTTCTGTTATTGTTTTAATCGTTAACGAGTCTTTTAAAGGACTGCTTTTATAATAAGCTACACTTTCTAAACCAGCTTTTTTTTCTGCTATTTTTGCTTTTTCCAATCGTTGTTGCCGTATAAAATTATCATAAGAAAATTTGGTAACATGTTCAATTGCATTAGCACCATAAAATAAAAATAAACTAGTAACAGTTACCCCTACTATAAATAAAACTAAAATTTTATTAAACGCAAATTTTAGCCAGTTTGTTTTTTTTATTATCTTTCTTAATATATGTGTAGATAAAATTGCCGTACTTAAACGTATGGCCAAGCTTATTAAATATTCTTTTTTGCCACCTTGTTCGGTAAATCGTTCTCCAAAAAGAACAAACATAAAATACAGGTTTATTAAACCAAACACTCCCCATCCTAAAAACTGACATAGCCAATACCTAATATTTACCTTATAATTCATATTTATCAAATGTACAGTACAATTTTAAGGCTTTATTTTTTCTTTTGATTAGTGGCATAAAGCTAATTTAAAAGGTACTTACCTAAAATCTTTTTTTGTCTAAACCATTTCTATATCGTTGTATACTAACACTTTATTACTTATTTTTATAGTCTTGCAACTAATTTTTACAATATACTACCTTGATAATACTTTTTAAATTAAAAAAAAATGACATGTCATTCAATCTTTTAGATGCAGCAAAAGGCCTTTTCACGAGCGACTTAGTAGGAAAAGTAAGTGCTTTTTTAGACGAAAGTATTATCTCAAAGTAGAGCAAATAAAGTAAAAGCAGAAATTATTGTTAATGGTGCTAAAGCAGATCAAATTATTGAGGCTGTAGGTTACATTTCAGCATTTGCAAAAGCTGCAACTACCGATAAAGTAGGTATGCCAAGAGATAGAAAAGTAGCTTATAAAGTATCGATGCAATAAGTTTAAATACAATTTTTTAAATTGAAAATGTCCCGAAATTTTTTGGGGCATTTTGTTTTTAGTAACTGTAAACCGGCAAACTGTTTAAAGGTTTGTAACCCTTATAAAAAACAACTAATTTTACAACATGGCTAACCCCAATTTAAATAACGATAAAGAAAATTTAACTGCAGCCGATGCTGCTTTTGAAAATAATATACGCCCTGCTGCTATCGATGATTTTAGCGGTCAGCTACAAATTATTGAAAACATTACTATTTTTATAAAAGCGGCTAAACTACGAGGAGAGGCACTTGATCATATTTTATTTCACGGCCCACCGGGCTTGGGTAAAACTACATTAAGCAGAATTGTAGCCAACGAACTTGGTGTAAACATAAAAGAAACGAGTGGCCCAGTAATTGAAAAGCCCGGCGACCTTGCAGGCCTGCTTACTAACTTAGAAGCTAACGATGTATTGTTTATTGATGAAATACATAGGTTAAGTACAGTGGTAGAAGAATATTTATACGCTGCCATGGAAGATTACCGTATTGATATAATGATTGATAGTGGCCCCAATGCAAGAAGTGTACAATTAAATTTAAATCCGTTTACCTTAATTGGTGCAACTACTCGTAGTGGTTTATTAACTGCACCCTTACTTAGCAGGTTTGGTATAAAAAGCCGTTTAGAATATTACGATGCTGTAACCCTTAAAAATATTTTATTGCGTAGTGCAAAAATATTAGGCACAAAAATTACTAGCGATGCTGCTGCCGAAATTGCTAGCCGTAGTCGAGGTACGCCACGTATTGCTAATGGCTTATTGCGTAGGGTAAGAGATTTTGCACAAGTAATTGGCAATGGCGTTATTGATATGGGGATTACCCAGCACTCTTTAAATGCATTAAACGTAGATGCTTACGGGTTAGACGAAATGGATAACCGAATCTTAACTGCAATTATAGATAAGTTTAAAGGTGGCCCGGTTGGTATTACAACTATTGCTACAGCGGTAGGCGAGGAAACGGGGACATTAGAAGAAGTGTATGAACCCTTTTTAATACAAGAAGGTTTTATAATGCGTACACCAAGAGGAAGAGAAGTAACTGAAAAGGCTTACAAGCATTTAGGAAAAATGCCACACAAAGGAGTTGCTGGCAATACATTGTTTAGTTAGATAATTAAAACGTTCTTATAAAATAAAAAGGCTACTCAATGTTGAACAGCCTTTTATTTATAAATTAAATTTTTTGTTATGGCGATACCAACCTAAATCCGTTACCATGAATATTCACAATTTCTATATCGCTATCTTCTTTTAAATATTTGCGTAGCTTGGCAATGTACACATCCATACTTCTGCCATTAAAATACGTATCGCTACCCCAAATTTTCTTTAACGCTATTTCTCTGCTAAGCAAATCATTTTTGTATTCGCTAAGCATTTTAAGTAACTCATTTTCTTTTGGAGAGAGTACTTCTACTTTACCATCAATAGTTAATTCTCTTAACCTTGGGTTAAAATGATAGTTACCTAAATCAAATTCTGCATTTACTTCTTCCCTATGCATTTCTTCGTTGCGTTTTAATATTGCTTTTATTTTAAGCAACAAAACTTCGCTGTCAAAGGGTTTTGTAATATAATCATCGGCACCTAATTTGTAACCTTGTATTATATCGTCTTTCATTGTTTTTGCACTCAGGAAAAACAAGGGCACATCAGGGTTAATATCTCTTATTTCTTCAGCTAAAGTAAATCCATCCATATTGGGCATCATTACATCTAACAAACAAATATCAAACTTCTCTCGTTGAAAAGCGGCTAAGCCAAGGCGGCCGTCTCTTTCTAAAACAACTTCATAATCGTTTAGTTCTAAATAGTTTTTAAGTACCATACCAAGATTAGTATCATCTTCGCAAAGTAGTATTTGGGGTTTTGTTGCTTCCATTGTTTTGCTGGTTTTATACAAATAAAATTAATTCATATTAGTTATAGCGAATATAGTGCCTAATTTTTTGTTAAAGATAAATAAAGTCATTGGTCAATTAGTCCTTGGTTTAACAGAAGGTAAAAATGTTTAATTTTTTATACCAATACTTTTGATGTAAGCATTTAATAGTTTGTGACATAAAACTAATTTTGATAAAAGTAAATTAAACTCTTCTTCAGTCATTAATTTTCTTATTTTAGCTTTTATACAGGCAGTTTTTGTTTCAAATCAAGAACCTCTTGAATACCAACAAACTTTTTATTTTCTTTATAGTCCAATCGTTAAAAGATTTTCCAGAAATGTTAGAGAAAAGACCTTTAGTTTGTTTTACTGATACTGATAAAAAGTTGGTTGTATTGGGTGCCTTAGGCTTGGGTGGAAGAACTACAAGTAGAAAGAGCAAGAGTTGGGTTTAGCTAAAACATAAAGATTATAGTAAAGTGACCGTTACCCATTGGTACGTTGTATTTTTGTACTATGAACAAAATGCAAAAAATATTGACACATCGCTTTGGTCCTTTGGTAGTGTTGGCTATCATTGTTTGCGCTTTAAATTTTATTATACGACTTACTTTGCTAATTAAAAGCTGGGCAGATGTTGAGCTTAGTTTTTTATCTTTTTTAGGGATTTTTATTGTTGGGTTATTTTACGATTTAGTGGTATGGAGTTTTTTTGCTATTCCCGTTGCTTTCTATTGCTGGCTAATGAAAGATAGTTGGTATAAAAAAAAATGGGGCCTTATTCCTTTATTCATCCTCTTTTCTATTCTTATACTTATATTAGTTTTTAGTGCCGGCGGCGAAATTGTTTTTTGGGATGAGTTTAATGTGCGGTACAATTTTATAGCAGTTGATTATTTAATTTATACAACTGAAGTTATCAATAATATTATTGAATCGTACAATATGCCGTTGATTATTGGCTCAGTTTTGCTGGTTGTATTTTTTGTCGTTTTTTTAATAAGGAAAAAAATTGTCCTTTCTCAACAACAATCGTATCGATTTAAAAAAAGAACGATAGCTTTTTTTATATTTATGCTTTTTCCAACGGCAGGCTATTTTTTGGTAAACAATTGGTACAAAAACTTCAGCCAAAATAATTATGTAAATGAATTAGCCGGAAATGGTATTTACGAATTTGGCAGTGCATTTTGGAATAATGAAATTGATTTCAATCGTTTTTATGCCACCAGAAACGATACAGCAAATTTTACTATTCTGCGTAAAATGACACAAACAACAAATAGTACGTTAGGAAATGATTTGTTAAGCGTAGATAGAGAAATTAAAAATGATAGCCCTGCAAAAAAATGGAATGTTGTTTATATTAGTGTAGAAAGCCTAAGTGGGGAATACTTAAAACATTTTGGTAGTACTCAAAATATTACTCCTTTTTTAGATTCTTTAATACCCTATAGTCTATTTTTTGAAAATTTTTATGCATCGGGTACACGTACGGTTAGAGGCTTAGAAGCCTTATCCCTAGCTATTCCCCCAACACCAGGCCAATCCATAGTGCGAAGAAAAGATAATGGCGATATGTTTACCATTGGTAATGTGTTAAAACCCAAAGGGTACGATGTACGCTATATTTATGGCGGCAATGCTTTTTTTGATAACATGGGAAAATACTTTGGAGGCAATGGTTATCAAGTATTGGATAAAAGAGATATTCCAGAAAATTTAGTTAATCATACTACTGCTTGGGGGGTAGATGATGAGGCTAGTTTTAATTTTACCTTACAACAATGCGATAAAAGCTATAACGAGGGTAACTTGTTTTTTAATCATATAATGACGGTAAGTAACCATAGGCCATATACTTATCCAGATGGGCGTATTGATATACCATCGTCAAAACAAGATTTTACTGGGGGTGTAAAATATACTGATTTTGCTATCAATGATTTTATAAAAAAAGCACAAAAAAAACCTTGGTTTAACAACACCATATTTGTAATCGTTTCGGACCATTGCAGCCGGAGTGCTGGTAAAACCGATTTGCCTGTTAATCGTTATCATATACCTTGCTTAATTTATGCCCCACAATTAATAAAGCCATCCATCGAAAAGAGATTAGTAAGTCAAATAGATTTACCACCAACTGTTTTGGGTTTCTTAAATCAAAGTTATACAAGCCGTTTTTTAGGCTCCGACGTTTTTAAAAGAGATACATTAAATGATCGAATTTTTATAAGCACCTACCAAGATATGGGGTATATCCGCAATAATAAATTAGTTATTTTATCGCCTAGGGCAAGGGTAGAAATGTATAGCTTTGATTATGTTTCAGGTGTAAATACTCCAATTCCGTTAGACAAAAGTCTCGTAAATGAGGCAATTTCATGGTATCAAGGGGCATCTTTTTTATATAAAGAAAAAAAATATAAAAATAAATAAATAGATAAGATTTTCATAGATACCAATGCATTAGAATGTTATTAAACTTTAATGACTTGCTACTACACTGCTTTTTTTATTTTTTAAAATTATTTCGAAAAAATCTTGTTGAATAGTAAATTCCACATTATATTTACTATGGTTTTTCATAGGATATTGGATTTTAAAGCGGGACTAGATTTTTATCTTGGTCCCTTTTTTATTTTAAGGAACTGAAATATCGCCTTGGTTACTAATTGTTAGTTGTTCTTCTTTCTGTAAAAATCGCAGTACTTTCCATAGCTGATTTTTTTTATATATAGGTAGAAGCATTCGTATATTTTTTATAGTTACCGATGTTGTTTTGGCTAAGCTCAATAACTCCCTAGTAATTTTTTCAACATCTTCAGGGGAAAGTTCGTCAGCATTTGTATTAATACAATTATCGCAGATTTGGCAATTCGTTATTAACGTATCATTAAAATATCGTCCAATTAATTTACTACGGCAGTCAATAGTATTTTCGATGTAATTAAGAATTGCTGCAACTCTATTTTCATAGTTTGTTTTCCGGATAAAATAATCAACTAAGTTTAATTTAAAACTATCATTGTACATTCTATTTTGTACTAAATAAATTTGTGGTTTATCTTTTTGTGGGGTGTAAACAATAAGTCTGTTTTGGTGTAGATGTACTAATTGTTTTTTAACCGTACTTACATCCACCTTAATAAACTTAGCTAATTGAGTTTCGTAAATAATTGAAGGAAAATCAAAAATACCTTCATACGAACGTAATAGCCCTTTAATAAGTGGTTCAAAAATTGGGTTGATTTTTTCAAAATCTTCTAATGAGTTTTTATCTGTAGCAAAAACTAGGGTAGATGGTTTAAAAAATGTTTCAGGACAGCTTAATACATTTTCTTGTTCTAAAATTTTTATGCAATAGGTAGCAGTAAGTATATCTATTTTAAAGGAGGCTGAAAAAGTGG
>Ga0114967_10001770_pt1 | contig 18115 bp, 17 predicted proteins | sample M_130628_MF_Meta_FD_92639 | JGI IMG/M metagenome (GOLD analysis project Ga0114967, IMG submission 92639) | Freshwater microbial communities from Lake Montjoie, Canada to study carbon cycling - M_130628_MF_MetaG | ecosystem: Environmental > Aquatic > Freshwater > Lake | place: Lake Montjoie... | reverse complement strand
TTAATGTAATTTTGTAGTAGTAATATTTGCGCATCAACATAATCCTTATTTACTGCATCTTTAGGGTTTACTGGATCCCCTAGATTAATAATTTTAGTATTGTTGGCGCTATTCCCAGCATTCAATACTGAAGTTAAGTTTTGTGGAGTTGATGTTGCAGAGCTATTAGAATACAATGCATATGGAACGCTTAACAATTGCGTTGTTCCCATGGCAACATAGCCTGTTCCTGTGTTTAATTCTATTCCCAAATAATAAGAGCCACTTCCCCAGTTAATTCCTTCGAAAGTCCCTGCAGTAGTTGGGGTACCTGTTCCTACCACTAAGGCAATATGTCCTAAATCATCTGTGTTGGCAGTTTGATTTTCACTGTAAACTAAGTTTCCAGTTGCAGCGTTTTCAAAAACATTGAACTTCACCAAAACGATTTGATTTAGTAATAATGCTCCTGCAGAATTTCTGACTGTGGCTTGATAATTAAATCCTTGTGGGGCTTGAGCATTTATTGTTGTTAAAGCAATAATAGCTAAAAGAGTAAATATTTTTTTCATTTTTAATTAGTCTTTAATACAACGAACAGAACTTCCTGAACCTTTACCAATACCTGAAAAGCTAATGTTGTCAGAATTGTGATATAAATATGTGTGAAAACCAAAATTCCCAGTAGCTGATGAACTCCACCAACCTCCAACAGTTCCAATCCCTCCATCAAAATTTCCAAAATAATTTCTGTCTCCACCAGGAAGTGCAGTAAAGTTGCTGCTATTACTAGCTCCAGTATTTGGTGTTTGCCAATGAGTAGTTCCTGTTTCTTTCATTTTGCCTCCAGCTATACTATAATTAGTACCTCCTATGTTAACACCTCCAAGACAATTTATCAATGAAAGCCATTCTCCAGAAGTTGGCACATGCCAACCTGTAGGAGCAATTTTTTTTCTTAATGTTGGGTCAGATAATGATGCAGCATCATAAATACCAGCTATTGCATACCAATTATACATTTTACCATAAACTGGTCCATTTGCGCTATCATTATTATTATAGCACCAAGCTCCAGTTGTTAGATTAGCCCATGCTGTTGGGTCTGTTACTTGAGGTATTGGTGTGCCATCGCTATAATGAGAAACGTTTAAATTAGTTGTAGTCCACGTTTTGCCACAAATGGTTACTGGTAAATAGGTATTTCCATCAATATCTGTAACAGGTAATGTGTTAATGTAATTTTGCAATTGTGCTATTTGAGCATCCAAATAATCCTTATTCACTGCATCTTTTGGATTTACAGGGTCACCTAAATCAATTATTTTGGTATTGTTAGCGCTATTCCCAGCATTTAATACTGCAGTCAAGTTTTGTGCAGTTGATGTTGCAGAGCTATTAGAATACAATGCATAAGGAACACTCAACAACTGAGTGGTTCCCATAGCAACGTAGCCTGTTCCTGTGTTTAATTCAATACCTAAAAAGTAAGAGCCACTTCCCCAGTTTATTGTTGAAAAAGTTCCTGTTGTTGGGATTCCTGTTCCTACCACTAAGGCAATATGTCCTAAATCATCTGTGTTGGCAGTTTGATTTTCACTATAAACTAAGGTTCCAGTTGCAGAGTTTTGAAAAACATTGAACTTAACCAAAACGATTTGATTTAATAATAATACTCCTGAAGAGTTTCTTACTGTAGCTTGATAATTGAAGCCTTGTGGGGCTTGTGCTGATACAATTAATGTAATTGCTAATGCTAAAAGAGTAAAGAGTTTTTTCATTTTATCTTGGTTTTATTTTTTTATTACTTTATAGGTGTTCTTTTTGTTTGTTTCTTTATTTTCTACTGAAACCAAATACATTCCTTGAGTGTAGTTTGATACATCTAAAGGCTCATCTTTATTAATGTTTCCTGAATACAACTGTTTGCCATTCAAATCCAAAATGGTAATTCCAAAGGAACTCATATTAGGATGCGTTACATACAACGATTGTGAGGTTGGGTTGGGATATACTCTGAGTTGAACATCCAAGACATTATCTTCAACGCTTAGCGCTTGTAAATCTAAAGCTGGATAATAACCATTCCCTAATTGATTGCCTCCAGCAGTCATTAAACCTACTACTGGTTCTCCTACAGACCAATTAACTTTTAGATTGGAATTGCTTTGTGTTTTTCCAGCTGTGCCTATCACTTGCTTGGAAATAGTTTGGGAATAACTAAAGGAAGTTATCAAAAAAATCATTAGGATATGTTTCATTTTTAATTATTTAAGGTACAAATATAAAAATAATTCAGTTGTATACAACTTATTGTTTACAATCACTTATACTCAATTAGACGAAAGTAATTTTCCATTATGGAAAAAAGAATACGAAAATCACCACTTACCCTTGATATCATTAGTCTTGGGAAGCAAATAGAAGAGATAATAAAGCTAAAAGGATTGAAAACTAGAGAGGTTGCTCATGATGCAGACCTTGATGTAGAAAACCTAAGAAAGTACATAAAAGGGAAACAAGAGATGAAAGTTTCAACCATGCTTAAAATAGCTAAATCTTTAGGTGTGTCTGTAGCTGACCTATTTAAATTCCATTCAAATGATTGAGGGGGAGCTATCGAAGTTAATTTATTTATAGAGGGTGTTTTGGTGGGAGTACGCTTGAAATTAACTTACGCTATAAAATTATATTAGTGCCTTTGTTCTTAATAATATCCTTTACCTTGAACACAATGTCTAATTCCACCTCTAGGGTCTTGCATATCTCCTTTGTATCTTGGAATAATGTGACAATGGAAATGCATAACAGTTTGCCCAGCATCTTCACCACAGTTCATTCCAATGTTGTATCCTGAAGGCGAATGTTGTTTCTCAATAGCATCTTTGCCTCTATTAATAGCTTTAGTTAAGTCATCTTTTTCTGTATCGTCTAGACTGAAGTAATCCTGTTTTAAGGTCTTAGAAATGATTAAAAGATGTCCTGGAGAAACAGGAAACCTATCATAGATTGCAAAGAAATGTTCTGTTTCAAAAACGTAGTGCTTTGGTTCTATCTGTTGAAAAACACTCATCTGTTGTTCAGTTTAGTTATTAGTCTTTTAAAGAAGGGATCAGTTTCTCTATTGTATTTAGGAGAGTTCTCCCAGTAATTGTTCTTTAGGACAATCTTTGCGTTATCATAATGATACAGCATTGTTTTATTCCTTTTTATAGGATTGTCTCCAAGAGCATCAGCTATTTTCTTTTTCCAGGGATGATTACTTCCCATGATGTTCTCATTACGTGCAACCAGCTTGTCAAAGTAGTGCTTACCTATCAAGGAATCATTTTTGTTCATGTTGCAGATGCTATGACTTAACACAAGATTCCATATTTCATCATGTTGAATGAACTGCCTAGGTAAAACATGATCCACATGAACATCTTTATCCCCTATTTTTTCACCACAATAGAAACAGGTGTTTCCTTGATAACCTTGTAAGAATGGAATGTTACCTGTTATGTTAGTCCTGGTGTAACTGTTCTCCAGGTAAACCTCTCTAACATCATTAGACAGCTTAAAATCACCATGAGCTAAGGAGAAAGCCCCTTCTAATAAACTCCATCTTGCATCAAGTTCATCAGAGAGTTCTTGTTTCGATGTTTCATTGATTTGGAAGGTAGCATCATGCAAGTAGAGCTTTTTTCCAAAATCAAAGTGATAGAACTTCTCCCCAACAATGTCTTTGTCTGTCCCAATGGTCTGAAACCTTGGAACAACATCATTAAAAGCCTCTGTTGCCACCAAATTAACTGCTTCCTTATAATCAATCATCCCTTTGTTTAGAGAGTCAATAATCCTTTCCATTTTGGTTTTCCTGGATGGGTTGCTCTGTTGTGGATTGTAATTTGTTTTCAGCCTCTGAATGTAGGTGTCTAAATAGACTTTAGATAATTGATCCCATTCTACAGCCTCTTTATCTTGAGAAGCTAATTCAAGGATGGTTTTGCCTAACGCAATCTTATAAGTGGCTTGATTTAAGCCATAAAGCACTATCCCTTTCCAGTAGTCTACATCTTCGAATTTATCCATTGACTATGTTATAATGTGGTGTATTACGTTCTTACAAACATAAGAATATTTTATCTGATGATAAGAAAGCTCTCATTTCTGTTTGAGGGGGTGTACTCCAGGTGAACTATTTTAGTGGGGGTCTTGGTTGGAAGGAAACTTCAAATGCATGTACAGGTAAAATAATCAACGTGCTTAGAGATGCTGGGAAATAACCTTTTCTGTTATGGCTTAATGCACCCAAAATCATCCACACAATGCTATATTATATATTTATGACTGCTAACTATACATTGATGCTTGTACAGGACAATATAGAGGGGTCGTGAACACATCTAATCATTTACATATCAATTATTTATCTAGTAGTTAAATTGTTGATTGTTTTTTCAGATTTTGTTGAAAACATCCCTTTTTTGTTTATAATGTTCTCTTGTATATTAGAAAAGCTCCTTGTACCTTTACGTCTTACGTGATTAATGTAATCCTATAACAACAATGCAAAGAAGAAAAGATGAGTTTTGTGTATCTTCTAGGAGGAGACTTCAAGACAGTGTTCCATTAGGCAACAACCAGTACATGTCTGCCCATAGACTACTAGAAACTGATCCTGTCAGATTGTGGAACCTAGTCCATACTAAAGGTAGTAAAGTTAGTCTTACTAGGCCAACTCACTTCAAATTGAAGCAGATAATATCTGAAGTAGCACCTGAACTAATAGTTGTTAATGATGTGAAGCGTGAGCTTCACAAGAGTAAGATGAAACTATCTAAAGCAATCTCATCTGGTACTATTGGAACTGATAAAAGCTCCTTTAAAAGACTAGACTAAACCATTACTAATGTGTTAGCATAACTAAGTGAATGCAATTTCTGTATTTCCTCTAGAAGAAATACCTATTCTACATTACAATAACCTGTTGATGCATTGCATCAAGCACTTCCTCCTCAAAAGTATCTAAGTATATGTTAGTTATCTTATTACCATACTCATGTCCTAAAGCTTCAGCAATTAGTTCATTCGAATAACCCATTCGCTTAGCTATGGTAGCAAATGAATGCCTACTTGAATAGGTTGTTACAGGAGAACCTAGACCAACTTCTACTGATAATCGCTTCAAATATTTATTGGTGGTCTTAATGCATTGTTGAATTATTCTTTTAGCTCTTAGACTGTCTTCAGGAACATTGTTTGGTATAATTGTGAGCAAGTAATCACTTCCAGGAACATTCATCTGATTTATTATAGTTTCTGCTACAGGAAACAGCTTTACACTATAGTCTTTATGTGTTTTTCTTCTTCTATAGACTATTCTTCCATCGATGATGTTTGATTGCTTTAAATAGGCTAAGTCAGTGAAAGAGATCCCACGCAGGCAGAAACTTAACATGAAGTAATTTAATGCTCTCCAAGAGGGTGAATGTTGTTGTAAAGGAATTTCTAAAAGCTTAGCAATATCCTCCTTTAAAACAGCCCTTTTTGCTGTTTTTTCATTCTTGATACTGATGTCATGGAATGGATATAACGACCTATCAACCACTTTCATCTTAATAGCTTTGTTGTAGATTGCTCGTATTGACCTAAAATAGTTTGACACACTGTTTACTTTAAGACCAGAGGTGATTAGATGATGACTAAACTGGTCTAAGAGTTTGTAATTGACTTCTATAAAGGAAACATCTTTTCCACAATAAGTAATTAGCCTGTTAACTGCTGTTTGGTAGACTATTGCGTTACCCACTCTATTGGCTTCCATCATTTGCTGAATGATTTTATCTGCAAACACTTGGAATGTTTCAGGAGCATCAACTAATGGTTTCCCAGAGAGTATTGCTTTAAGTCGTTCAATAGAAAACTCATCGTCTAATGAGAGAACAGCTTGTTCGATTTTAAAGAAGTGCTTGGAGAGTTTGATGTTAAGAAGCTTAGCGTTTGGATGTGTTTTCCCTACTTGCCCCTTTCTATTATCCCAATAATGCTCTTGAAGGGAAATACCTGAGTTAATTGTGTAGACTTTTTTACAATCAATGATTCTAAAGATAATGTTGAATGTTCCATCAGATTTTGCTCTACGAAGATCTAGGAGCGTTTTAATGTTTGCCATAAATGTTGGTTTATGGTCTTGGAATGTCATTTTGTGCAAACTATGTGCAAACTTTTAAGCCAAAAAAGACCTCACATCTCTGTGAAGTCTTTTCTTCTCTGCTCCCCCTCTTGGGCTCGAACCAAGGACCCTCTGATTAACAGTCAGATGCTCTAACCAACTGAGCTAAGGAGGAAGATGTTATCTCTTTTAAGCGGTTGCAAAGATAGAACGAATTTTATTTTTTGCAAATAAAATCGAATAAAATTTAAAAAAATATTACTTGCGGAAAATCGCTTTGTAGATATCATTCCCGTTTGCAAAAAGCAATAAGGTAATCAGTAAAACAAATCCAACCAATTGTGCGCGTTCCATGAATTTGTCACTTGGTTTTTTGCCCGATATCATTTCGTATAATAAAAACATTACGTGGCCCCCATCAAGTGCTGGGATGGGTAATAAATTCATTACCCCTAGCATGATGGATAGCAAGGCGGTAATGCCCCAAAACGCTTCCCAACTCCAGGTCTTAGGGAAGATGTCGAAGATGGCTTTAAAGCCTCCTACCCCTTTGTAAGCTCCTGTACTGGGATTGAAAATGGCTTTCAACTGTTTGACATAATTGCTCAATTGGGTCCATCCTCGTTCTAAGCCTACCGGAATCGATTCAAAAACCCCAAAAGTTTGCTTACTTACTTTGTAGTAGCCTAACTTTTCTAGCGAACTCATGTTGATCCCGCCTAATTGAACGCCCAACTTTCCGTCTTTAGACACCACTACTGGTAGCGATACTTCTTTCTCGTCTCTCAGTACTACCGCACTTAAGGTTTTGCCTTTGTTTGCGTCCAAGATGCCTTTGGCCTCATCTAAGTATTTGGTTTTTTGTCCGTTTAGACTAATCAAGATGTCTTTTGCCTTTAAGTTTTGATTTTGCGAGTCGGATGGCACAGCACCGATAGCGAACGGCATGCGCAATTCGGCCAACGGCATTTTGGGTCCCGATAATAATTTGTCGATGAAGTTCACCGGTATCTTGATTTCTTGATCGGCGCCCGCACGGTTCACCACCACACTTTTTGCCATTAGTAACTTCTCTGATATTCCTGGATCTAAGCGCTCTAAAGGCTTCCCGTCAATGCTTACAATTTTGTCGCCCGTTTTAAAGCCAATTTCTTTCATGATCGGGTTCTCAATCGAAACCCCGTCTTTCACTTCGGAATTGGCAATATACTGCTCGCCATAAAAGAACGTCATCCCGATGTAAATGATGAATGCCAAAATGAAATTTACCATAACCCCACCCAACATGATGATCAAACGTTGCCAAGTTGGTTTAGATCGGAATTCCCATTCTTGCGGCTCTCCTTGCATTTGCTCCTTATCCATACTCTCGTCAATCATTCCGGAGATTTTTACATAACCTCCTAGGGGCAACCAACCAATCCCATACTCGGTATCGCCTATTTTCTTTTTGAATAAAGAATAGTTGATGTCAAAAAACAAATAGAACTTCTCTACTCGGGTTTTAAACAATTTAGCCGGGATGAAATGCCCTAATTCGTGCAGTATGATTAGTATTGATAAACTCAGTAAAAATTGAGATAATTTGATTGCAATTTCCATTTCTTATGTATCGGTTTCTTTTAAACGCACAAAAGTAAGGTTTTCACCTAACTCTCGTTAATTATTTTTTTTAAATAAACACCTGCCTTCACCCTGGCTCCTTATTTTTTTATAAATCTTTTATGAAATACGCCTTCCGTTGTTTGAATGTCAAGGTAATGAACCCCCGCAGCTAAGCTGCTCACCGTAAGGTCGGCTCCCTTACCCTCTAGCACCACTTGCCCTAAATTGTTGTATACCGTTACCTTTTCGAGGGTAGTGGTTGTGGGCATTTGGAGGTGCAGTACCGCAGTGGTCGGGTTGGGATAAACGGCTATGGCTTGGTCTAAGGTATAAACCTCATTGGCTAAAGTAATCGTGGAATTCTTGGCAATTAAATGGCGCTCGGGATCAAACTCAACACTGTTCACCACAAAAGGAACATCTACGATGATTTGCTGTCCGTTTGTGGTATTGTCCAACACCACATCGGCCGACTGTCCGCCTGCACCATGTACTCTTACGGGTACCGGCATCTCAAAATAACTAACGGATGCGTCGGATTGGGTTTGGTTCACTACAAACTTTGCTTGTCCAGCACCCCAGTTTTGAGCTGTGATGGAATAGGTAGGATAGCCTTGATGGTACACCCAGTCGTTAAAGAACTCGGTCAAGCTTTGTCCACAGACCGCTTCCATATGGGCTTGGAAATTGGGTGTCAACGCATAGCCATAAGCTAAGGATGGATCGGCCAAATAGTTTTTCATTCCTTGAAAGAAGGCGGTGTCGCCCAACTTAAAGCGCAGCATCTCCAAAACCATCGCGCCTTTATCATAAGTCAACCTGCTACTAAATATGCGGTTCACATTAGTGGCTTCGCTGTCTGTCAAATAAACTGCACCACTGGGGAACGACGTAATGTTATTAATCATGTTGGTCTTGTCGACCACAAAAGCATCAATACCGTCAAAGTTTTCTATCACTAAAGAAGCTAAATAGGTCGCAAAGCCTTCGTTTAACCAAATATCTTTCCAGGTACCACAAGTGATTTTGTCGCCAAACCATTGGTGTCCCATTTCATGAGCAATCAACTCGCGGTCAAATCCTCCCATGAAGGATACGGTAGTGTGTTCCATACCGCCTCCCCAGCCAAACTGGGCATGCCCGTATTTTTCATTGTGAAACGGATAGACTTCAAACAGATTTTCGTACAAGTCTAAGATGTTGGGCGTTTCATCCAGTAAGGGTTGGACCGCAGCAAAATCCTCCGGATAGATATAATTTATGATCGGGTAATCATTGGGTGCCGTGCCTCCCGTTTGGTTGTAAACGGTGTAATTCGCGCAAGCGATAGCAATCAAATAGGCCGGTATAGGATAGCCATGATGAAAATGAGTGGTTTTATTAGCCCCTGAAATCACTGGAGCTGTAGTTTCAATGCCGTTAGACACACTTACATATTGCGAAGGTGCGGTAATGTAAACGTCTATACTGTCAATCTTATCGTTCAAATCTTGTTTACAAGGCCACCAATCTCTGGCGCCAAAAGGCTCTGATAAGGTCCAAATGATAGGACTGTTGTTGTGGGTAGTTTGCTCAAAAGCAGTAAAGCCACTGGCAGGGGGAACCCCGGAATAATTCACTTCTATGGATGCCGAACTGCCGGTAGTCAAAGTCGTAGGCAGGGTAATGATTAGTTCATTGTTTGCGTTTTCGGTAAATGCCAAATTGGTCGTCCCCATCACAACCGAACTCGTCGTTAATTCATTGGCAAAATCAAAAGTGATGGTATTCATAGTGCTCAGGGCCGTAAAGGTCGTCGTGATCTTTCCTGCGATGAATTTTACCGCCGGATTCAAAGTAAATTCCAACTTATGGTAACTTACATCATAATTCTGGGTATTCGGATTGACTTGCACGGAAAGGAGTTGGGTCGCCGCTTTCATCTCAGCGCTAGCGATAGCTTTTGAATCGTATGGCCTCTTTTGGGCGAAAGCAAGCGATAGCGAAAGGCATAGCAATACTGCGTAGGTTTTCTTCATGGGAATAGACAATTTTATGCGAATATAATAATTCCCAAAGTATCCTTTTGCTAAAAAAACCATAATTTACCGTACTAGTCTCCTGATTTTAATTTGGTTGGGCAAAAATTAGCGTCCGTTTTACCCTTGTAAGTTTTTAGACAACCTAGAGGTTATCTCAAACATTTCACTAAATTTGCGCCTTAAAGAAAATGTCATGTTACAAATCAGTTACATCAGAGAAAACAAGGACAAAGTCATTACTGCTTTGGCCAAGAAACACATGGATGCAAAAACCATAGTGGAGGACGTAATCCAATTAGACGAAAACAGAAGAAGTACCCAAGTGGCACTTGATAATACTTTGGCAGAAGCCAACAAACTAGCCTCGGCCATTGGAGACCTAATGAAGAATGGTGAAAAAGCCAAAGCTGAAATCTTAAAACAAAAAACAAGTCAGCTGAAAGAGTCCAGCAAAGAACTTTCGGAAAAGGTAGATGCCATTGCTGCGGAACTGACGCACAAAATGTACCTATTGCCCAACTTGCCTTCCGATATCGTGCCGGAAGGGAAAACTCCAGAAGAAAACCTTAACGTGTTTGAAGAAGGCGAAATTCCTGTATTACACGAAGGAGCGCAACCGCATTGGGAATTAGTGAAAAAATACGACATCATCGACTTTGAGTTAGGCGTAAAAATTGCCGGCGCGGGCTTTCCCGTTTATAAAGGAAAAGGTGCTCGTTTACAACGTGCTTTAATCGCTTATTTCTTAGACAAGAATACCGAAGCGGGCTACCAAGAATACCAAGTACCTCACCTGGTAAACGAAGCTTCGGGCTACGGAACAGGTCAGCTACCGGATAAAGAAGGGCAAATGTATCACGTTGGCTTAGACGATTTATACTTAATTCCAACGGCTGAAGTTCCGGTAACCAATTTGTTCCGCGACGTCATCCTACAAGAAAGTGAATTGCCAGTGTTGTGCACGGGATATACGCCTTGTTTCCGCAGAGAAGCGGGTTCGTATGGCGCTCACGTGCGAGGATTAAACCGTTTGCACCAATTTGACAAAGTAGAAATCGTCCGCGTTGAACACCCAGACCACTCTTATGCTGCCCTGGACGGCATGGTCGAACACGTGAAAAACATCATGCGCGAATTAAAATTACCGTTCCGTATCCTTCGCCTTTGTGGAGGGGATATGAGTTTTGCCTCGGCCTTGACTTACGACTTCGAAGTGTTCTCCACGGCGCAAGACCGTTGGTTAGAAATCTCTTCGGTGTCTAACTTTGAGACCTTCCAAGCCAACCGCTTGAAATTGCGTTTTAAAGGCAAAGACGGTAAAACCCAATTGGCCCATACCCTAAACGGAAGTTCTTTGGCATTGCCAAGAATTTTGGCGGGTATACTAGAAAATTATCAAACACCGGAAGGCATCGTAATCCCAGAAGTATTGCGTCCTTACACTGGATTTGATATCATCAACTAAAAAAGTTAAGATTTAGCAAACAATGTACTAATCGAGCACAAAAAGTGTTACTTTAGTGCATTGTTCGTTTTAACGCAATCTCATGAAAAAGCTGCTCCTCTTACTGGTCCTGTTTACCGCCTTTAGTGCTGCTGCTCAAAATGAGCAATTGGCCAACAATTATTTTGATCGAGGCGAGTTTGAAAAAGCCCTCATCAGCTACCAAGAACTACTTAAGGGAAACCTGGGTAATTTCAACTATTTCCAACGGGTCGTGGAATGCTACCAACAACTCCAACAATTCGATAAGGCGGAGAAAACCATTCAAGACCAGTACGACAGATTCAAGCAAACCAGTACCTTAATTGAGCTAGGCTATAACTTCCAACTTCAAAAAAACCAAGAGAAGGCTACAAAGTACTACGACCAAGCCATTGAAAAAATAAAGAAGAATGCCCAAGAAGTCTATGGCATCGCCTACGTCTTCGAAAGAAAATCACTAGTCGACTACGCGCTCTTGGCCTACAAAACGGCGGTGGAAAAAGAACCTAAGCTGAGTTTTAATTTCCAAATGGGAGTGTTGTATGGCCAACAGGGCAATACCGACTTGATGATCGAAACCTTCCTGGACGAAGCGGTGAAAGCCCCACAAAACTTGGCCATCATCCAAAACCAACTGTCCCGCTTTATGACGGAAGACAGCAATGTGACTTTTAATGAGGCCTTGAAGAAAGCACTCTTGCTGCGAGCCCAAAAAACCCAAGACTTGATTTGGAATGATTTTTTGAGTTGGTATTTTGTCCAATTGAAAGAATACGGCAAAGCCTTTGTCCAACAAAAAGCCATTTATAAGAGAAACCCCGACTCGTTTGCCGATATCGTGAACTTAGGCCAAATGGCCATCAGCGATAACGATCAAGATTCTGCTCAAGAAATTCTCAGTTTTGTCCTAGAAAATACAAATGACCTGGAGGTCTTAGTCGAATCGCATACTTATCTCATCGAAATGAAAATTGACCATGCCCTTGAAAAAGACTATCCAGCGCTCACCGCAGAACTGGAAGGTTTGATTCAAAAGTATGGCATGAGCCCTTATACGCTTCCCTTGATTGAACTACAGGCTAATTTCACCGCCTTCCACTTGCACGATTCTGAGAAGGCAAAGACCCTCTTGAAAAGCGCTATGGAACTGCCCATCAACCGCTTGCAAATGGCCGAAGCCAAAATGGCCTTGGCTGACATCCTGTTGTTTGAAGAGAAATTCAACCAAGCGCTCATCTATTATTCCCAAGTGAATGAAGATATGGGCGCAGACCCTATCGGACAAGAAGCGAGTTTGAAAACCGCCAAAACCAGTTACTACAAAGGCGACTTCGACTGGGCTTCGCACCAATTGAAAGTCCTGAAATCGGCACCAACCCAATTGATCGCAAACGATGCGCTCGATTTATATTTGCTCATCAGTGATAATACCGTGGAAGACAGTACCCAAGTGGCCTTGAAGAAATTTGCCCGTGCCGATTTCCTGCTCTACCAAAACAAAAAATCAGAGGCCTTAGCCCATTTTCAAGCCCTCTTAAACGAAAACAAAGGCGATGCTATTGTGCCCATAGCACTGTTGCGCATTGGGAAAATCTATGAAAAGATGGGCGAGTACACCCAAGCGCTTGCCCAATACAACGAAATCATCACCAAATACAAAGAGTGCATCTACATAGACGAAGCTTTATACTATTCGGCTGAAGTGTACAATACCCAACTTAAGGACAGCGAAAAAGCGAAACCGCTCTATGAAGAAATGATCTTCCACCACGAAGACAGCATTTACTTTGTCGACTCGCGCAACAAATACCGAAAACTGCGAGGGGATACCAACCTCTAATCGAATACCACATGATACTATACAACGTAACCATCAACATACACGAAAGCGTTCACGACCAATGGATGCAGTGGATGCAAGAAAAACATATTAAGGATGTATTGGCCACGGGCAAGTTCACCAGCGCTCGTATGGTAAAAGTCCTAGTGGAAGAAGAAATGGGAGGACAAACCTACTCCATTCAATACAGCTGCGACAACAAAGCAACCTTGCAACGCTACTACGACGAAGATGCCCCTAGACTCCGTCAAGAAGGCCATAGCCTTTTTGGAGACAAAATGCTAGCCTTCCGCACCGAACTCGAAGTAATCAGCGAGCATTAATTGAAGTTCTGAATAGGAAACTAAAAATGGATTCCCACCTGTGTGGGAATGACAGATAGAGAACATAAAACAAGTATAAATAAAATACCATTTGTTGTCTTTCCCGCGAAGGCGGGAATCCAGGAAAACGTGATGTTTAAAACCATTCATCAATATTATGTCTATATTTTAGCCAGTAAAAAGAATGGCACGCTATACATAGGCGTTACAAATGATTTGCCAACCAGAGTATTACAACACAAACAGAAAACAAACGAAGGTTTTACTTCAAAATACGACATAACACTATTGGTTTATTTTGAACATTTTCAATATATTGATCAAGCTATCAAAAGAGAGAAGCAACTCAAGAAATGGAATCGTGACTGGAAATTAAAATTAATAGAAGAAGAAAATAAGGAGTGGAAGGACCTTTCAGAAGATTGGTATATATAATGTGGATTCCCGCCTGCGCGGGAATGACAAAGAAAGAGTATAAAATAAGTAAATAAAAAAAACACCTGTTGTTGTCTTTCCCGCGAAGGCGGGAATCCAGGAAAACGTGATGTTTAAAGCCATTCATCAATAATAGGTCTATTTTTTAAGACAATAAGGAGTTGACAGACCTTTCCAAAATAGGATATTAGTAATGTGGCTTCCCGCCTGCGCGGGAATGACAAATAAAGGAATATGCAAGTAAAAGCAAAAAAACACCTCGGCCAACACTTCTTAACCGATGAATCCATCGCCAAAGACATAGCCGATACTCTTGGTCTAGAAGGCTACGACAACGTATTAGAAATAGGCCCCGGTATGGGGGTACTCACCAAGTACTTACTCGAACGACCCACTACTACCTATGTCATTGAAATCGACACCGAATCGGTGGACTATCTCAATGCCCATTACCCCAAATTACACGGGAAAATCATTTCCAAGGATTTCCTGAAATACAACATCAACGAAGTCTTTGAAGGCAAACCCTTTGCCATCACCGGGAACTTTCCGTATAATATTTCGTCCCAAATTGTCTTCCGCTGCCTAGAGATGCGCGACCAAGTACCGGAGTTTTCGGGGATGTTCCAAAAAGAAGTGGCCGAACGCATTTGTTCCAAAAAAGGGAATAAGGTGTACGGGATACTCTCGGTATTGACCCAAGCTTTTTATGAGGCCGAATATTTGTTCACCGTAGACGAGCATGTGTTCAACCCGCCCCCCAAAGTAAAATCGGGCGTCCTGCGCCTGCGCCGCAAAGCCGATTTCCATTTGCCCTGCAATGAAAAGCTTTTCTTCAACGTGGTAAAAACCGGATTTCAACAGCGCCGCAAGACGTTAAGAAATAGTTTAAAATCATTCAACCTGTCGGATAATTTGAAAGAAGATAGTATCTTTGACCTGCGTCCTGAACAATTATCGGTAGAACAGTTCATCGAACTGACCCAAAAAATAGAAGCCAATGCAGTTTAAAATCAGCAAAGAACTCTTAGAGCACCTTGAGGAACTCATTCATCAAAAAAAAGATCAACAAATTGAAGTATTGTTGAATGATTTTCACCACGCTGATATCGCGGAAATTTTACAGGAATTAGACTTCGATGAAGCCACCTACGTTTTTAAATTACTCGATAGTGAAAAAACCGCCGAAGTACTATTAGAAATAGACGAAAATCTAAGGGATAAAATCCTTAGCAAATTATCCCCAAAAGAAATTGCCGAAGAGCTTGACGAATTAGAAACCAATGATGCAGCGGATATCATTGCCGAACTCTCCAAGGACCGAAAACAAAAAGTAATTTCGGAATTAGAAGATGTAGAGCACGCCAAAGACATCGTTGAGCTATTGCGTTATGAAGAAGATACTGCTGGGGGTATCATGCACAAAGAGCTAGTGAAAGTCAACGAAAACTGGAACGTACTCACTTGTGTCAAAGAAATGCGCATCCAGGCTGCTAATATTTCGCGTGTCCACTCCATTTACGTAGTAGACGACGAAAACCGCTTGAAAGGTCGTTTGTCCCTAAAAGACTTATTGACGACTTCCACCAAAACACCGATTAGCGAAGTCTACATCCGCAAACTCAATTTTGTGAAAGTAGACGACGAAGACGTGGAAGTAGCGCGCATCATGCAAAAATACGACTTAGAGGCCATCCCCGTAGTGGACGAACTCGGCCGCCTTGTAGGCCGCATTACCATTGACGACATCTTAGACGTAATCGAGCAACGTGATACCGAAGACATCCAGAAATTCGGGGGTACCGAAGGACTCGATTTATCGTATACCAAAACCACCTTGGGCGAATTAGTACGCAAAAGAGCCACATGGTTAATCATCCTCTTCTTAGGAGAAATGCTAACCGCCTCCGCCATGGGGTACTACGAATTAGAATTATCCAAAGCCTTAGTCCTAGGCTTATTCATCCCCTTAATTATTTCCAGTGGAGGGAATTCTGGTTCGCAAGCGGCTTCCTTAATCATTCGTTCCATGGCCCTGAAGGAACTACAATTGTCCGATTGGTGGTATGTCATGAAAAAGGAAATCCTCTCCGGACTACTCCTAGGAGGCATCCTGGGAATCATAGGCTTTATCCGCATCATGGTGTGGCAAAAAACAGGCATCTACGACTACGGTCCATATTGGGTTTGGATCGCCTTTAGTGTGTCGCTCTCTTTAGTAGCTATTGTGCTTTGGGGAACACTAACCGGCTCACTAGTCCCTTTCGTCTTGCGCCGCATTGGCTTAGACCCCGCTACCGCCTCCGCTCCCTTCGTAGCGACCTTAGTAGACGTAACGGGATTGATTATTTACTTCTCGATTTCGGCCTTGTTCTTGAGTGGGAAGTTGTTGTAAAATGGGATTTTATTAAAATCCCAATATTTGAAATTCCAAATTCCAAATTCCAAATTCCAATAATCTAGACTGCTTACTGAGACTGAGACTGCTTACTGCCTTCCCCCGCTACCGAGCGAATCCCTTCGCATGGTTTTGATTTATTTATTACTACGCTTAAATCACCTTAAGCCGCATTATTTTTGTGTTTGTTTTAAACCTATAGATTTTGTAGACGGTTTGCAATGCCAGCGGCTTTTAGCAGCTGTACTTCTATGTAACTATCCAAAACCAACTTGTTTTATAAAAAGTTTCATAACTTCCATTGTATAGTATTCTATATGCTGTCCATATATCTACTTTCACATCTTGACCATTGTAATTTTTTTTTGTTCCATATTTTACATCATCATCCAAATTGCTATAAACATAACTCGAAATTCCAATATATTCAGATGCACTACAATTATCACTAATAACAACAGATTTATTTACTGGATTACCAATCCATATTAAATCCTTGGTATTTATATCTCCACCAACACCTACTTTTACACATAAAATCTTTCCATCATCTAAACCAATACCAAAATCTACCGCGGAATATTTCGCTAACAATGTATTAATCCCTGATTCTGAATGAGCAATCATATATCGAATTTGCATCGCAGCTTTTACAGCATTACTTAATGTAGTTTTTGTTGTTCCTTGAAAAAAAGCAAGTACACTATCTCCATTAAAACTTCGAACTTCTCCACCAAGCGCCGTAGCTATTTTTACAGTAGTGTATAAATAGGCTTTATGTATTTTAGCAATAGTTGTCTTGTTATGCTTATTTAAGATTTTGGTAGAATCTCTCAAGTCTATATATAAGACAGTAGCTTCAAACTGTAAACCTTTGTTTCCAAAAGTTAATTTACTATCTCCTATTTCCGGCACGTAACTGATATCTTCAGTGGTAAAATTACTATCTAAAATGTCCTTTACCTTTTGTGTTATGTCATTCTTAATTGCCATTATTTATCCTGATCTAAAAAGATTTTATACACTATATAACTTAGAGGTGTTAATAATCCCATAAACATTATCGCAATTGCAATATTGTATAATTTAAATTTACGAGCAGCAATCTGACTCATTATGATTACCTGATTTGCTAAATCTTTTTCGTGATTTTCGTTTGATCGTTCACATTCGTATGATTCAGAAATTTTTTTTATTAGATCTTCAGCAGTCATATGTGCAAGAGTAGCATAAAAGAGAAGATTATTGCTGCGATGAAGAGACAAGCTATTTGCTGAATGTTTAATCTTAGCAACCAAAGCCGAGAAACTAATGAAAATTGCTATACAGGACATTGTTATAGTATAATATAAATAGTAACTCCAATAAGGGTTAATCGTGTCTGTCATTAACTTTGAAATACCTACAATAATTGCTCCATTGAATGCGATTAACGCAATATTTTTCGCTTCTCCAAATTTGAGCATTTCAAAAGCATGTCCATATTGTTTCTCCAAATAATCGACTGTTCTCATGTCATAGTTTTATATTAAATACCGCAAACTTGTATACGAGCGCTATTAAGTAGCGACCATACCCTTTCCTCTGGCTGATTACCACAAGTCAGCTCCTCAAATATAAAGACAAACAGTCAAAAACTCCATAAACGGTATGTCCAAAACAGATAAAAGACCAATATCATAGATAAACTGCAAAATACAAGGAGTGCTAAAACCAGGTAGAACCCTCCCCTTTTCACCCCCTTTCAATGTCTTGTCCTGAAATAACTATACACAAAAACAGTTTGTATGGAACAACAACAAGAGGAAATTTATGCTTCACGGGAGCGCAAACAGAGTCATTATGACAAGCGGCTAATCATAAAGATTGTC
>Ga0114967_10001766_pt1 | contig 18125 bp, 21 predicted proteins | sample M_130628_MF_Meta_FD_92639 | JGI IMG/M metagenome (GOLD analysis project Ga0114967, IMG submission 92639) | Freshwater microbial communities from Lake Montjoie, Canada to study carbon cycling - M_130628_MF_MetaG | ecosystem: Environmental > Aquatic > Freshwater > Lake | place: Lake Montjoie... | reverse complement strand
CTTTTTTGAAATCCTACTTCATGCCAGTTGAAAATCGTCTGGCAAAATACCAAACGAAGGTATATTTTAAAGAATTCAGTACTATGTCAGTACTATATCAGTACTATATACTAGGCTCTGAGTAAAGTTTGAGTAGGCTATGTAAGCAAGGAGTGCTCCCCTAGCCCCGATGGGAATGGCATCCTTTTTCCTTGTTAAAGGAAAAAGATATAATGGACAGCGGGAAATAGCTCCTAGAAAAAAAACTAGGCCTTAGTTTTTGAGGACTTTGAAGGATTTGGATGCGTTCTCAGCGTGGGCTTTTACTAGATAGATGCCGTTGTTGAACGCGGACATGTCGAGGATTACTTCCTTTTCGTTTGGCGCGGTACTGAATAGTTTTTGGCCTAATTCGTTGTAGACTTCTATATAGGTTAGTGGTTTAGCGCAAGAGACTTTTAGTTGGTCTGCCACGGGGTTGGGTGAAAAGTTGAACGAGGGTTCGCTGAAACTAGGCGTTGCCAATTCCCCGCAAGTGAGGGTTATGGGTTCAAAACAAGGCACCCCTACTATATTGGTAATCGTAAACACTACTGCGACATTGGATTGTACGCTAACTAACGGCAAATTTGAAACACTAGTTGTTCCGGATTGCAGTGCGCCACCGTTGATGGAATAGGAATAAGCGTATGAGGTTGCCCCGGGTACTTGTGCCCAATCGATGATTAAGAATGAATTAGAATAATCACAAAAGGGTTGGGGATTCGCCAAAGGCAACACCACTATAGTCATGGTTACGGAGCTAGCTTCTTGACCGTTGTCTGGGGTAAAGGTGTATGTAGTGGTCTCTGTATTACTTACTTGAGGCGACCAGGTTCCTGTGATTCCGTCGAGGGATAAATTGGGCAGCGGATCTATGTTGGCTCCCTGACACACTGGAGCTACTTGATTGAATATGGGAATAACCAACAACGTATTTTCTTTACTATATCTAGTAGTTGCCTTTGTCAATGGGTTTGCCTGTCCGATTAGCACCGTGAACAAGACTACTAAAGTGTAAAATCCTTTTTTCATGATTGTGATTTTGCGTAAAAATAGCAAAAATATCTGAAGGACAATTCTAGGACTAGACCCTTATTTCTTTACTGCTTTTTTCTCCCAGAAATCGGATAACTCATCAATATCTATGGGGTTGGCTGGTTTTTGTGGCATTAGGCGGCCATTTGTAAATGCCCTATCTAGAATCGTTTCTATTAGGAAATCCTCATTAACCTCATAGGGAGCGTATTTCGTTTTAAGGTTGATATCGAATAAGCGTGCGGTATTGTTGGACCAGAACGCTTTCCAGCCGCTTTTGTAGTCTTTGATTAGTTCGAAGGTCGTAGAACCTGTTTGACGGTGGATCAATTTCACTAGGATTTGGCCTTGTTTGCGGGATAGTTTTTTGAGTTGGCCTGTAAATTCGTTTTCGATATAGTCTTCTACAATTTTGAAGTACTTTCTTTTTTCGCGGTGCGTTTTGAGTTTGTCTAAGTTTTTATTGAGCATGGTGAGTCGTTCCGAAGCGATTCGGGCAAAGGGGTATACTTTGTAGACTCTGTTTTGCAGAAGCAGGTATGCTTTACGGTCTTCTGCGGACAATTTTTGACGGTAAACGATGACCTCTTCTAATTGTACTATTTCGTCTAGTATGGTGTCGTTATCTTCGGTAGCCACTTCTTTTTTTGCGATTGAATCGGTTGCGACTTGTGCATGCGAAGTATGGGTAAGCAGGCTTATTGCCATGATGAACACTAGTTTTACCAGCGAGGCTATCTTGAGGTCCTTTGCGAAGATGTGCGACTTTGAATTCATGTTTACAATTATTAGGGTAAAAATATATAATATCCATAACAACTGTAATGCCAAATTTATATTTTAGCGAAAAAAAAATTATGGCTACAAAATCGATATTGACCAAAACATCCCTTTCCTTTTTAGAGCGTTATTTGAACAATGCTTCTCCTACGGGTTATGAGTCTACTGGACAAAAGCTTTGGATGGAGTATTTAAAACCTTATGTGGATAGTTTTATTACGGACACTTATGGAACTGCGGTAGGCGTTATTAATGCAGATGCCCCTTATAAAGTTGTGATTGAAGGGCATTCGGATGAGATTTCTTGGTATGTAAATTACATTACGGCAGACGGTCTGATTTATGTGATTCGAAATGGAGGCTCGGATCATCAGATTGCCCCATCGAAGCGTGTTAACATTCATACGAAGAATGGAATTGTAAAAGGTGTTTTTGGGTGGCCTGCGATTCACACCCGTAATCGTGGCAAGGAAGAGACGGCAACGTTGCACAACATTTTTATTGATTGTGGATGTTCTACAAAAGAGGAAGTAGAAAAATTGGGCGTACATGTAGGTTGTGTCATTACCTATCCGGATGAATTTATGGTATTGAATGGCGATAAGTTTGTGTGTCGAGCCATTGACAATCGTATGGGAGGCTTTATGATTGCTGAAGTCGCTCGTTTATTGAAAGAGAACAAAAAGAAACTACCATTTGGTTTATACATTACGAATTCGGTTCAGGAGGAAGTAGGTTTGCGCGGTGCAGAGATGATTACCAAAACAATTAAGCCCAATGTGGCGATTGTTACGGATGTATGCCATGATACCACTACCCCGATGATTGAGAAGAAGATTGAGGGTGATTTACAGATGGGTAAAGGTCCGGTGATCGCTTATGCTCCCGCGGTACACAATACATTACGAGATTTGATAGTGGATGCGGCGGAAGCGAATAAGATTCCGTTTCAGCGTCATGCTACTTCACGAGTAACCGGCACGGATACCGATGCTTTTGCCTACAGTAATGGCGGAGTAGCTTCAGCTTTGATTTCGTTACCGTTGCGCTATATGCATACGACGGTAGAGATGGTGCACCGTGAAGATGTTGAAAACGTTATTAAGTTGATTTATGCGAGTTTGTTGAAGATTGAGAACAACGATAGTTTTTCTTATTTTAAATAGTACTTCACTAACCCTAGTATAGTAAAACAAAAAAGCATCCTCTATAAGGATGCTTTTTTCATTCACCTTGTATGTGAATGTAATTAACCTAAACTTATAATTTTAAATCGTTTTTTACCTCTATAGAAACGTGAGATTCTTTATTTTCTTTGATGGCTTGAACTTTCGTTGCATCAAACGGTTAACAATAACAATTATTTAACATTTGGCATAAAAAAACCACGCTTGCGCGTGGTTCACTGTATTCTAACTACTTCATCAGACTATGCTTTTAGAAAGTTCAGCACGTTATCTTCGATGCGGTTGTTGATGTTGGAAATATCCGCTTTTACGAATGCTTCTCCGATAATATTTTCGAATAATTCGATGTAGCGTGCTGAAACCGACTCGATATACTCCTCGGTCATGTTGGGTATTTGTTGGCCCTCTTTCCCTTGAAACCCGTTTTCGATTAGCCAGCGGCGTACGAACTCTTTGGACAATTGTTTTTGTTCTTCGCCCTTATCTTGACGTTCTTGGTAGCCCTCTGCATAGAAATAGCGCGATGAATCGGGTGTATGGATTTCGTCAATCAGTACAATGACCCCGTCTTTCGTTTTCCCGAATTCGTATTTGGTATCCACTAATATGAGTCCGCGGCTCGCTGCAATTTCGGTTCCTCTTTGGTAGAGTGCTCGGGTATATTTTTCAAGTGTGGTATACTCTTCTTCCGAGACAATTCCGTTGGCTAAAATAGCTTCACGGGAAATATCTTCGTCGTGCGAACCGTTATCCGCTTTGGTAGTTGGCGTAATTATGGGGGTGGGAAACTTATCGTTTTCTTTTAGTCCTTCGGGCATGGTTACGCCACAAATGGTTCTTTTCCCAGCCGCATATTCTCTTGCTGCGTGCCCTGACAAGTACCCTCTGATTACCATTTCTACTTTGAAAGGTTCGCACAGGTGTCCGACGGCAACGTTTGGATCGGGGGTGGCTATTAACCAGTTGGGCACAATATCTTGCGTTAGGTGCATGAACTTGGTTGCGATTTGGTTCAAGATTTGGCCTTTATAAGGAATTCCTTTGGGCATTACGACATCGAAGGCAGATAGTCGGTCGGTTGCAATCATGACTAACAGGTCGTTGTTGATGTTGTATACTTCGCGTACTTTTCCGCGGTAGACGGAAACTTGACCTGGGAAATTAAAATCGGTGGTAGTAATAGTATTCATTCGGCAGTGTTGTTGTTGGCGCAAAAATAGTTTGTTTTAGACACATATACAACCCAAGGGAAGCATTCATTTCACCGATTATTTTGGTATGAATCAAATAATTACTATTATTGCAATGAATTAAGATTATGAAAGTCGCCCTAGTCACATTCTTTTTATCAGTATTTTTCTATTTTTCAGGACCAAGAAACCAAAGACCTACTTCTTTATTTGGCCTAAATGAAAATAGAGACAGTACTTTTATTACCCCTCCTTTTCCCTTAAAAATGGGAGGCGTATCGGAAACTTTCATCAGAGAAAAAACTCCCAAAATAGATTCTTTTTACAACAAGTGGATAAAATCACCTTATTACAGTGGTGGCTTTATAGTGGCTAAGAACGGTCGCATTTTGTATGAAGATTATCAGGGATATGCTGACGAGCGTACTAAAACGCCGATTGATTCTTTGACGGCCATCCATTTGGCTTCCGTTAGTAAAGTACTTACGGCTACTGCGGTCTTGAAATTGGTTGATAGCGACAACCTCATGTTAGATCAAAAAGTAACCGATTGGCTTCCGAAGTTTCCTTACCAAGACATTACGATACGAATGTTGTTGAATCATCGCAGTGGTTTACAGCCTTATTCTAGTTTTAGTGCATTGATGAAGAAAAATTGGGACAACCGCAAAGTCCTTAGCAATCAAGACATCTTGGACCTGCTTGGCAAATATAAATTCAAGCAGTTGTTTCATACCAATACCCGTTTTGATTATTGCAATACGAATTATGTATTGTTGGCATTAATCATTGAGCGTGCCACGGGAATGAATTATCGTAAGGCCATGCAGCAGTTGGTTTTCAAGCCTCTAGGGATGAAAAGTACTTATGTCTTTAATTACGACACGGATCGTGATACTGCCTCAAAATCGTATAAAGGCAGTAAGCCTTTTGCTTGGGATCAATTTGATGCCTTATATGGCGATAAGAATATTTATTCTACGCCACGAGATTTGGTTAAATTTGATTTGGCCACCTATTCCCCTGATTTCATCAACCAAAAGTTATTGCAAGAAGCTTATAATGGCTATAGCTCGGGAAATTCGCCGAAAGCGGTTAAGGACTATGGTTTGGGCATGCGGATGAAGTTTTTACAACCTACTGGTGAAAAGATGATTTTCCACAATGGTTGGTGGCATGGGAACAATACCTCTTTTGTACCGGTACGAAAAGACACGCTTACGGTGGTTTGTTTGGGAAATAAATTCTCGAATCGACCTTACACTACTTTGAACATGGTGAGTGAGTTGTTTTACAAAAAGCCGAAGAAAACCCATGCTACTGAGATTCCATGCGAATTGGAATTGGCTGGTGACAACTAGTCTTTTATCAAATAAATCCCGTCTTCCTTAATTTCGATTAGTTTGTCTTTGTAGAGTGCTCCTATGGCTTTCTTAAACGTTTTTTTGCTCATTTGAAGAACGGTTTTAATATCTTCAGGGTGGCTGTTATCGTTTAATCTTAGAAACCCTCTGCTTGCTTTTAGTTCGTCGAGGATCTTCTCTGCATTTGGCTCTACATTTTCATAGCCTTGTTTTTGGAGCGAAACATCGATTTTCTTATCGGGGCGAATGGCTTTGATATAACCTGTCATTCGGTCACCGGTGCGGATGTCTTGGTATACTTGGTCTTTATAGAGCAGGCCTTTGTGAATGTCGTTAATGATGACATTTATCCCTAATTCCGTTATGTGCGAAATAATCAAATCAACCTCATCTCCTACTGCTACTGTTAGTTCGTCGTTATTTAAAAACTGATTAGTTTTACTAGATGCCATCAGGCGATTGGTCTTTTCATCGAGGTAGGCGAACACTAGGTACCGTTTTCCTTTTTCCATGGGGCGTGCTTGTTCTTTGAAGGGCACGAATAAATCTTTTTCTAGCCCCCAATCAAGGAAGGCTCCGAATTGATTGGTGTAATTGACGCGAAGCAATCCGAATTCGTCCATCAAAATATAGGGCTCTAGGGTTGTTGCTACGGGTCTTTCTTCGTGGTCAAGGTAGACAAACACGATTAGTTCTTGGCCAATCGTAAACTCTTTTGGCACGTATTTCAGAGGGAGTAGCACATCGTCTTTCCCGTCGGTTAAAAAAAGTCCGACTTTCGTCTCGCGGGCGATGGTTAAAGTATTGTAGTGTCCGATATTCATTTGGATGCGTCTTGTTTTATGGTTGCAAAGATAGGTAATTCTTTTAGTGGCGATTATAGGATTTATTGCGAAGGCAATAATAAATACTCTATGACACTGTTTTTCAATTGATTAACAGAATAAAACAGACTTTAAATTAGTGCATTTTGACGTAATGCAGAAAATAAGTAGCTTTACGGAGTGTAACAAAAATCATCACAGCGACACTAACGAGGCTATGAGTGAATCATTAGAACAATCATTTGTAAAGCAGCTTAAGGAGAACCAAAACATCATCCACAAGATATGTAGGTTATATACCCATGGCGAAGATGCGCATAATGATTTGTTTCAAGAAATCACCATACAGTTATGGAAAGCCTTTCCAAAGTTTAGAGGAGAATCGAAATTTTCGACCTGGGCTTACCGAGTGGCTTTGAATACAGCGATTACGTTGTATCGAAAAAACACCCGTAGCATTGCCACTGTTACTTATGAGGGGCAGAAACATTTCCTGAGTCAGGAGGATTATAATCTAGAAGAAGAGGAGCAGATTAAATTGATGTACGAAGCCGTTCAACAATTGAATGACATCGAGAAGGCATTGGTATTCTTATATCTTGAGGACAAAGATTATACTGAAATATCGGAGACTTTAGGAATTAGCGAAGTCAATGCTCGGGTAAAAATGAATCGAATAAAAGGAAAATTAAAAAAAATATTAAATCCTTAAGGATTATGAAAGAGTTGGATTTATTGAAAAAAGCTTGGCAAGAGGACACCTATTCCTTTCAACAAGTGACCGAAAATGAAATTTACCGCATGATACATGAGCGATCGTCTTCTATTGTAAAATGGATTTTGATTATTAGTATTATTGAAGTATTGTTATGGACCTTTACTAGTGTATTTTTTAATACCGATGAGTACATGAAGAACCTGCATGCCGAATCCTTAAATCCGTTCTTTAAAGGACTGACTTTTGTAAACTATGCGGTCATCTTATTTTTCATTTATAAATTTTACAAAAACTACCTTAAAATATCGACTACTGCGACGACTAAGCAATTGATGCAAGATATTTTAAAAGCGCGTAAAACGGTTCGTTTTTATGTTTATTACAATCTTAGTATGATTGTTTTGAGTTTTATTGCAGGTTTAGTCATTGCATTTGAATACAATCCGCGGATGGATGCTTTAAAATATAAAATTGCTCATGAAAGTAATCACCATGCGCTTTTCATTACGATTGCGATGATGGTTGTGTTTGTAGCGGTCTTTTTTGGGATCTTTTGGTTGTTTTATCGATTGCTTTACGGGACATTATTGCGTAAGCTTCATCGAAATTATAAAGAGTTACAAAAAATTGATTTATAATAGAAAGCCCTTAAAGGGGCTTTTTTTTATGGGTACGACTTTTAAAAGTCGTTTATCATCATAGATTTCAACACAAAACTCTTGTGTACTCTTTCCTCTGAATTTAGATTTAGGATGGCAATTTAGTGCTGGTTTGGCAACTCGATTTTAATCGGATATATCCGTTTATTCCTTGCCGTTCACCTACACCTAGTAATGCAGCGACAAATTGTTTTAAACTATTGATTTATGGACTTAATCAAAAGACAAAAATAATTTTAATAGGCAAATTCCTTAACTTTTCACTGCTATTTTTATATTCGTCTATTGTAAACTGCATTTTATCGGTTTGCTACTTATTTATGTGTACATACAGAATTCTGTTAGCATTAAAAGTAGTATTTTTAGGAAGTAAAGTCCCCCATTCGATGCACAATATTATAAAATACTTGCCATTACCTGCCATAATTCTAGACAAGAGTCAAAGTATTTTATACATCAATTATAGTGCTTTAAAATTTTTCGACCTGCCCTTTGATTCCTTTCATGCCACGAAAATAAGCACTTTATTTCCCACGTTGGACATCGATACTTTAGATCGCTATAAGGAAAGTAGTTTTGTGTATCAAGATAAATTTTCTAAAAAGCACCTGCTTCAGGTTACGGTCGATGCTTACGGTACGAAGACCGGTAATATTGTTCTCTATTTTAGTTCCTCGGTAGAAAAAAAAGAGGAATTACACAATTCCTTAAAAGGCGATTATTATAAAAAAAGGGTCACTATTTTTGAGACCTTTATTGATAAAATTAACGAGGGCGTATTAGTTTTTAGTAAGGAAGGTAAGCTGCTGTATTCGAATGCGCGTGCTTCAAAGCAGTTTAAAATCAATCAGCGCTCCTTGAAAAAACATACCGTATGGCAATTGATTACTCATTTTAAGAGTCCTGAAAATTGGGAGCACATTACCCATTCTTTGAAGAAAAAGCCAAAATATCATTTTACTTATAAAAAAGAAGATGGCTTTTTATCCATGGAATTACACGAACAAAAAGTGGGCAATGACCTTTATCACATGCTACTTTACAGTGACGTGAGCGAATCCACACAGGATAAAATATCGATTGCAGAAAAAAGCAGTCAGATTGATTTATTTGAACGCAACATTCCAGCCGCGATCTTCAAACTGGTTATTAATGAGCGTAGTGAGAATTATTTAACCTATGTGAGTGGTTCCTTTGAAAGGCTTTTTGGTTTCAAATTGCCTATCAATACGATTTATTGGCAAAAATCGTTTACGGTACATCCCGACGATATGATTAGCTTTTACAATACGATGTATGAATCATTGGAACGATTTTGCGAATTCAATTATGTTGGCCGACTCGTTCTGGACGAGAAAATCATTTGGTGTGAGGTCAATGCCGTTCCTAGTTTTGAAAATAACGTGTTGACGTTTGACGGTATCGTCTTAGACATCACGCAGCGTAAAGAAGCGGAATTTGAAATCAAACGCAAACGCGTGTTTAATGATTCCGTTCTCCATAATATTCCTGCTGATGTAGCTGTTTTTGATGAGCAGCATCGCTATTTGTTTCTTAATATAAAAGGAATTGCCAATGATGAATTGCGGCAGTGGTTAATTGGGAAAACGGATTACGATTATTGCGATTATCGGGGACTCGATTATTCCATAGCGGATAAGCGACGCGCCTATTTTAATGAAGCTAAGGAAAAGAAAGAACAGGTTGATTGGATTGATGTTATGAAAAAAGGAGATAAGACCGTTTATTTGTTGCGTCGTTTTTATCCTTTTTTTGTGGATGGCATTTTTGTCTATATGATTGGTTATGGGGTAGACATTACCGAATTAAAAATGGCTCAATTGCATTTGAGTGAAACTGAAAAAGAAAACGACCTTATCTTGCGATCGGCTTTGGATGCGATTGTAATGATTGATAAAGATTATAAAATTACCTTTTGGAATCCACAAGCAGAGCATATTTTTGGATGGAGCTCGAAAGAGGCGATTGGTAAACCGTTATTAAAAAAAATATTGTCGAAAGAATTAGATAATTATACCAATTATGAAGAGTTTATTGAGAAAAACGACAGTAGAAATCCGAAAAAGCGGAATGAATTTTTAGCGACTAGGAAAGATGGGGTCGAATTGCCGATTGAATTGACCTTGATTAACATTAATGAAAAAGAGCATAAAATACATTATTGTCTATTCATAAGAGACATTAGCTATCGAAAAGCGAAAGAGATTGAAATCGAGAAAAAGAACAAGGCGTTGATCAAACAGAATAAAGAATTGGAGCAATTTAATTATATTGCCTCGCATGATTTGCAAGAGCCTTTGATTACGTTGATAGGTTATTCGAATTTATTAAAAGAGGAATACAGCGAAATTTTGGATGAAGAGGGTCAACTTTTTTTACAATTCATCAGTAAATCAGCTACTCGTATGCGCTCATTAATCAAGGGATTACTGGATTATACAAAAATTTCTGCCGTAGAGAATCTGCACGAGACTGATCTTAACGAAGTGCTAAATGACTGTCTCAGCAATTTGGATGAAAGAATTACTGCGACAAAGGCCCGGATTACCCTATCGCCTTTGCCTACCATCCACTGTAGTCCTGTTTATATTAGTTCGCTATTCCAAAACCTATTAAGCAACGCGATCAAATTTACCAAACAAGGAACGACTCCTGAAATCAGCATTAGCTATCAAGAGCGGGCGAATGATTGGTTGTTTAAGGTAAAAGATAATGGGATAGGAATCAGTAAAAAAAGTCAAAGTGAAATTTTTATTATGTTTCGACGTTTACACAATCAAGACGATTATGCCGGTCATGGCATTGGTCTAGCCCATTGCAAAAGAATCGTTGAATCCCATAATGGGGAACTTTGGTTAGAATCCAATCTAGGTGAGGGAAGTACATTTTTATTCACCATTTCAAAAAAAATATAATATGGCTACTAAAATAAACACTGTCCTCCTGATCGATGATGATTTAACGATCAACTACTTACACAATCGTTTGATGGATAAATGTGATTTTGCCGAAAACATAATTATTACCAAAAATGGCATAGAGGGACTCACCTCCTTTTTGGAATTAAACGAGCGTTTGCATAAAAATGATAAGGTTTTAATATTTCTAGATTTAAATATGCCTATCATGAATGGTTGGGAGTTTTTAGAAAAGCTATCTAAGGCAAAAAAAGAAATCACGATGGATTTCAGTATTTATATCTTAAGTTCGACCATCAATCCCGATGACAAAAAGAAGGCTAACGAAATTGCCTTAGTATCAGGATTTATGGCTAAACCACTGACGAAAGAACATTTGGAATTATTGAGAGCATCCTAATTACCAACTGTAGGCTATGGTATTTAAGCTCTTATACGAAAGTATGGGAGTTTTTTATTTTATTTCGTTTTCTAGTTTGCTTCAAAGTAGGTATGAATAATGTAACACCAATAAATAATTACATAAAGGATGGCTAGTCATTTGATTTGACCTTTGTAGTGTTGTAAAAATTCATTTGCAACTTAAACCTTTTCATCATGAAAAATAATGCAACGTTACAAACCGATGTGCAAAACGCCATTAAATGGGAACCCTTATTGAGTGCAGCAGAAGTAGGTGTTACTGTTAAAGATGGTGTAGTTACGTTAACAGGAGAAGTCGATAGTTATGCTAAGAAGCTAGAAGCAGCGCATGCCGCCAAAAGTGTCATTGGAGTTAAAGTACTGATTGAAAAAATCGAAGTTAAGTTTGCCAACTCCTGGTCCAAAACCGACGCAGAAATAGCTAAAGAAGTACTGATTGCCTTTAAATCCAATTCTTCAATTCCGGATGACAAAGTAAAAGTAACGGTAGAAGATGGCTGGCTTACTTTAGAAGGAACACTACCTTGGAACTATCAAAGAGAAGCTGCTAAAAATGCTTTGCATTATCTTGATGGGGTAAAAGGGCTTACCAATAACATCAAAATTAAATCAGAAACTGAAGACAGTGTAGAGCAAGACGATGTTAAGAAAGCTATTGCTAGAAGTTGGTCTGTTGACGACACCGATATTGAAGTAAAAGTAACGGGGAAAACCGTAACCTTAAGTGGAACCGTGAATTCTTGGTATCAAAAAGAAGAAGCCGGAAGAATTGCTTGGAACACACCCGGTATATGGAATGTCAACAACGAATTGGCCGTAGATTACTACTACTCACTTGTTGACTAAATAAATAAACCTGACAGGTTATTGAAACCTGTCAGGTTTTCTAATGCTTCACTTACCGAGAAATCTCTTTTTTATCAACTTGCCATTTTCGGAGGTTGTTGAGGCGTTCATTTTCGGCTAGTTCCTCTGCGGGAATTACTTTTAAGAACGAAGGATGCTGTTCGATCGCGTATTCGACTTTCTCTACTATTTGTTCGATAGTTTCGTTTTCATAATCAATGACTAAAGGTTCTTTTATGATGAACGATTGAAGAATATTTTTCTTTTTTAGGCGCAATCCCTTTTTGTCAAAAGACCGGCGAAAGCCGTCAATAACGATAGGAACTACTACTGGCTTATGCTTTTTAATGATGTGTGCGGTGCCTTTTCGAACTGGTTTAAAGGATTTTGTAGTCCCTTGCGGAAAGGTGATTACCCAGCCATCTTCTAATGCGATACGGATGTTTTCGGTATCGTTTGGGTTCACTTCCCTTTTCTCCAAGACGTCTTTTCCACCCGAGCGCCAGGTGCGTTCGACGGTTATTGCGCCAACATAGGATAATATTCGCGGTAATAATCCCGCCTTCATGGTTTCGGAAGCGGCGACGTAATAGATGTTCATTTTGGGTTGCCATAAATAGCCGACATTCTTTATGTTATCCACTCGACCCGAGAGACTGGCATTAAACACGTGAAACATAGCTACGACATCGGCAAAATAGGTTTGATGATTTGAAATAAACAAGACGTTGGTATCCGGAAGTGTTTTTATAATCTCTGAGCCTTCGATGTGTAATTCATTAAAACCGCGGTATCGTCTATGCGTAATGACTCCGAATATCCGGATCAACCATTTTTTTATGTAGAGAATATGTCCAAAAGGATTCCGTTTTAACCATCCCATGATTCCAATTTTAAAAGACTGCGAATTTACAAAAACTTCCCTTTTAGAGCACCATTTTGATGGTTTCTTTCAACTCGCTTAGCATCATGGCTGTGGCGCCCCAAACGAAATGCTGGTCCACTTGAAACCCAGGCACTTCGAAAGCGTCTGCGTATGAAGTCTTCATAATTTTGTTTTCTATTATGCGTTCGTCCAGAAAATCGGCCAAAGATAATTCGACTAAACCAGCCACTTCTTCTTCTTGTAGGGTAAACACTAGTTCAGTTGTACTATAGCCCATAAACGGGTACACCATAAAATTACTTGGTGGGATGTATACTTGGGTAAACGCGCGTACCATAGTAATATGGTTTGGGTTAATCCCGATTTCTTCTTGTGTTTCTCTGAGGGCGGTTGCGCTAAAATCAGCATCTTCCGCTTCTACTTTTCCACCGGGAAAAGCGATTTGAGAAGAGTGTACGCCATTATACGAATTGCGTAAGATTAGCGCTAAGTGCGTTTGCTTGTTTTTAGGATAAAACAGCATTAAGACGGCAGCTTGCTTTGGGTCCAATTTGGCGAAATCAATGTTTTTGAGTAAATCCAAGCGATTGGAGGGCGCCATTTTTGCATGGGCTAGTGTTGCCGGTAGCTCGACATTTTGTATTTTTGGCGTGTATTTCAAGAACTCGTCAAAGTGCATGGTGGTGTGTTTTAAAAGTATAAAGTTACCTTAAAAATTTAATGTCCTTCCAATTAAGACCTGAAAATGTACAGCAAAGAAGAAGCCTTACGGATTAAAAAAGAATTTTGGACAGCCTTTGCAGAAGCATATCCTAGAAAATGGCTATTGTACGACACTAAGATTAAGGACGTTACCTTTAAGTTTTATATCGACAACAAGAAGGCGCAAGTACTTCTTGACATCGAACCTAAGGACGAAGAGAAACGTAAAATCTATTTTGAAAAAGTGGAATCTCTAAAAACTATCTTATTGGAAGAGTACTTACCAGAGGCGATTTTGGAACGTAATTATTATTTAGAGAGTGGTAAAATAATCAGCAGGGTTTGGGTCGAAAAACTCGGAGTGAGTTTAAATAACCGTGCGTATTGGCCTGAAATTTTTGATTTTTTCAGTGCCACCATGACGCAGTATGAGTATTTCTTTTATGAATACCAAGACTACATCAAAGACCTTGAGATCAATACTTAGCGTAATACAATATCGGTTATTACTTCTTTTCGTAGTTCGTCGTTAATCATTTTGATGATTTTTTGTTTGCCATAGCTAAGTTCTTCTCGCAATACTGCCGACGTCAGTGAAACATACAAAGTAGAGCCTTTGAGCACAACTTCTTTAGTATAGTAATTGACACCGTTTCCCATCAAGGATTTCCAGGCCGCTTGTACATCAATTTTATCCATACCCCCTTGCAGCTTATTCACTTGAATAAACTCCTTTAGCACATCACTAATTGGGCTTTCGTTATTGAGTCTTTTGGCCATTATTTAAGGGAAAAAGGAGTAAACCGTTTGTATTCGTATTCGACTTTATCTTTATTGATGAGGATTAAAGTAGAATCTTTGATTTCGTATAGTAGTTCTTGCCATTTGCCATAGGGCGTAGCGTATTCGAGGTAATATTCGTTGTCTTTGTTTACTATTTTTATATTTTCTCGGATTCCGTTGGTCTTATACCTCCCATCAAATTGCGGCATTACTTTTTGGCGAAAACCAATGTTGTTTTTCACTTCAAAGTAGTCAATGGTTTCGTTAATCTTATAGTCCTTCGTTTCTCCGTTTTCTTGTTCGACCTTTTTGATTTCCCAGTAGCCATTTAATTTAGAGAGTTCTTCTTTCTTTACTGTGGAATGGCAGGAAATCAAGACTAGGGCCATCAATAGTACGCTGGCTTTTTTCATTTGGTTCTGAATTAACATTTCTACAAATTTAATTGAATAAGTTTAAATGGCACCGTTGAAAAAAAATTATCTTTGGATTAAACCTTTTTGCTTTTGTCTTGTCTAATACAGGTAATCCTTAAAAACGAATTTATGAAATCGAGAATAATAGTTGGCTTCTTAAACATCTTATTGCTAGTACCTATATTGCTTAGTTGTTCGAAAGACAGTAATAGTGCAGGCGGTGAAACCTTTTTGGCAACCCTCTCTACTAATCCTACCTCCGCTATCACAAATACTACTGCCTTGAGTGGCGGCACGATTTCGTCTGATGGAGGAGCCGCTGTAACCCAGCGTGGGGTATGCTGGAGCACAAGCCACAACCCTACTATCGCTGATCAGAAAACAATAGACGGAACTGGAGTAGGTACTTTTACTAGTTCTTTAACCAACTTGACACCTAACACCACCTATTATATTAGAGCTTATGCGACTAACAGCCAAGGAACGGCCTATGGAGGCGAAGAAAGTTGTAGTACTGCTGAAGCGATGTATTTTCCCCCTAACGATGGAAGCAGTACTTGGGAGACGAAATCAATAGCCGATTTGGGTTGGAATCAAAGTGCAGTCCAGCCACTATTAGATTATTTGGCTCTAAAAAATTCCAAATCGTTTATGATATTAGTCAATGGCAGAATTGTAATGGAAAATTATTTTAATGGACATACAGCGACCACGCTATGGAAATGGAATAGTGCTGGTAAGACTTTAACCTCAACGATTACCGGAATTGCTCAGGAAGAAGGTTTTATAAACATAAACAATAAAGTTTCTGATTATTTAGGAACGGGTTGGACAAGTGCACCTCTAGCCAAGGAAAATTTAATCACTTGCAAAAATTTATTAAGCATGAATTCGGGACTAGACGATACCTTGGGTGATGATGTTGCTCCGAGCAATCTACAATATGTTGCTGATGCAGGTACCCGGTGGGCTTATCATAATGTATATGTAAAATTACAAGATGTTGTAGAACAATCAACCGGTCAAAGTTGGAACAATTATTTCAACAGTAAACTGCGTGATAAAATTGGGATGAGCCCCAATGGATTTTGGTATATCGGAACGGGGACTAACTTAGGATTGAAAATTTATTTCAGCACTACTCGAAGTATGGCTCGATTCGGTCTTTTAGCGTTGAATAGCGGAACTTGGAATGGAACACAAATTATTAATGCTACCTATTTCAATCAGGCGACCTCAACTTCACAGAATATTAATTTAGCTTACGGCTATTTATGGTGGTTGAATGGTAAAACAAGTTACCACTTACCGCAAACACAATTACAATTCACTGGAAGTTTAATTCAAACTGCCCCAAGTGACCTATATTGTGCCCTTGGAAAAGATGATCAAAAAATTTATGTAATACCTAGCAAAAAAATGGTGGTCATACGAATGGGAGACGCAGCGGATAGCGCCAACTTAGCACTTTCCGATTTTGATGAAACCTTGTGGACGAAAATTACTGCTTTATTTCCTTAACTTATTTTCTATTCAATAATCGGATGGAACCATAGACAAAAAAGATAAAGGCTATTAATCGCAGCCCCATAAAGATGTTGGGCAATGGTTTTTGAATAAAATAGCTTACTACAGCTATTACAATGCTTATGGCGATTAATTTAATTGGAGATGCTCCGGTAAAGAATCCTAGTACTTTATTCATATGCTTTTATTTAAAAAACGAATCGACGAATTCAAATTTATTAAAAACTTGTAAATCATTAATCCCTTCACCTACACCTATATATTTCACTGGGATTTGGAATTGATCTGAAATACCAATTACTACCCCACCTTTGGCTGTTCCATCTAATTTTGTCACCGCAAGACAAGTAACCTCAGTAGCTGCGGTAAATTGTTTGGCTTGTTCGAAAGCATTTTGTCCTGTCGAACCATCTAAAACTAGCAAAACGTCGTGTGGTGCATCTTCTACGACTTTTTGCATTACCCGTTTCACCTTTGTTAATTCGTTCATCAAGTTCACCTTGTTGTGTAAACGTCCAGCCGTATCGATGATGACTACATCCGCATTTTGCGTTACTGCGCTTTGTAGGGTGTCAAACGCTACCGAAGCAGGGTCGCTACCCATTTGTTGCTTTACGATGGGCACCCCTACTCGATCTGCCCAAATTTGCAATTGATCGATTGCGGCGGCACGGAATGTATCTGCAGCCCCGAGAACCACACTGTAGCCGGCATTCTTAAATTGGTTTGCTAGTTTGCCTATAGTCGTCGTTTTCCCTACGCCATTTACACCAACTACCATTATTACATAAGGTTTTTTATCGGCAGGTATTGTAAATTCGGTTTCTTCTCCCGATTTAGTTTCGGATAAGAGTCCGGCAATTTCTTCTCTAAGGATCAGGTTTAATTCGTCGGTCCCTAAGTATTTATCGGCGGCTACTCGTTCTTCAATTCGGGTAATAATTTTCAAGGTCGTTTGTACTCCAACATCTGAAGATACTAGTACTTCTTCAAGGTTGTCTAAAACCTCGTCGTCTACTTTTGATTTACCAGCAACTGCTTTGGTTAGTTTGGCAAAAAAGGAAGTTTTGGATTGTTCTAATCCTTTGTCCAAGGATTGCTTGGCCTCTTCGCCTATAATGGGGTCTTTTTTTTCGGAGGAGAATATTCTTTTGAAAAAACTCATTTTAAATTCGGGATTAAGGAATTAGGAATTAGGAATATACCTAATACTTAACAAATAACGACGACAAATATAAAAATAAAAAAGCTACTTTCTAACGAAAGTAGCTTTGATATATAGTGTTTGTTGAATTATTTCTTGTTAAGGAAACTATCTACTTCTTCTGGAGTCATAATGCTTTCAACGAAAGTATATGCACCTGTTTTTGGAGATCTAACCATTTTGATTGCTTTGGTTAATCTTTTTGAAGCTGTTTGTAACGTTGCAACGGTCTTTTTTGCCATGATTCAAATGTTATTTAGATTGTATCAATCTCTAATTATTTAATCTCTTTATGAACAGTCATTCTCTTTAAGATTGGATTAAATTTTTTAATCTCTAATCTGTCTGGAGTATTTTTTTTGTTTTTGTTTGTGATGTAACGAGAAGTTCCAGGTAGCCCTGTTCCTTTGTGCTCCGTACACTCTAAAATAACTTGTATTCTATTACCTTTCTTTGCCATCTTACTTTATTTTTATTGGATGAGGATTATTTAATAAATCCGTTAGCTTTTGCAGTTTTCAACACAGCAGCTAATCCATTTTTATTGATTGTTTTAATTGTAGATGCAGCTACTCTTAGAGTAATCCATCTGTCTTCTTCAGCAAGAAAGAAACGTTTTTT
>Ga0114967_10001765_pt1 | contig 18133 bp, 12 predicted proteins | sample M_130628_MF_Meta_FD_92639 | JGI IMG/M metagenome (GOLD analysis project Ga0114967, IMG submission 92639) | Freshwater microbial communities from Lake Montjoie, Canada to study carbon cycling - M_130628_MF_MetaG | ecosystem: Environmental > Aquatic > Freshwater > Lake | place: Lake Montjoie... | reverse complement strand
TTTGAGCTCTTCATTTAATTCGCCTGTATTTAGCGTTCGATAAGAGGTAATTATATCAATAGCTTTATTACATATAATTCCTTTTTTCTTTCCTTCAAAATAATTTTTAAATTCTAACCTTTCAATCATATCAGATTCAAAAGATTTATTAATAAATTTTAGAGCACTCGCTTTAATTTGACCAATATCCTCGAATAAGATTAAATGATTATCACTTAAATTATCTCCAACTGCTTTAGATGAATCAATGTTACAAACATCTGCCTCTTCAACTGGAGTTTTGATAAATTCATTAACATCAACATTTTCATTTCTATATTCATAGCCCATTTCAATAATGTCTTGCAATTTTGAATCTTCATAATATATAGTCTCTTCATCACCATGTTCAAGTTCCCATAGTTCATGTAAACAGCTTGCCCTTGCAATATCATCCGAAATAGTTTCATTTATAAATTCATATATTTCTCCTAATATTTCCCTTGCTCTTTCTGATTTATTTTGTGCTTCCAAACTTGAAATAATAGGCTTGAGATCTGATATCCCCATACTAAGCTCTACCCAAAGATCGTAAGCTAACTTATTATAATGATTAGAAGAATCAAAATTCCCAGCATAGAATGATATTTCAGATAAAATAGAATACAAGCCAACTTTACTCTCTTTATTATCTAGTTTTTGAATTAATGAAATAATGTCATCAAGCTTTGAACTATTGATGATTTCAAAATTTTTAATTTGAATTTTTATAAACTTTAAAAGATAATGCGCCAACTCATAATCTTTATGATTATTTCTTATCAAAATATCAGCTTCGTCGAATTTACGCAAAAACATTAAGCCTTTAAAAATAATTTCAAATGCAGAAAGCCTTATTTCATAATCTTCTATTTTTTTCAGAAAATATTCAGCCTTTAAAAATTCAGCCTTTCCTACTAGAATTTTAATTATTTCTCTAAGCGTTTTTTCTTTAATATTTGAATTTTCAGAAAAAATGATTTCGTTATCTTTAGGATTATTTTTTATAAATTCAATTATTTTCTCAACTTCTTCAAATTGATTTAATTCACACAATCTTATTGAATACAAAGAAAAACCTAAGTTCAAATTATCTAATTGTATTTCATTTTTGATTATTTCAGTAATAATATTATTTTCAAATGGACCAATGGTATTTATATTTTTTAACCAACTAAAATCCCAATTTTTAATCTTACTTGTTAAAAAAACATGGTTTATACCTATTTTTTCCAAACTGCATGCCAACTCAAAAAGGAATTCGTGTGGAATTAACCTAAAGCTATTTAATAACTCTATTCGCCTGTTTATAAGATTACACAATTTTGTAATAAAATCGATATTGACTTTAATGTTTTCATGAAAAATATGAATCAGACAGAGCACAAATAGAACAAAAAGCCTGTTTTTATCTCTTTCTGACTCTCCGCCAAAATATTCAAATCGCAAGAGGACTTTTTCATACTTAGAATCTCTTAATAAATGAATGATCCTTTCCCCATCGTTTTGCTCTTGAACATAAATTTCCGCTGAAGCTAACCCTAATTTAATAATATTTTTAGTATAGCTTATTTTATCTTTTTGAGCAATAAATGTCATAAGCTCAATTGCGTTTTGGATACAAGCTTGACTCCATACGTATTGATCACTTATGTAAATTTGCCGTTGTAAAAATGTTGTATTATGTGCTAAGAGTTCTATTTTGCTATTTGAATTATTTTGTTCTGAATAAGCATTTAATAAAAAATGAGCACTAATAAACTCCAAAGCATATTTTTCAAATTCATCTGCCTTCTTTTCCTCAATGGCCTTTTCCAATCTTGAAATTAGTTTTTCATGAGTCTTATCTATTTCTCTTTCAGATAATTTCTGTAAAACATAAACCTTCAATCGCTCATGATACAATTGGTATTTCCCACTCTCAGGACTGTTAAACCAGGAGGAATATGTACTGATAAAATCTGTAATATTATCATTGCTAACCTCTAAAACCTCCGCTACAAAGGAAATGCTCACTTCTTTTTTGAGCAGAGCAAATAAGGATAAAAGTCTAAAGATATATTGACGCTCTAATACCGGCAGGTAATCATCGAAAGTCTCTTCGTATAAACCAATTAAGCCATCTGGTAATTCAGATGCATTCTCTGCATGAATAGTTCCTTTTTCAAGACTGTCAAAAATATATCGAAGATAAGAAGGATCTAAGTGAGACATTATGAATATTCAAATCATTAATAAAATTGCAGGACGCACACCAAAAAGGTTGACTTTAGGTTAAAATGAAAGGATAAAAGCGCTCTTCCTCACAAAAAAAAGTTTCAATTGTTCGAATAGGAAGGCTAAAAGTTTTTAATTAAATAGAGTAGAGTATCTAAAGTTTCTAAGCAAATTTTCAGACCATTTTGTAAGAATATCTTTTGATGATAAAGTATTTAACCCGGTGAATTTGAACCAGGGTAAAGAATGATTATTAATGGTAATTATTTGTGAATTTTAACCATTTTTTAGTGTTTATATCATTTTCTATCCGTTTGATCTGGGATGCTTACTAATGAGTATAAAATTCAGCAAAATTATGACTTCGATGTGTTTTTAACTCCCTAATTTTTTGTAGAAATTTTTATTAAAATATTAATGACTTTCGGCTTCCCTTCTTCCAAAATAGCAAGCTTTTCTTCTTCGACAAACTTTTTAATTCCTTTGTCTTACATTTTCATACTCATAGTTAAGATTTTTTTTTCATAATCTATGTCCTATTTTATTCGCGGCTGAAAAACTTCATGAACCTGAGATTGTTCATTTGCTAACAAAGACATCTCACTATTTAATATATTTTGTAACCAAGCCCACTCATTTTCTATATTCATAAAACTTAGGTTTCAAAAACAAAGTAAATATTTTTAACTTAATGGCTTTTAGCTTTGTTATCAAATAACTTAATAATCCACATTCTTTTCATCAGAGCCAATATCGATATTATTAAAAAAAAGATAATTTTAAATATATAATGATTCAATCCAAAATATTCGATTATTTGAATTATTGTTGTAAATCCACCAATAATAGTAATTAAAAGTACAAAATTTTCAATTTTCTGATTCCTTAATTTTTCTTTCTTGCTATTTTCTGAATCAAGAATTCCATGAATTGAATCGATGCTGTCTTTATTATCATTTAACAATAATTCAAGATTAAATTTATATTGTAGTTCTTTATAAAAACAAGCAACCTCGTTAAAATTGCTTATACTGTAAAATACTTGCTTTAATTGTAATATGTGTATAAGCTTTCTTAATTCTGAGAGCTTTTCTATAAATGTTAGACTATTTTTCTCAATTTCCATATCAGGAATTTCTGAAATAATTCTTGAAACTTTAATCATTATCTCTCTTTGATTTAAAGCAATAATAAATGCTGGAAAATATTTATTAAAAATGGAATTCATATCATTTTTTATAGTCGTACAATCACCAATCATAGCTCCTTCATTCATACATACAAACTTAATTCTACCCTCAACTGAGGTACTATCAATCTGAATTGAATTTATATTTTTAATATCCATAGGAGGAATTCTTAGGAGGTTATAATATACCTCATCCTCAATCTCTTGAATTGGGAATATACCATAATGAAATAAAACAGGTTTAAGGTAAGTAAAAAAAATAGTTTTAGGAAACTTCGAAAATATTCCATTAATTAAGCTTTCTACTGGTATGAAAAAGTTTTTGTTCTCATAAGTGCAAGAAATACAGTGTTTATCTCTAGTTTCATTAAAGAATCTGAAGAAATCAATTTCTGATAAGTCTTTAATAAATTCTAAAGTATCTTTATCAGAAGCACCAGTTATTTTAAAATCATCAAAAATTTTAATAAATTTGAAATTGAAAATTATATAGCCAATTTTTATTAATTTATTTAAAATTACTATTGGCTCTGTTAATCCAAAATTCAAATTACTCCTACCTAATTTTAAATTAATCCTATTGAAAAAAAAGTTAAATGGAATATTATCCATTATTTTCTCATTTACCTTCTCTGGATCAATAAAAAAAGTTTCCAAAAAGCTTAAATCATTATCTTTTTTTTCATTTGACCCCAAATAATTAGATATATAGCTATGATATTTAAAATTATCAATGATTTTGCGTTTATTATTATTTGAAATACCAAATAAGTGTTTTCTAAGTTCTTCATGAAGATTTACAGTCTTGGTAACATTATTTTCAAATATTAAACTTGCTTCATTATCGCCAATGTCAAATGGTATTATGATAGTTGTTGAAAATGGTATATTGATATTGTTAGGCATAACTTTTTATTTTATTGCATAAATTTTAAAAGCTTTAATTTTTTCCCAGCGAACAATATTTGATTCAATAATATAAGCTAGAAGACTTCCACCAAAAACACATCCTAAATCCAGGCCAACTGAATTATTAAAAAATACTGGTTTATCCTGAAAAAAGGGCTGATGCCCAAATAATATAGTTCCTAATTTACCATCATAAATATCAGCCCAAAAGGAACTATCTTTATTTTCATGACCTAAACTAATAAAATCACCAAAAACATCCAGATATCTTGTTTTAGTTATTAAATCCAAATGTTTAAAAACCTTTGGAGAGTGAATATTATATTGATAATTCACATCAAATTGTAACTTACAGGTACCCGGTAAACCACCATGAATGAGTAAAATATTTGTTTCCTCAATTCTAAAGGAATAATAACTCTGACATAAAAAATTCAATTCCTCCTCAGTTAAATTTTCTTCTAAGGAATTAAAGTCAGGTAAAATAATCATTTCCTTAAGAGCTTTAGGATTTTCTTTCTTATTTCGAAGGTATCTTAAAAATTTCTCCTCGTGATTCCCTAAAATCAACTTTACCTCATAGTTTAATGAAAGATTAAAAACGAACTTAACTACCCCAACGGAATCAGGCCCCTTATCAATTAAATCTCCAATAAAAAAAAGCTTATCAGTGGGCCGTAGATTACACCTCTCCAATAAAGCTTTTAGCTCAAACAGGCATCCATGAACGTCTCCAATAATAATATTTCTCAACGTTTTATATTTATTTTAAACAATTTATTTCAATTTAAATTTATAAACTAATGAGTACTTAAAATATCAAACATTAACACGATCATTCACATTAATCAGAATTTTAAAGAGTACAAAAATCAATTAATCCCTAATATTTCCAATTTTAGGTATCACAGTTATCATGAACCTTTGATTCTTTGGTGGAATGTCCGGAATATCTCTTGGAACCCCATATTGCCCACTACCTGCAATTATAACTTCGCAATTTGGTAAAACTTTATTCAGATTGGGTTTGCTCCCGAACCAAAAATTTCTCAATGAAATAGCTCTGCTGTAGCTTAATTCATCATTTATAGGGGCATTATCTTTTGAAGCCTGACCTTCAATAACCAAAAGATATTTTATGTTTTGATCAGTCGGCAATGAATCTCTCAGGATTCTTTCAAGAACTTTTCCCGCTATTCTTATTTTTAGTCTCGTTTCTAATTTTAAATCAAGCATATTTGCAGATCCTCGTTTGAAATTGACACTTACATTTAGTATGTGTTTTTTATACTCATCATTGTAAATAAAATATTCCGAAGGTAAAGCGCCTAAAGCCTTTTGGATTTCTTTGATTTTATTTAGTTGTTGTTCTGTAACTTTCTTTTGATTTTCAATAATTTTTCTTTCGTTTGTTAATTTTAAATAAGTCAAAACATAAAGCACCAGCATTATGAAAAACAAACTCGTCATTAAATCTGTAAAACTAGGCCAAAAAAAATCTGTATCCTTGCCTTTCATTTATTTTTTTATATAATTTTTAAATAGATTTTTTACTGAGTTCGAAATATATATGATTATGTTTGAAAAATTATTTTTTTCAATTTGTTCTAATAGTGCATTAGTTTTAGTCATATTCTTGTTTAAATTATCAAATGCTTGTTTTAAAAGTTCTCCCTGAGAGGTATAATTATTCTTAAACTGGGAAACGTCAGTCATTAAAGTAGACAAATGTTCAAGATTTCCTAAATTTGTTTTACTGGAAGAAAGAGCCTTTCTTAAAGCTTCAATTTCTTCCACTGTAAATTGTTTGACTGAATCACTCGAATTTTGAATATGTAATTTTAGTTCCTTAAATGTCTCAGATATACTGTGCCCAACAATTGCAACTGTATTGGAGGTAAATTCTTTGTGTTCTTCAAGTTTATTAAAATGTCCTGATAAAAATTCTAATAACTTTTGGCTTTGATTCATTCTGTCCTCAAGATTATCTGCAATTACTTTAAAATTTTCTGTTCTAGACAATATTTCATTTGTTTTTGTAACTATTTGGCGGGAATTGTCTACAAATAAATTTACATCAGAAAGGTAACCATTAAATTTTTCAAACTGATTTACTGATAAATCTAATTGTTGTAAAACCTTTACATTATAGCGGGTCATTTCTGATACTTTTGCCTTATCTATTGTATCAAGAAGCTCCTTCTGAGCTTTTATTGCCCTGGTATTCGCATCAAATATTCCGGTTAAACCAGATAAATTTGTGGAAAATTCAGAATTAAACTTGAAAAGATTTCTTTGCAATGATTCTAACGTTGAAGCCAACCCTTGATTTATTATTGGTAGCAATTCAATCTGAATAAAAGTGTAAAGATCATTTTTTCTTGATTCGCTGAAACTTTTCGAACCTTTAAAAAAATAACCTGAATTAGTAATTGTAAAACCCAAACCTAAGAAACTAGCTATCATAGCAATTTTTACCCCGCCAATTAACATTGATATTCCTTCATCTAATTTTCTTCCTGTATCTAAATTACCAAGTTCCAATCCCATGTCGGGCATACTAAACAAAGCAATTACAATGCCCATCATGGTAGCCATTAAGCCTAGATATAATGGTATACCGACAGATAAATTTATATCTTCTTCAACTATGTCTGTATTTCTTTCGACTATATCTTTTATCAAATTAAAATCAGTTGCCCCCCCTCTGTTTCTAATTAAATAATTATTAACAGAATAAAGAATTTTATCACAAACATGATTTGTACTGACATCACATTCTATAACGTTAATTTCTGTACTTACAATTTTCTCTTCAATTATTTGCATTTCTTTATACTGGACTATATTTAAAAGAATCTCTTTTGGAGAAAGCTTTACTAATTCAGAAGTAGGAACCAAAACCTTAGTAATCTTAAAATTATCTACTAAAGGAATTATATCCTTAAACAATTGAATCTGTTTGTAAGTCCCAGTGAAGAATCTAACCTGGAAAAAAACTACGACACCAACAAGTAACCATTCAATTTCCATAGCGAATTTTTGCTTTTTTGTTTTTAAACCATTTATCACCAACTAATTCAGCCTCGCCAGCGCTATTCGTGATTATTGTTTTAGCTTTAGGATTAAAAGCATTTTCAGCATCACAAACAGGATCAATATTCCTATCTGGATATTGTAATGCAAGTTTTATTGAAGCCTCTCTCTCGTCAAGTTGAAACCTGGCTCTATTGATTGATGTCCTCGTAAAACGATAAATAGAAGCCCCTTCTCTATAAGTTGCAGATGCAGACCTTTCATTGAAACTTCCATCTGCATTTGGTGTGGATAAATAAAATATTTCTACTTTATCTATTTCATCAGGTTCCGTTTGATCATATGGAGACTGTATCGAGTTTTTCAAGGAAATATTTTTATCTGTCATCATTTTGATTTCATTTTCTAAATATCTCACACGTTTGCTTAATTCGAGTAATTCAGATGAATTTGTTCTTAAATATTGGTTCTCTTTTTCTGAAATTGACAGACTTATCCTTTCTTTTACATAATTTTTTACATTAGTTGATATTTCAGATTCCGCATTATTAATACTTCTTATTACTAGCCAGATAATTAAAATTGTAATTAACAAGGAAATCAAAATAGAAAAAATATCAATCTGAAATGTAATTCCATCAAACCAGGTTTTCTTTTTAGGTTTATTTCTTTCAAGTTCTTGTTCTATTTCAGAAATCCTATTGTTCAATAAACCTGAATAATTATTCTGATTTAAATTTTCTTCAACTCCATTAACTTCTTGAATACGGGGTTTTGATAATATAAGGTTTATTTCCTTTTTTAAATTTGACAAGAATATCTCAAAACTATTATCATCACTTCTTTTATTAGCAAAATCTACGATTTTTCTATAATTAGTATCATCTTTAAAAATGTCCTCCGTGATAAGCTTAATTGCATCTTGAGAAGTAATGTTAGGTTTGTATTCCTTGATTTTTAATTTTTCAATTTCTTCAGACAGCTTAATTGTTAATGTTACTGCCTTCGGAATTGATCTTTTGATTTCTTTGTAATCTGGATATCGAATACAATCACAATTTTTTTTAAATTGTTGTAGGTTGACTTTTGCATCTTCTAATGAAAGTTCAACAGCTTTACAGTTAAAAAAATTAATTGCTTTTTCAAAGTCTGATTTGCTTACCTGAGCTTTTGCTAAACTATAAAATGCAATTAATAAAATACTTAATATTAATTTAAATTTCATTATCGTTACTGATTTAATGGTGAAAGGTCTGACAAATTAGATAATAAGTTTTTTATTGAACCTATTATTGGATAGAAGAAAAGTGATTCATCTAAAGCCTTTTCATCAGAAATAATATCATCTAATTTTTTTAGATTTTCAACACCATCAAAAAGGTAGTCTCGTAAATGCTTATCTATATCTCTGGTGAAAATTGCTAAAGATTTGTCAGAAACACCAAATGAATCGCGGAAGTTAAACAATGTATTAAGTTCAATAAAAAAATTATTAAAAGATTTTATGTATTGCGTAATGTCTTCACAATTTTGGTCGTTCAGCATATTAAACTTAAGGTCAGAAATCCCTTTATCTTCAAGACATGTCAATATTTTCTTTATCTGACTAAGATCTTGTTCTAAATCATTTGTATCCACCATTAGTCCTCCCTTGCAAGTCAACTCTTTGGGGAATTCCTTTTCAGGTTTTACTTGCAGACTTTCTTTAACATATTTAACATTACACACTTTTTCAAAAATGATTTGTGTAAGTTCGGAAATAGTTTTATCGCTTGGGGAAATTATTTGAAGTATTTTTGAACCTGTTCCACTAAATACTATATAATTTGGCATAGGAGACACACCAAGTTCTTTCTTTATTAGTTGAGCGGTATAATATATTATGGAAGAATAAAAATAGAGATATACTATTTTTAAATCTTCATCTTCTGACAATAACTTATTAAACGAAAACAGTCTTTTATCTTGAATAAGATGATTTTTTTCCAGAGAGAAAAGAAATGCTACAATATCATCTGACTTATTTCTTCCCTTAATTGATTCTAATACCTGAATAAGATTATAATGCTGATTTTCTCTCAACAATTTCTCAAAATATGGAAGATATTTATTGATTAAACCGTTGTATTTTGCTCCATACTCATGAAATCCATCTCCAAATAAGGAATTAGCAGCAAACTTGAAGGAGGTAAGCAGTATTGGCTTGTTTGACTTAAAAACTACTACATCTGTTGTTCCTCCACCAATATCAATGGAAACAACGGGGGTGTGTCCCCCCGCTGACATTTGATTAGTCGCTTTGTAATAATAATAGGGCGCCAAGGATTCACTTAAACCAATAGGATTGCTTTTTCCAATAAAATACTTTTTCGAATATTCATTCATTAAGGCTTCAAGTTTTTCTCTCCTTTCCTTCGTCATGCTTGAAGGATAGAACCAAACTAACTCTGTTTTCATAATATTTCCTTCGCATCTTAGTACTTTATTCCGCATTAAAAGAAAGAGTGTTTCAAAATAAGCTTCAACTCTTCTTTTATTGACTGGGTCTGATTTCGCCCATTTCAAATTTGATTTTATTTCGTTAACCTGGTCATGTGATTTTTCATAATTAAATGGAATATTGTAATCAGCCAAAGCAAAACTACTTTGAAGAGCAATATTGGCATTTTTACCCTCAGCGGACACAGTTCTTGTTGGAAATTCATAATTTGAATGTTGACCTATAGTTTGCGGGACAAATTCATAATCAATCATCTCACGTATAGCAATTGCACCTGTCCCTCCAAAGTCCTCTGATGTTCTATTGGAGTCATATAATGTGGCAATTTGAATGTCCTCATTAGTTATATCAAACGCTTTAGCAAACACATTTGTGGTTTTATACTCAATATGTGTATTAGTTGTCCCAAAATCTAAAGCAAACCTAAATTCTGTTCTACCCCCATTATAAATAGGCCACTTGGGAATAATTACACCTTTTATGTCAGGTTTGTTAACGTCCTTTATTTGAATGTAGTTAAATTCATTCTCGATAACATAATATTGAGTTGTTGCATCAGAGGAATCTTTATTTGAACGCTTTTTTGGTTTACCTGTACCAATAGATTCTTCATTTTTTACAGATACGGGATTTTCTTTATCATCACTGTAGAATTGAAGATTATAATCGGTATCTTTAAAAATACCTGCATTGTTTCTATCAACAACTTGAATTCTGTAATAAGCACCTAATTCAGGGTTATTTGTTTTAATCCATGGATATATAGATATGCCTACTTGTTGCTCAACAATTATACCTCTATTTAGACTTTCATCCTGCTTAAGAAGTTGGTTGTCACGTGGTGAATTGAGATAAATCCTTTCGAGTGAAATATGTTCGCCATCCTTTTTAATTGGAATACTAAGTACAACCCTAACAGAGTTTTCTATTCCTTGAATTAAATTTATTGTAGGTTTATCTGGTGATGTACTTAGTAAATCAGCTGCAAAAAAATAATCAAAAAACTGCTTTTTAAGAGGAAGGATATATCCTTTTAAATCATCCCCAACTTCAGTAACTATATTTCCATCAAAAAATTTTTCTTTATTAATTGGATAAACCAAACGGATAAGATAAGGCTCCAGGAAATCACTATAAGTTAAGTAAGGGTACTCAAAACCTATGTCTGGCAATTTTCTTTTTTCTAATACGGTTTCAGTGTTAAAATAAGGAACTTTTGTTGTACTATTCCAATCGTCACCAATATACTTAAAGCCCGCTCTTGTAAAATCATTTTGTAATACTAATGGGCGAAGAGAATTTGGATTCTTTGAACTAGTAATTAAAAAGTCACTATGCTCAACTTGTTGAATTAAATTTTCTTTTTTCCTCTTTTTTAGTTCTATTCCAATTACTTCAATTATGTCATTATTTCCTTTCAAGGTATCAAGCCCTATATACTTTCTGTCAAATTCGTCCTTGGTTATTTTTTTAATATCTGAAAACAATTTTGGATTTTTTTCCTCAAGCAAAGTTAAACTCTTATTCAAGTAGTCATAAAAAGCTGTTAACCTTGTTTGAAGTTTTGGATTAAATCTAAAAAGGCCATGAAGGTAATTTTGAAAATCATCGTCTCTATCGTGAAGGCATGCATAAGGAGTTTCAAAAGTTTTTCTATTTCCTGAAAAGCTCTCTCTAACTCTTCCTAAATCTTGAGTATTTGCCGTCGGAAAAAACAATGTTGCTGGCGATGTGCATCCTATAATTTTATGATTGTATTCAATAAGATAAAGACGCCTTACTAGGTCAAAATTGTAGGCTTCTTTATCTTGTTCTAAATACAATTCTAATGTTTCAGCAAGCCGTCTGTGCATTTCTGAGTTGGTTTTCAACTTTGATAAGTCTGCTTCTTTGTCCCAAACAATAATTCTAATTTTATCTTTTAAGCTATCAATGTTAAATAACATTTCAGTTAAGTCCAGGCAATCAGAGACCAGTTTTTCATCATTAATTCCTGCTATAACACTACCACTCTTTGTATATGCTTTTAAATTAGGTGATTTTGAGATATTCCTAAATGCAGTTTTCATAATGTCTATCCTAGCAAAAGGACTTGGAATTGCTGTTGGATGAGAAATTCTACCTCCCCCTTCAGGGTCTGGAATAGATTCTATTTCTCTATCAGAATATGAATCAGAGACAAACCAATCTTGCCCTCCTCTATTTGAATATCCAAATATTTTACTCATTAGATTAATTTTTAAGGCCAAATTTTGATGTTAATATTTCCTCGGTGGAGTCGAAAAAGAGTTTAATCATTTTTTGTTGAGAAGAACTATACATTTTTCCTTTCGATTTAGAATTTAACATCTTATCGAACCCTACGTAATCAACTTTAGACCACCAACCTGAAGTTGGAGTTCTATCTTTAATTAAAGTTTCCAACGAAGAATCAAGGTTAAAGGGGGAGAAGCCTCTGGTATTATTCGACATTTCTTTTAACCAATCTCCAAATGAATTCATAAATTCTTTAAGATTTGTCCGGTAAAAGATGTCGTCTACAAAAATTTTATTTATTTTAGGATCATTCATGCTCCACGGTTGTTTTGCAATTGATTCAACTAAATGCTCATTTAAAAATTTGAGGAACAACACAGTTTGAGATAATCTTAATTCCACCTTCCTTGAAGTATAATCCTCAAAGTCTGAGAATTTAATTTCAGAGGACTCATTCTTAATGGAAAATTCCTTGTAAATTGGTCTTGTTGCTTTTCCGTCTAAACTTATTAAATCAACATCCGGAATTTCTAAGAAATCAATAACTGATAGTGCAGAAACTAATTCAATAAAGTGCGCATCATTTTTTTGCCCATTATCGCCAGGATCGTTTTTATATGGCTTACCAATATAATTATCTGCTACGTAATATAGTGCATTAATTGAATTATTCCCAGTTAGGTTCTCTTTATAATAATATAAGGCTGCTTTAGTTTTAGATATAAAATCTGATTTTTGAATGGGGCTTTTGTCGTCATTTTCAATATTAAAATAAGGTAATACAGTTAGTGCACCTATTTTGGCATTTCTTAAAAAGCCCTTTCCACTAATATTTTTATTGTTCATGGCATCACGTATATTTTTCAGGATAGTTGGAAAACCTGCTGCTCCAGTTCCTCCAAAAATTGAACTAATAATAAAAATTCTGTCCACTTCATTAAAATTATTAGCAAATTCTTTAAATTCCTCAGAGTCTTTAAACTGATTTAACACAACACTTCCAATATTGGGGTTACCCACAAATCCAATGTCCATTTCAATGTCAAGTAAATCAACTTCCTCTTGTCGTTTATTAATTGATTTTCCAGAAAACAATATATCAGCTAATGCCTTGTTTGATTCATCTAGTTCATTGAAGTTTATGTAATCTCTAAACCGAGTATTTGCAACCTGCTGAAGATTAAAAGTGAAACTTCCCGAAACTCGGTTTTCTGAATCAACTAAATTATCTAGGGTAGTAATTTTAGAAGAAAAGAATCCGTTATCCAAACCAACTTTTTCTACAATTGACTGATAGTTCCCCAATAATCTTTCCGTTCTTTTCAGGTCTTCATTTGAAATGTGAGGGTCAATGATAATTGGGACAATTTCAAAATTTTGTTGTGAATTTGGCTTAACACCCGAAGCCATTAACATTGTCAGAGATTTAAGAACTCTTGAACCAGTTCCACCTATTGCGAATATGAATAAACGAGCCATATTTTATTAATTTAAGGGTTCCAAAATGTGGTTCTACTGCAATTAATTGCAAAATATTTAGGATACTTAAAAGAAGTGAGAAAGATGAAAAAGATAAAACTCACTAAGGAATTTGAAAATCCAAAGCCTATGCAATCCGAAACAGAAAAATTGAGCTGAGAACAATATTCTCCGGATTGAATAGAATTATAAGGAATTAAAACAGCTGTAAAAAAATTTAAAAGCACTATAGTAAGTGCAGAAAGCCACCAATGGATTTTTTTATTATATCTTGGATGATCTATCATATGGTACTGTAATGCGTAAATAAATAAAGTAATAATGAGCATTAGCCAACCAATGTAACTGTACCAGGGTGTTCCAATATAATCAGAACAAGTAATGTCCCATCCCCGAAGATGATCGCCTAAATCTCTTGAATACAGGGGAAACAATCCAAACCATTCATAAATACTAGCAAAAAATTCTTTCATATATATTATTTTCTAATGTTTATACTAATCTTGTTAATACCATTTAATTGGGATTTAGGGTAAAATGCCTCACTGACACCATCCACTAAATACTGGAGACCAAAAGTTTTTTGTTGTTCCGATTCATCAGAAAAAATATTTGAATCATTGATAGAGGCATATTTTTTTACCCAAGCTGGTGATTTTCCAATTAATTTAATTTGAAGAACTTCATCTCGAATTTCTTTCGTTTGTAGTTTGAGTAAATGAGAAAAACCCAAAAGGCTAGGATTACTTTTGTCTTTTACCTCCTCAATTACTATTTTGTAATTGTTATTGCTAATTATATAGTTGGATTTATCAAGGTAATAGTTGTTTTCTTGTATACCTTTTGAAAAATCAACTGCAATAGTAAAACCAAATAAGTCAGCATTTCGTGTACCCTTGGATAATGTGGGTTTTTTAATAATATTATTGGCAAGGTTACTACGGTCAAATGTTCCATAAAGGGGATTTGACATTATTTTGTAATTAATAACTTCATTTTTTGCTGTTTGTAAAATTGTTTTATTTACATAACCTCCATCAAGTTCTTCTAATTGTTGACTTTGAATAATTTTTTCAATTTGTGCGTTAGTTCCTATAAACCAAATGTAAAATGGTCTTTCAATTATTTTTCCGAATACAATCTTATTATCTTGACGGTCATAGTAAGTTCCTTTGAAACCACCTTTCAAATGAAGGATTATAACCGCTAAGTTGGAATTTCTATCTCGAATTTCAGTAGCGAAATTTAAAAAAATTCCATGCTTTTGTTCAGATAAATACATTGAAGCGTTTTGTCTTTTTTTTCCTGGAGAATAAATACAGTCAGATATAAATACGCTCAAATTTCTATCATTAACCTTTCTAATGGATCGCTTAATTAATTCATTAATATCTGTCTCGCTAGTTCTACCTCTTGATATTCTTGAAAATGATGCAGGATTTAATATGTCTTTGAAAGCCTCAACATCATTATTTGAGGCATTACCAAACATCAGCTGATCGTCGTTATTAATGAAGTATAAATTAAGACTATCATGATTTACTAATAGCTTTAGTCTTGTTAAGAGACTGTAAACTGAATTTTTAAATTGCGTACTTGGGTCATTTAGATAACCATTCATACTACCTGAATTTTCTAAAAATACGTTTATGTTTATATTCTCTGATAATTTTGCGTCCCTTTTTTCTAGCCAAATATCATCTTCAGAAATCTCAATTTTCTTATGGGTGAGATATTTCAATAAATAGGACACAACTCTAGAATGATTTATTTTATTACCTTCCAACTTGAACTGTTGAAATCCTCTTTCATCTGATTGCTTAATACTATTCACTAACTCTTCACTTTCACGTTTGTCTATTTTCTTATCGTCTGAAATAAATCTCAACGCTTGTTCATTAAAATGATCAATATCAGTTTTGCACCCAGAACAAAAAAGAATTATTATTGAAAATAAGATAGGAAAACGCTTCATTAATTTATTTTTAAGGAAAAACTACAATTAGTTTCATTACAAAATTATCAAAATACAAAAAAAATAGTTCGGCAGAATTTAAAATAAAATTACACATTTACCTGGATAATGAAAGAAAATTATTTTTTAATTCAATCTAAATCTATCTCTTGTTTTATTTACCAATTCTTTTGATTTTTCTTTAACCCAAGCAATTAAAGCTTCTTTGTCAATTTCTCTAATTAATCTGGCTATTTCTTGAGCCACATCATAAACTATGATACTCCCTTAAAATAGGACAGCTAGTTATATAATACTCCCCAAAAATAGGATAACTGGTTAAGATAGTAAATATTACCTTGAAAAAACGAATAGCATAAACAGAAGTAGAAAGTTTACCAAAGAAATATGAATTACAGGCATATAAAGTATATTAAAATTATAATCAAATCGAAACAAAGTCTACTATTTTTTCATGGTTCTTCGTCACTTTTGTTATAAACATTTATTTTATGTTTTACTTTTTTGAAACTTAAATTCCCTTTATTCTTTTCAAAATCACTTAAAATAAGTTTATTTAATTTTTCTGTTTGACAACTATATTGAAGGAATTTTCACCAAAAGTGACAAAGAAACAGTTTCTCCAGAATAAGCAATTTTTTAGAAAGGTATTCATTTTGATTTTGGCAAAGGGTTATTTTTTTTGTGGAAAAGAAAACCACCATCAGTAATTATACTACTAAAATCATCATTGTCTCCTAATGTTTGGTCTTCTTTTTTAAAAATTAATAATTCCATTACATAACAATTATTTAAACAAATAGGATTTTTTAACCATCTTATCAAAACTTTACATTTAGACTCCTTAATATAACAAATTTCATAATACTTACAGGGACCTGTTTCATAAGAAATCCCATCTATTTTATAGGGGTAAGCACTGAAATAATAAGGCTCATTTCTGACTTGAACTCTTTTAATATTAAAAGTTTCAGTTTCTAAATATGGATTTTCTGATTCGTTTTTATAAAATTTCCAGTTTATTGTTAAAAAGTAACTAATTCCATCAGAACTTTTTGTTATTGTATAATCTTTAGAAATTTTTTTTATAATTTCACTTTTACCATTGAACTCACCAATTAACATTTTCTCGAAAGTTTCATATTTGTTTGTCATACTTCCAACCCATGTATGTTGCCCAAAAACATTATTAACTGTGATAAAATAAAAAAGTATCACTAAGATAATTGAAATCTTTTTCATAAAATTTATTTCCATAAATGAAAAAAAATAAGATGTGTATAATTTTAATCGAAATAAGTAGTAAATCCTACTAAAGTTAAATTGTATTAAAATAACTCACTATTTTAAACGAATCAGCCACATGATTTTATTGCTATGTAAATTATAATAAAGCTAATAATCGTTCCTAAACAAGAGAACCCTCTCGGATTATCACTTCCGCAATTGGGACATTTATTACCTGTAGCGTAAGGATAATCGCAATTCTTACATTTTGCCATTATGTTTATTTTAAATTTTTCCTACTCATTTGGAGTTTCATTTACTCCCTGTTTTAATAAAGTGGTCTGACCCCCACTTTTTTATTTTACTACAAAAAATATTTTTTATGCCTTTAAAATCTGTTAGATCTAAGTGATTAGAGTTCTTAAATTTGCCTTCAATGTTATAATCAAACTTGTTAATTCAATCTAAATCTATCTCTTGTTTTATTTACCAATTCTTTTGATTTTTCTTTCACCCAAGCAATTAGTGCTTCTTTGTCAATTTCTCTAATTAATCTGGCTATTTCTTGAGCCACATCATAAACCTCATCAAGAAAAGATTTTGCATTATTGGAATTTCCATTATAAACCTCATTAGTTAAAAAGGTTATCATGTTATCGTAATCATTGTCTAAATAGGACCAAATGACTACTTGTAAAAAAGCCTGCCGATCCTCCTCTGACCTAAATCTGTTTGGGTTACTTTTCTTAAGATAAGAAAAAATAAGTTCTTCATTTTCGTTATAAAAGGCTATTCCCTTATCTAAATCCTTAGGGGCTATGTCTTTAGACCAACCTACCGAGCCACCAGGAACGCCTTTACTCGAATTGGTGCAAGCAGAAGTAATTGACTTAGAAAAACTTGAATTTGGCTGAATTGTTATATTCTCAATATTTTCTATAGTTATTAAATTTTGCTCACTTGCTGAAGGATTAACGAAGTATAAACCTGACTTCAAGTTCATTTCAATAATATTCGACGTATTATTCTTGATATTAATGTTTAAATTCCTATAGGTTTTTAAACCATTTGCAGTTATATTGATTTTGTCCATCCAGTCATTATCTTCAAGACTCAGTACAATTCTTTCTGGTGTTACAGGTGCTGGTGCTTTTTCAATTTCATTTTTACCAGCATCATCCGCGGAAACTTCTTTCTTAGAATCAGGAATACACGACAAAATCAAAATTTGAAATGTAGCAAAACAAAATAAAGCAACAAATAGATTTAACTTTTTCATAAAAAATGTTTTAATTATTAAAAAAAATTCAATTCAATTAGGAATAAA